>ENA-OPSJ01000202-OPSJ01000202.1-human-gut-metagenome-genome-assembly--contig:-NODE-202-length-53403-cov-13.733767_pt1 | contig 53403 bp, 46 predicted proteins | sample MGYA00241801_ERZ501893 | MGnify/ENA primary metagenome ERZ501893 (study PRJEB25962, sample SAMEA2042219) | human gut metagenome | biome: human gut; feature: human-associated habitat; material: faeces...
CCTGTCGTTATAGGATGGTAGGAGGTGCGTGCCTACACTATTGCTGAATAGTTACTATTGTTTGTCTTATTTGAAAAATTTTCTTAAAGATTACATTATATACGAAGTTGTCACATTATTACTCCTTTTCTCTTACCATTCCCAACATAAACAATACATGAAGTAATCTACCAGCACAACCATATCCAAAATATTGAGGGGCTACAATACCATGACACATGAGATTACGAATGTTCAACCCAATTTGGTTGGTTAAAACTAATCGTAAAAGATAAGCACCATCATATGTAAAAATTTCCTCTACAGGTTGCAATCGTAACAATTCATCAAGTGTTTTCAATTGAAACCCTTTTCCGCTCTTTTGAGGTTTAAGAACACTCATACCTGATTTCTCTATTATGGCACATATCGCATTTTCTATCTGCGGAACAATCAAGTGGGAGAAAAGAACATATTTTCCTTCTAAAAAGAATTGGAGAGCTTCACGAATAATATCATATCTGTTTTCTTCAAATATTGGACAAGGATTAATTATATTGTCCATAAGTTTATCTACAGTAATAGCTTCACATTCTAACATATTATGAATAGCCATTTCTAAGAAATGATTATTCAACTTCATCCTTTCCACAATATGCAAAACTAAATTCCCTTCAAAGTCTGATTCCAGATTACCAATTTCAGACATAGGCCTGCCTTTTGTGTCCAAAAGATGAGTACCCATCATAAATCGTAATGGGGTTTCCTTTGCCAATTCTTTCAAACTTTCTTCCTCTTCTTTTTTGTTCGGAATAAAATATAAAGTAAAGTTTTTCCAACGTTCATAATCATCCTTTGCCTTTTTCCCAAACATTATTTCTGCTTGCTCAAAACTCTCCTTGGGTATATCAAACTCGATTTTACGTTGTTGTATTTCTTCATTTGCCTTAGCATAAGCATTTTGTACATCCACCATCATTCGTGTTGCCTCAGAATCACAATTATAATGCCTATACAAGTGCTGCACATTTTCAAGATTTCCTGCATACTGGAGTTTCATCATGTTTGACTCCTCATGACGGAAAGAATCCTCAATTATTCGCAATACGCGTTTTACGTCCTCTTTTTGAGACTTTGAGACATAGTAATCAGCTAATAAACAAGCTTGATTCTGGATTGTCCATGGATTGATTTTTCCATCAGTATTTGGAGTCATCAATCTTGACAAACGTTCCTCATGCTCTATAATCAATTCTTCTTTCTCTTCCTCAGTAAAACATTTTTTGTTAGAAAGCATCAACTGCATACGTGAAGACCAATAACGTACAGCATTGTCTTCAGGATGACGCTGTTCAAAATCCTTATAAGCCTTCTTTACTGTTGCAAGGTCTTCAGAACTCTTATTGACAAAAGCAAACAAATACTCCAAAGCATTCACGGTCAATATCGGATACCTGAAATAATCACCATTACATACTTCCAAAGAATCATCAACTATATTTCTATACAATGTTCCATCATTTGGTTGGTGGCATATAGAAGGCTGGAAATCCCATACCAATGTGGCATAACGAAGTTTCAATAAAGGATTATTGCTATTAGTCAGCCTTTTTTTCCAATACTCTACAACTTCAGGAGTTATTTCATCTATGGCTGGAGAATAAATAGGCAATCCTTTAGCACCTCTAAAAGTAATTTGAGGACCATAGTAATAATGCCCCCATGGGTTGTTTCCATATTGTGGCTGGAGCCTGAAAGCTAATTGTTCATATAAATATTCAGGTTTAGCCTTTTCTGAATCATCCACGGAATTAAAATCCTCTAAAACATCATTATAATCAAAATCTTTAAAATCACTTTGACTATATTTAGAACGCATTTCTTCTAAAATCATAGTTATTCCATTTTATAGACAAAATATAAGTGTCTCCTTAAAATAGGGAGCTCTATTAAAAATACTTTCTTAAAATTTTCTTAGCATTGTCTGCATGATATTCAACAGCTCTAAGTCTTGCGTAATCTTTCAGACGGTTCAACTTTTCTGTATCATTTAGAAGTTCCTCACAAACAGAGTTGAATATTTCTTGATTATCTTCAAAAGGAATGATTATTCCGGTTTTACCATCCTCTATCAATTCACGTGCGTATGTCCAATCAGAAGCAATTACAGGAATTCCTGATATATATGCATCAATCACACTTCCTGGAATACCCTCTGTAGGGTAATGTGTGGGGAAGAGCATCGCATCATATTTTTCCAAAGCTTGGGGAATGTCGCTTTGCTGCGCCACGCCTTTATATGTCACGAATTTATATTTTTCAATTTGTTTTTCAAAATAGTCCTTGTCTTTGGGATCCACCATGCCATAGAAATCAATTGTCACATTGTTTCTTGACTGTTTTGACAACCAATCTGCATAACCAAAAATCACATCTATTCCTTTCTCCATTATTATTCTAGCAAGAAAAACCAGATGAAGCTCACCATTGGTATGATACTTCTGGGGTGAAAAAGACACAAACTTTACGTTTGGACAGTATTCAAGATTATTAAAACCATGTATATCATGTAAATAATTACCTAACATATGTGTTTCATTAAATACACATTTTATTCTTCGCATCATCCATCTATGAATAGGAAGTGACTTTAAATAAATATGCAGACGACCACCTATCGTGAACAAATAAATATCATATCTAAATAGTTTTGAGAAGACAAAAAGAATAGGGGAAAAAAACTTTAAATTATGATAGGCAGGCAATAGGCAGAGCTTCTTACATTTGAACAACTGTCGAATCATTTTAAAAAATGCCAACTTATCGTATCGAAACGATTCTGTGTCAAACTCTTCTACGTTACATCCCATTTCTTTAAATAGGCGACTCATATTCCTTGTCTTCACCGACTGTCCTTCTTGTATATTGCTTTTTTTTCCAAAGTACCCAAATACAAGAACACTTTTCGTTGTTAACATATTTTTATTTTATATTAAGCATTGTTATTTGTATTCCTTTAGTTTCTAAGACTCTGTAAATATCAATAAAATGGAAGCAAGACATAGTTAATGCATGAAAAGATTATCACCTTCTATACTTTATTATCTTTGCAGACACGCCACCTACAACAGCGAAATCAGGTACATCTTTTGTGACAACAGCACAAGAACCTATTACTGCTCCATTGCCTTCTTTGACACCAGGCATGATGACAACTCTCATTCCTATCCAAACGTCATTACCAACGACAACTTCTGCAACTCTCATTCCTTGCTGTCACATTGGAATATCTGTACGTTCGATGTTATGCGTGTGAGTTAGGATTGTTACCTCTGGCCCCATCATAACATTGTCACCAATTCTAAGAGGTCCATGAACAGAGCAATTGACACCAAGACCACTACCTGAACCTATTGAAATCCCCCCCCGGTTGCAAAACGGGCACCACTTTCAATATTTACATTATCACCACATTTATCAAAAATAGGACGACAGATTATACGCCTGATTTTTCTGGTCCAGTGTGTCATCGGACTTGTTGAGGCAGGCAAATACTTTGCAAATCCGTAATATACAACCAAGCATAAGAGTTTCTTTATCTTCATACTTTTATTCTACTATATTATTAACATACCCCTCCGTCGCCCAATCCCTATGCTTAATAATGCAAGGATTGCCAAAGACTACAGAATGGGAGGGAATGTCTTCATTTACATAACTGTTAGGTGCAATCATCACATCGTCGCCAATGGCTACATTTCCTACGATAGCAGAATTGATACCTATCCACACTCTATCGCCAATAGTTGGACAACCTTTATGGAAGCCTCTATTCGCTTGTCCTATAACAATACCTTTATGAATGTTACAATTGCGACCTATTTTAGCTTTACTATTGATGGTTATATTATATGCGTGACCTATATAAATACCCCCTCCGATTTGATTATTTGCTGTTATTTCCAAACCTCTTCTATTTGACCACAGACGGAACAAGACCTTGTATAATAGCCTCATTGGCAGGAAAGAAGCTTCAGATGCTTTTCGATAAAGGAAATGGAAAATCCTAATATATGTCTCGGGCTTTCCACCATATCGAGCAATATCTACATTATATAATTCTTTGAATTTACTCATTGCTTTATATTTTTTCTATCAGTTCAACGTATGATTTTAAGAATGCTTCTTCTGTATTGCGCTTCAAACAAAGTTGGCGATTGCGCTTACCCATTCCCAGTCTTTCTTCGTGTGTTAAGTTTGCCATTTTGTTGATGGCGTCAGCAATAGTTTCAGGCTTCTTTGGATCAAACAAAAAGCCATTTATTCCCTCTTCTACTATATATGGATTCTCATATACATTGCTACAGAGAATCGGCAATTCGCATGACATAGCTTCTGCCACAACATTAGGATAACCCTCAAAAAGACTTGGGAGGCAGAAAATGTCCGCTTTGCGATATTCCTCCTCTATCTTCTGTTTGGATTCATGCAACGTCAGATAATCAGCAATGTCAAGCTTTTGATATTCCTTTTCGATTTCTGCAAAATAATCAGCATTATGCTTCTTGTCTCCATACCAATCGAAATGTACATTTAGTCCCATGTCTTTTACCATACGAATGGCTTTCAAGTAAGTCAACACATTTTTCTGTTGTGTATAGCGAGCAACGGTAACAATACGAAGTGTTTCATTTCGTACTGGAGTTTCTGATGGCGTAAAGCGATTAACATCAACAAAATTGATAATAGGGTGTACCTTCTTACTCAAGAATGGAAAATTATTGCGGATGAAATTTCCTTGACTGTTGCTATTAGGAACTATTGCGTCAGCCATACGATAAAGGTTGAACTGTACCTTATCACTACGAGTAATGCAAGTATTATTATTTCGTTCCGACACCACTAACTTAGCCCTGAAAAACATCTTTGCAAGACACATTGTCTTATTCACAGATGGCAAAAACGAAATCACAACATCAGGTTTATATTGTCGAACATACCTTGCAGCCTTAAACACACGAGTATTCTTTTTCCACAATTCTGGTACAAACTGATAATCTACACCATTCTGACGAAGATAAGACTCATAAAACTGATTCTCAACGTATGTTATTAATCGACAAGGATAGTCTGCTTCTGTTAGCATCGAAGACAACCCGCATAATTGTCTTTCTGCTCCGCCAGAAGCAAGATTTTCTGTTATTAATAATATTTTTTTCATTTTTTTACTAACATATCTTCAGGAAGGTTCAATAAAATCCTCTTTTTTTCTTCTACTGACATCCCATATGTTTTGGTGTTGTGTTTTATATTTTTCTTTTTATATTCTTCTACAGTACATATAACTCTTGCTGGGTTACCACCTACAACGGTATAAGGAGGTACAGACTTTGTTACAATTGAACCTGCAGCGACCAAAGCTCCTTCTCCTATTGTTACACCAGGAAGTATATGACTTCCTGAACCAATGTAAGCCCAATCCTTGATAGTTATTTTTCCAAAAGAATCATAATCTGGCACTTCGGCCCTTATAGAATTTTCCCCCCCCGTGAGTATGAAACCATACACCTTCTGTTACTTGTACATGATTACCGATAGTAATAAGATATGGTTCAGAAGACCATCTTCGAGTTGCTATCAAACAACCATTCCCAATATTTACCCCAAAATGGCGAGCTTGCTTTAATGGACTTTGAAGCCTCCAATATAAATTTGATAAAAACTTCATGAACTATTTTTTCTTTAAGTCATTAAACATTTGATACCACATATTTAGGACATTTTCGGTTGAGAATCTGTCAACTGACATAGGAGCATTTTTATGAAACATATTTCTTAGTTTTTCATCTGTAATAATTTTATCAAGTTTTATTGCAAGTTCATTTACATCTTGATTTTTCACAAGTAAACCTGTAATGCCGTCTTCTATCATTTCTGCTGGACCTGTTACACAGTCAAATGCGACACAAGCGCATCCAAGATTTAATGCTTCAAGAAGAACCATAGGCATACCTTCTATTCTTGATGATAGACAGAATACTTCACATGATTCCATATAATCATGTATATCAGAGCGGAAACCTATAAATTCAACATTGCTAAAAGCTTTATCTCCAACTTCGTTGCGAATATTAGACAAAACGTTATCTGAATATGCACCTGCTATTTGGCATTTCCAATCTGGATGTTTGTCATATATTTTACTCCATGCCTTTATTAGGCTATCAAACCCCTTAATTCCCCATTGGTTAACTCTGCCAACGCCTAAAACTATTTTTTTACGAATAACATCCTTATTTTTCTGTTTAATATAACATGGATTAGGAACATAATAAACATGTTTATATTTATTTTTCCATCTATTATAATCACGCATAGTAAGCATAGTGATACCAGCTGCGCTTGGATACAATATAGTTGACAAAAACGATGTTCGCCATGGATATTTTCTATCAACATTTGTATGATCACCTATTATCACTGGTATCCTTGTCCCCAAAAGAGCTGCTAATACATCATTATTTTGAGCTTTAAGAAAACTTATAACAAAATCAGGCTTAAAAAGCTTTGCTTGTTTTCTAATGGCAGGGTATTTCCAAATTCTTTTGAATATTTTTGTTGGAATAGATGAAGATTTCATAGGACATTCCATCTGCATATAAACTTGTTCTATTCTATTGTCAAGTTGATAAACAGGCTGTTCAATGCTTTCTGTATATACGACCCTTACCTGATGTTTTTGTTCTATAAAACTATTCATGAGAGTTACCATCACTCTCTCTGCTCCTCCGCCACTAAGACCATGTATATAAAATAACAACTTCATCAATTATTGTTTTTATAAATCCTACAATATTCTGCCATAGTTATTCCTTTGTACCCTAATTGTCTTACATACGCAAAGACTGTCTCTATCGTTTTATACAATTCTTCTATAGCATTTTCATCCTTAAAGTATGGGCTGCCATTAGGCATCAATTCTGAAGAATGAACCATAAATTCAAGATAATCGACGTTATGGTCTGTATCTATAAACTTACATAAATGCAACATTTCGTCAGCCGTGGCAGAAGCTGGTCTTAACCAAACATTATCTCCTTGAAGAAGCACTCTCAACTTATGTTTAAAAGAACCTTTTCTTGAAATATGCGTCTTTCTTATAGTCATAGGAATCTCCAATATGTTATTGATAAAACTGGGATAATTCTGTACTTTTGAATAATCAGAACCCATTATGGTTTCACCTGCGGCCTGTGACCAGGACACTCCTGGAGTATGTGAGCAATCTACTTCTATTCCAAAATCCTTTAATAAGGTGAAATATCTGTCATCCATTGCCCAACGGCCTGCACGATGGGTTTTAACCTCTATTCCAAATTTCTCCTTTAGAAGATTATATGTTGCTCCGAATTTTGCCCTCATTACATTATCAGGATATTCAATCAAATATGGATTGCCCGTATATTTAGCATTCAATTTATACAAAGGAGGATTATTCCATGCATGTACATGTATTCCAACTTCACACAACCCTGCCTCCATTTTGGGCTTTATATAATCAACATATCTTTGATCACAAGCCATTTCGTAATTTGTAAGCCATACTGGTTTGAAGCCATATTTCTCACAAAGAGTTTGAAAGCGAGGAATGAATAGAGTATTTTCTGTTTTTATTTCTTGACCTTTTTTGTAGTTCCAAAGGTTATCACCTTCGGTATCAACTGTTATGATAAAATATTTCATCGCTTTATGAATTTATTTAAAAACTTATTAGCTATACTTTTTTCGGTGGCATCTAATGCAAAATAATAGAATAGAAAACTTGCAATTATAGAAACAATGGTATACTCCAAAGCAATACCTAATAAATTAGTAGGCAACAAGTTATGTATAACATAAACTATGGGTAATGTTATACATATCACTATTGCAATTGGTATTATCAAAACCATAAAATAATTACGAAGTGACAATGAAATTAGTGTTCCTATCACTAACAAGCAACCAAGCTGAACAAAGATTGTCATTATAAAATAAACGATAAATACACTTTCAGCAGGGGCTCCCAATTTTAACACAATAAAAGAAAAAGGAATTATTAGAAGGTTTATTATACTAAAAACGACTTCATAATTACGCATATTTCCTGTTGCATATACCACATTTGATAGTGGAGCATTAAGATTATTCATAAAATTAGTAATAATCACAAGAACAACAAAATTTGCCGCATGATCTGGCACCACATTCCCTAACCATAAATGCAATATATAATCTATGTTTAATATAACAGGAACAGAAAGCACAAACAAAAAGATAAAACTTAATTTACTCATTGTGTACATAAGTTTTATTGTTCTTGAAGAATCTCCAGTAGCAAAAGACTGAACCATTTGTGGTTTTGCAGCCAAACTTAGATTTGAAACAAAACCTTGTAATGCTCCAGAGACTTGATAAGCGACTCCTCTTGCGGCATTTACAATAGGACCAAAGAATATATTAAGCACCATATTTAAACCCTGTTCTCGTATCATACAAGCAAAAGTGCCACATAGATTCCATCCAGAGAATGAAATCATATCCTTAAACATTGATTTTTTATATGATCGCTGAAAATGTAATTCCTTAAACTCCTTTTTACTATAAATGAAATACGACAAAAAGGTTATAATGGACAGTATCATATAGAATGCTCCATACACCAATAGTCTATCAATACAAATGTAAGGCAACGCCAAAGCAAATCCAAGTTTTAGGATAACTTCCAAGATGCTTATAATAGCATAGGTATTCATTCTTTCGTAAGCCATTACAGCAGCTGTAAAAGGTGATTGCATAATTACAACAGCAGCAGACATAGTACTGAACTGATATAACCAAAATGCAACCTCAAACCTATCTGATGGAATTACCATTTTTTCATAAAGATACCATAAACCAACTGATTCAAGTAAAGCTACAACAAATAATGCTATTATAGCTTGAATTACCAAAGAGGTGTTATAGACCTTAGTAATACCTTTACTACCATTTTTACCTAATTCCGCATTATAAAAACGTTGAATAGCATTAGCAAGAGAAGTATTTAGAAAACTGAACATCGATACGAAACCAGCAACAACATTGCTGATGCCATAGTCCTCTACACCCAACACATTCAAAAATACTCTTGATGTGTATAGGGAAACAAAAAGTACAAAAACCATTCTTAATGACAAGAACAGTGTGTTTTTAGCTATTGTTGTATTTTGATTAGCCATTATTACTTTTTCTTTATATGAAGCAATACAAGAATGTTGTATAAGAACACTTTTGTTTTAAGAATTATTGCTGTCTTTACAGCCCTATTTTTCTCTTCCTTCAAAGCTGCATTACTGGCCAATTCATAATTGCGAGTCTTATGGTACACCTTTTCAAAAATAGATCTTCCACTATGTTTTTCAGATGGTGATTTCAATTGTTTTTCAACATCAAAAGCTTCACTAACAGGCCTTTCATACTTCGATAAAGCACCTTTTAATTTCTTCAATAAAGCAGCGCCCTTATCTGTATTTTCCAGAATACAACTTACATTGTGTTTATCATACTCAAAAGGCGCAAACCGCCCAAGCCCAGAGAAATCGCCAATTGTTAGGTCTGATATTCTTTCTTTGCGGGCATAGTTGCATGAATAACAATTCTCACGGTAAATCAACGCTCTGTGATAACCAAGCTGATAATTATCGCGTGTTAAAACTTTCTTATTATAGAATTCTTTACCATTATTGTTTTTTAATGTAAATGTAAATGTATATGTATAGTATTTTGGATCACGGAAGAAAAGTTGATGTGTATATTCTTTCTTCTTATCTTCGATACTTTTAATGTGCTGTTCTAAATATGTTGCAGGTGGCATTCCATGACAAATGATATCAACTGTTGTCAAATTATCATATTCTTTTTTCAAGAATCCATAGAGTCCAGCAACCTGACAAGGGACACCAATAAATAGAACAGAAATGCCCGTTTGCAATTTTTGTTTTACAACCTTATAAATTCCAGCAGTATCACTAAATGTATACTTTGAATTCTGAACAGCTTTAATGTCAGATTCATTTTCTAATAAGATGAAATGACAGCCTTCATCTCTGTAATATACAACACCAGTAGCAACACCACCATTTTTTATCCAATAACGATAAAGCTCGCAAGCTATTCCACCTGAAGCGGATGTACGTCTAACACCACTGTCATTGCTCCATGCAGCCCATACTTTATGAGGTAGTTTATAGGATAGCTCTCGATTATTTGGACATGTTTTCTCACATAGACCACAATTAATACAAATACTATCGTCTACTACTGAATGTAATGCGTCAAGATCATCAGGTTGCATGGTAATACATTGCTTTGGACAAACATCTCTACATGCTGCACATCCTGTACATTTATCATGACTACAAATTACTCTACTCATTCTTCTAACATTTCTTTAAGAATCTGTATACTATAGTCACGGTATTCTTCAACTGCTTCATTTACCTTAGAATAGTTAATAGGATTCATTTTGAAAATATCATATTCTGATCCTTCACGATTTTGAATACCAAGCCTTTTTGCAAGCGTATTCATACGAGATTTATGCGCACGATTATAATAAGCAATTTCTCTATTGAAATATATAGAGAAAAGCATACCATGATAAGATCCAGTAAAAACAAATGTCGCATTAAGAAATAACGACAGGAAATCTTCCATTGTCACTGGATTAATATTAGTTACTCCTTTTAATGGCAACGCTTGGCTTATTAAATAACAAGGAATTCCATATTTGTTTGAATAAGCCTTTGCATCTCTTAGATTTTGTTCAGTAGGGAAATACACCAACACATATTGTTTTCCCTTATATTTACTTGAAGCGAATTTTGCCCATTCGGCACCCTTTAACAACATGGTAGGATCACAAACTACATTAGGGCGTTTCCCTATTAATTCTTCAACCCACTCAGCAGATTCATTTTCCCTAACTGCAATACTACTAAAATCAGAAAGATAAGGTTTTATTAAAGCTTTTTCTTTTTCATTCCATGGATTTCCTATAGAAGATGAGAACGCAAACTTTTTCTGTGAATCTTTAACAAAATCCAAAAAGTATGCCGTATCATTCTTTGTTATATCCTGTCCCCATACAATATCGCTTCCGACAACGAACTTGTCATATTTATCTGCTATGCTTGAAGCTGTATCTTTAAAAACTCTTTCGCTAAGAGTCATGTTTTTGTGAAGAAAACATAGTAGATTTCTATATTTCTTCCTTGCATTAGGCATTAAGAGAATTTCTATAATCAACTTCTTGGGATTAAGCGTAAAATGGAATGGTTTTGGGATCTCACGTTCTATAATAGACTCACACTGATAGTCTACAACATCACATTTGTAGCCCAAGTCTTCTATTTTTTTATACAATCCATAAGTCTGGAGATACGAACCAAAATTGTTTGTGTCGTGAAAAGTTAAAAGTCCTATTTTCATATATTTGTCGTATTATTTATTTTATATGCCAATGATGTTATTGCTAATGGAACCATTAAATGAAATGGATTTAACAATTGGATGCTCTGTATGAAAAGTAGAGCAACTATAAAAGGAAGATAATTTAAAATGTTAGACGTTGAATGATGATTCATTATAGATTTTATAACTGTTATGAAAAAAAACATACATCCTAAAATTCCATAAGCAATATAAACCTGCTGAAATGCATTATGGCATGAATTACTACATCTTGTTATCTCCTTATAATATATTGCACCAGTACCACCAATCATATACTCTATGTGGTTGGACATATAGTCGAAATACTCTTTCATCAAAACAGTTCTATTACCAGCTGTACTAATATTGTCTAATTCTAATCTGGTCATAAAACCATCTATCGCAGAATCTATAAAGTCTGAGAAAAAGTAAAAGGCAATAAAACCTAATGCTATACTTGAACTCAAAAATTTAATTCTTGCTGTTCCTTTTCTAGATATAAACTCAATTAAAAGTAAAGCACTCGTTAGCATGATCCATGTACGAGAACGAGATAAAATACCAGCTAATATCGCAATCGTTAATAATATTAAGAATAGTATATTGGAAGAGAACACCTGCTTTTTCAATGAGACAAGCAATGCTATTAAAACAATAGAAAAATAGGCCAGATTATTAGCATTTGCTACAAAATGTGTAGAACCAGTGTCTTCTCCATATCCCATAGCTGCTCTTACTTCCCCCTCTCCTTCAAATATCATATCAAGAGGATTTTGAAGTACACCTATGCAGATAATCAATAATGTAACAGCTAAACCAATGCTGTACAATAATATTATCTGTTTGTTTTCTTTTTTGTTCTTATTCATCATAAGATAATAGAAGAAAACGAGTAAATATCCGCAATATAATATTATTTGGTTTAATTGAGTTAATGGATAGTATGAATAACTATTTAAACATTCCCACATAAGAACAAATATTGTTAGGAATATAAATGATTTATTATTTCGTAAGTATATGCGATCTTTAAAGAGAATAGAAAATATACCTATTATTAATATATATCCATTAACACCTGTTATCACACCACAAGTGAAAGCCATATATAATATTGTCTCATTTCGTTTTAAACAAACAAAAATAGCACTCATAAAAGCGAAAAGTAGGTTTTGGTTTATATCAAAACCTCCAACATCTCTTATTAATAGGAATATTGAAGTCAATAAGACTGTTATTATTATTCTTTTGTTATTTGCTATATAATCAATTACCATATCATTCATTGTTCATTTGTGTTATAAATTATACTGTATATCACCAATGCAGCGTCCCTACTGTATTACAAGTAGTTACACCTATCGTTAGTGCTCAATTTAGAACACAGCCCTTTGTATAGGCACTTTTGCAAGTGTCTATATATTGAGATTTTAAAAATTTCATTTGTTTATTAACTATTTCATACATTTTATACACATGTGATTTTCGGCTGCACTCGGCATAGCTCAAACTATTTTGGGGCTGCTCTCTTTGGCACGAAAATTCTTCGCTCAACAATTTAAATGCAAGCTTTCATTGTTCCCACTTATCGAAAATATCCAAATCTTCACTGCTGTACATAATTCAGTATTTAAGTTCAGCAGCGAAGATACATCTTTCTAATTTAAGCCCCAATTTGAGCGCTTACAGTTATGCTCTATGTGCAATTTATAGTTTTGTATCTTGAGTTATTCTCGTCTAACGCCTGCGATTGCGAGTTGGTTAATTGTGAATTGATAGGATTTGTTTTTGAACACGAATTAACCATGAATTATAGTAAGCATACGACTCCTATGGCAATACTGCTCAACCCCAGTATTTACTTGGGTTGAAAGATTTACATCGAATTGAATAGATTTGTTATTAATTTTTTATTAACACCTAATATGTCCAGTGGTGAACTGAATAGTTACCTTACTGCAATTCCTCGTTAATTTTGTTTAAACCTTTATTATAACTCACTCTGAATGGCAGCAATGCCCATCATAACATATCAATTTCATTTTCCTCAAACCAACCATACTGAATAGCGGTCTGTTTTGCCTTTTTTGGATTACTGGTATACATCAATATTGCCAAAGAATTTTTAGAACGTGTACACGTTACGTAAAACAAGCGACCTGTACGATCTATTGTATTTTCCTTACCTGCTTCCTTGTTTTTAATGTCCGTATTGGACAAGGGGGCAACTTTGAAAAGTTTGTCATAACTGAATATTTTGCCTTTTGTCTCTTCGTCATCAATAAGGACGAGAACTCTTGGAAACTCCAATCCTTTTACTCCTTGGTGCGTAGCATAAGAAGTTCTATCATGCACATAATCATCGTATGCCTTAAATTGTCTCAGAGGTAATTGCAAAGCCTTTACCCAAGCCAACAATTCAGTATCATCATCGTCAATCTCGTCTTCCTTGGAATTTAAAGCCGATATCAAATGGTCAGGAATGGCAAATAAAGTTTTCTTTTGCACAAATTCTATGATTTCAAAAGCTTTCATCTCTTCAAAATTAGAACTACGCAATTCATCAAGCAATGTTCTAATTTTGCCTAGAATCTCAGGATAATCCCTATCTGGAACAGCTTCTAGTAATGGTGAATTTTTCTTCAATAAATTAAGAACACCTATACCATCATTTTCTTTTAGCATGAAAATGAGAGGAAAGACGATGTTGGCAAAAAAAGACATCTCTGTCATTTCTCCTTGCAGAAATGACATCTGATATCTTGGCAAACGAGCAAATAAATCATAAAAATCTTCAAATCCAAGACGCACAGCTGCCATCCGATGTTCCAATGTCAAAACTTTAACATCAGTGTTCCATTGGTTATCTCCTGTGATAACACTCATCTTGGCTCGCGCATCTTTTTCTTTCATATTCTTATCCAAAACTTCCTTTGAACTGACCAAAAATAGATGTACATAACCGTCAGGAGCATTATCTCTTGCTTCTTGATGTGAACCATCCAATATAGAAGATATTTTGTTTGCTAATTGAATGATTCTCTTGCTACATCTGTAATTCATCACTTTCTCTGGCTTCTCCCAATCTGCTGGAATCAAATTTTTGATGTCCGACTTACCATCCATATAGATTCTTTGTTTGATATCACCAATTAAGCCCAAAGTGAAATCATCGGGGAAGTTCTTTTGAATAGTAAAGAATGCATCAACAAGACCACTTCTTGTATCTTGACTCTCATCAATCAACATAAAAGGATATTGTTGCGTAATTATTTGCTGCAACAACAGATTCTCCTGCATCATTTGTGTTCCTATCTCTATCACATCAGAATGATTCAGCGAATTGGCTTTGAGATTATCTCCATTAGGATTATAGATGAACTTATCTATTTTTTCTTTAGCTTCCTTTCGTTCTATTAGATGATTTATTTTTTCTTGGTTGGCTTTATAAGTCTTAGTTTCCTTATTTTTTGTTGCAACTATTTTTGCCTGTAATTCATCAATATTAGCCTGTAATCTCTGAAGATAACGAGCTTTGATGTCTTTTTGATAAGTCTTTATGGAATCCCAAACAAAACTATGAATCGTAGATACATGAAACAATAGATTATAGTCTATTCGTCGCATGATTTCATCCGTAGCAGCATTCGTATAAGTAATAACAGCCACTTGACGATGTTCTTGCTTCAACTTATTGCCCCATATCACTTGAATATTCTCTAAAAGTTTAACCAAAGAATATGTCTTGCCTGAGCCTGCACCAGCAAACAAAAAGAAGGATTTCCTTTCCTCCTTGGAGATATACCCTTTAAGCTGTAAATCTATGTTGTTATCTGCATTAGCCATATTGTTAGTTCTTTGCATTCAACTTATACTTTAACCAAGCTAAACCCTCTTTTATATAAGTAGGAGTTTCAATTTTATCAAACTGCTTAAGATATAGAAGATTGATAGCAAATGGAGCTTTCTTAGCAGGAGTCAAAGTTTCAAACATATCCTCACAACATTTTTCTACTGTGTCAGATTTCGCAATAATATCCTTGAAATTGGTAATCAAAGCCAAACCTTTCAATTCTTCTTTTTTGAACAATTCAATATTTGACAGTGCCAACGCATCCTCAAAAGTATATGGATATGCAAGATCTTCAACACCATCCTTAAGCTTAGCATTTACCCCTGTTTGGTATGCGACTCTAACATTGCCGGAAACTTTATTCTCATCATTTAAATCAAGAAGCTCATCTACATCTGTTTTTCCAGGCACCCATAGTTTCAAGGTGTCGTTATTGGATTTCTGTCCTTTTCCTTTTTGAGTGAAATGCTTTTTAAAAGAACCATCTTTCTGTTTGGACTGTGCATCTATATCTGTAATAATAAGACATGGAATATCAAGTCTTTCCACCAATTTACGAAATCTATGTGCATGACTACCATTTATTTCTATAATTGAGATATAATTGGTCATCATCTTTTCATTTCCTAGAAACTTTGGCATCAAGATTCTCTCTCCAGAACCTTCTACAAGAATTACCGCATCCGCAAAGAAGAAGTCACATTGAGACAAACGTATATACCTTGTCACAAATCTTTCTGTTTCTTCATTGTCTCCAAAAACATTAGTCAAATTTACGATTTTAGAGAGTGGAATGTTTATTTCCTTAGAAACTTCTCTGTGAAAATATCTCATGTCATTCAAACTAACATCATGAACAATATGGTTTGAATGAGTACTTAGTACTAATTGGATTTTATATGGACCATCTTCTTTAAATTTTGAAGATGGACACAATGCCTCATAAGCTTTTCTTACAAAAACTTGTTGGGCTTGGGCATGAAGATGAGCTTCAGGCTCTTCTATAAAGACAAGATGTATTGGCTCTATATATTCTTCATCACCATCAGTTCTTACTATTCTGCCTTCATGCAACCATTCATCCCTAAACTGAATCAGTTTAAAATACATGGATATAAGATTTTGGAATCCCAATCCATTGTAATTCTCTGGAAGAGTTAAGCCTCCCTCTTCATCATTGAGAGCGAATTGAACAGCCGATTCATGACTAATAGAATTTTTGACGTCTACATAACTATGAATTTCTATACTTGGATCATGAAAACCTGGGTAATTGATACCTTTCAGTTCTTCTATTCGTCCTTTAAAAGCTATACCTATATTGTCATCTAAAGTTTGATTTGCTTCTTGTAATGCAGAGAGCAATCCAATATCTTCTTTTTCTAATTGAGATTCTTTCGGCTTAATATGCTTCTCATAATAGTTCTGAAGTTGTTTAGACAATGTATTTTTACTTACATGGTTATCTGTATCAGGGTCTGAGAAATCTCTTTCTGCATCTATAGAGTCAACTTTTATAATTGATTTTAAAGGATTACCTTCGTCAAACTCAATATTTGGCAAAGGCTGAACATCATCATTATTATCTGGTTCCTTTTTAATATCCAAGATGTAATACCTTAATCTAAACTCAGAATTTAGTTTTCCCCTATTTAGATAATCCCATAAATCCTTAGGGTAGATTTCCAGTCCATCTTTTTCTTCTCTCAAACTCTGCGCATTAGTATACGCTACCTTAAAATCCGCATATAAAGTTTCAACATCTGTTGGGGCAAAAACGATCCTAACACCAACTATCTTACCTTCCCAATCCAACGAAGGGATTAAGTCTTTAATCAAATAGGATTCCTTTTTATCAACCTCTATCCATACATCCATTTGGGGAAGATAAGCTATTATGTCGTTCAGAGAAGGCTTTGATTTCTCGTCTTTTATCCAATTATCTGCCACTTTATTAAGTGCTTCCCAATTAGACAAAGTAAAATCTCTTGTCGACAAGCTTTTGAAATCTTTCAAAAAACGAACGATAGCTTGTATACAAGAAGTTTTTCCGCTATTGTTTGCTCCTACAAGAATTGTTCGCTTTTCTCCAAAGTCAAGCGTACAATTCTTCAACTTACGAAAATTTTGAATATGTATTTTTGAAATTCTCATCGCAATTTATTTTACAAATTCTTTAATTATCTGCTCCACCTTCAAGAACAAACAAGCAGTTGTCCATGTTTTTAGCCACAACATAGCCATCCAAATCCTTGATTTCATCAGTTGCATGTAACACGCAGTTCTTGCAATCATACAAGCGAATATCATTGCCTACCTTGACATTACCCTCCTCATATTGTGTAAGCAAATTACATAGACTGCCCCAGCTACCCAAATTGTTCCAACCAAACTCGGCTGGTAAAGTATAGATATCCTTCAATTTCTACATCACAGCATGTCGATGCTTATCTTCTTGCAAGTGGGGACGAATTTGCCTACTACATCTTTTTCTTGGTTGGTATAGAAAGAAGTTACCATTTCATCCATAATGCTTGCAAACTTAAGCTGTAATGTACGGATAGAACCTTGCAGATAGTATGTCTGTTCCATTCGAAAATCTCAGCACTCCACAAGTTATTGTCTGCTATTAGATAATGCTCAGCTGTTTCCAAGTTTGGTTTTTCCTTGAACCTTCACCTTAATAGATTTCATCTACAGACGTTATCATTGACAGTATTTCGCATACCAATCTGCAAAACGTCTTAATCCCTCTCTTAGACTTGTATTTGGCTTAAATTCAAAGTCCTGCTCTAATGGAGTTGTATCAGCATAAGTCACTGGGACATCCCCTGACTGCATTGGGACGAGTTGCTTGTGGGATTCGAAATCATAGTCCTCGGGGAGGACTCCTGCACGGACGAGCTCTTCTTGGAGAATTGTGACGAAGTCGAGAAGGTTTTCTGGGGAGTTGTTTCCGATGTTATATACCTTGTACGGTGGGATGGGCAGTCCGTCCTCTCCTTGCTTCTTCTCTGGGGCGTGCTGCATCACTCTTACTACGCCTTCCACGATGTCATCGACATAGGTGAAGTCACGCTTGCAGTTACCGTAGTTGAAAATCTTGATGGTTTCACCTTTTACAAGTTTGTTGGTGAAACCAAAGTAGGCCATGTCGGGACGACCTGCAGGACCATAAACGGTGAAGAAACGGAGACCTGTGGATGGGATGTTATAGAGCTTGGAGTAGGCATGGGCCATCAGCTCGTTGCTCTTCTTGGTGGCGGCATAGAGTGATACGGGGTTGTCCACCTTGTCGTCAGTGGAGTACGGCACCTTCTTGTTACTGCCATAGACCGAGGAGGATGAGGCATAGACCAAATGCTCGACCTCATGGTGACGGCAAGCCTCCAGAATATTGTAGAAACCGATAAGGTTGCTCTGGATATAAGCATCAGGATTGGTGATGCTGTAGCGGACTCCTGCCTGAGCGGCAAGGTTCACGACAACGGCAATCTTGTTTTCCGTGAAGATTTTCTCCACTGCATCTTTGTCAGCGATGGAGGCGTGGATAAAAGTCCAATCACCATGCAAAGCCTCTATTGCTTTCAGACGCTCATACTTGATGTTGACATCGTAGTAATCTGTAATAGAATCGATACCGATAACCTTGATGTTCTTGACATCGTGGAAGAGTCGCTTGACGAGGTTGCTACCGATAAAGCCAGCAGCGCCCGTCACGAGAATGGTCTTGCCTTCTAAGTTTACATTATACTCTACCATTATTTAGTCTCTTCTAAAAATATCTCGTGTATATACTTTATCTTTCACATCCTTTAAGCAGTCATCAAAGCGGTTGGCAATGATTGCTTTGCTCTGCGACTTGAACTCATCAAGACTGTTCACCACTTTACTGCCAAAGAAGGTTGTACCATCTTCTAATGTGGGCTCGTAGATGATAACCTCAGCTCCCTTTGCTTTAACACGCTTCATGATGCCTTGAATGGCTGACTGTCTAAAGTTGTCTGAGTTCGACTTCATGGTCAAACGATAAACGCCAATTACACAAGCCTGCTCTTTGTTTGCATCCCATTGGCCATTTTCTGTATAATAGCCAGCTTTGCGAAGAACGGCATCTGCTATATAGTCCTTGCGCGTCTTGTTTGATTCCACAATAGCAGACATCATATTTTGAGGCACATCAGCATAGTTGGCAAGAAGCTGCTTGGTGTCTTTGGGCAGGCAATAACCGCCATAGCCAAATGATGGGTTATTATAATGTGTTCCGATACGCGGGTCGAGGCCGACACCTTCGATGATTGCCTTTGAGTCGAGGCCTTTTACTTCGGCATAAGTATCCAACTCATTGAAGTAGCTAACGCGAAGAGCAAGGTAAGTGTTGGCGAAGAGTTTTACGGCCTCGGCTTCCTTCATACCCATGAAAAGAGTATCTATGTTTTCTTTGATGGCTCCCTCTTGCAGAAGAGCAGCAAAGGTCTTCGCTGCTTCCATCAGCTTTTCAACATCTGTCACTGACTTGATAGCCTCGTTTTCCTCCTCAAATTCCGGCAGATTGATGATCTTGGGATAACCTACGATGATGCGGCTTGGGTAGAGGTTGTCATAAAGGGCCTTGCTCTCACGAAGAAACTCCGGAGAGAAAAGAAGGTTGAACTTCTTGACTCCTTTCCGAGCATACTTCAAGTAGAGGTTGCGGGTGTACCCGACGGGAATGGTTGACTTGATCACCATAACGGCATCGGGATTTACCTCCAATACCATGTCTATCACTTCCTCCACATGGGTGGTATCGAAGTAGTTCTTGACTGGGTCATAATTGGTCGGAGCTGCGATAACCACAAAATCGGCGTCAGCATAGGCTGACTTGCCATCGAGAGTGGCTACAAGGTTCAATGATTTTTCAGCCAGGTATTTTTCGATATAATCATCTTGAATTGGAGAAATCTTATTGTTGAGTTTTTCCACCTTTTCAGGGATTACATCTACAGCTGTCACCTGATGATGCTGAGATAGCAGCGTAGCTATGCTCAGTCCCACATAGCCTGTACCGGCAACGGCGACTTTAATATCTTTAAATTCACGCATATTTTCTTTGATTTTGTTTTATTTACATCGTCTACAACAGTGTTCCTGCTTCATCAAACAGCAACACATAGTTGGTCTAAAAATGCTATTATTATTGACACGAAGGTGTTATTAAACTTATTCCTTCTTAAATGGTCCCCTTAAGAAAGGTTGGCAGGCTTACTGCCAAATGGTTTTCACATTAATCACCGTTAATCCAGCTTTAATCGTTCATTTATGCTTTGTTAGCTACCAGTATGACGTCAATCCTTTTTGGGTTGGGTGGAGGAGTGGAACTGCTGGTAGGCTTCACGGGCATTGGGGGCCACAATATGTTTGCCACCGAAGAAGTTGATGATGATCTGTGGTTCCTTGTTCTGCCTGAGTTTGTCGAAGACGGCCTGGACGATGCGGTCTTCCAAAACGGCATCACATGGCTTCGCCTGTGGTTTCTCCGACTGCTCCGCCTTGGAAGACAGGGCTTCCTGCTCTTTTGCAGAGGCTTCGGTTGATGCCGAGGCGCGAGAGTCAAAAAACAGGTCAAAAGGACTCCAGTGACGTCGTTCAGATAATTTGCATTGCTTATAGCCAAAGTATGCTGCAGCGGCTATTTGGGCTATCATTATCTCTATTCCGATCATGGCGATTAACATTTGGGGTGAGACTTACGGCGCGCGATCAAAGCGTCATTGATGCGGGCGCGAACGTTGTTCACGCTTCTTCCAGAAGTGAAGTTTGTGGCGAAAGGCAGCAGGAGCTGGATAAAAATCTCCTTGACAACAGTCTCCTCAGTGAGTTTGGAGTCTTGGTCCAGCATAGAGACGACAACCTTGGCGAGTTCTGTGGCGTTGCGGGAGTCACGTATTTGGGCGAGGAAGCCCGGGATGCGGTCCTTGCTGATATAGAGGGCGAGGTTCTTGGGCTCGGGAGAAGCAACCTCGGGGGAATGGTCTTCAGCGGCTTCCTGCTTGCTGAGTATTTGCTTGGCAAACTGGTCGCCATAGAAGTTTTGTACGGCCTTTGTGGCGTTGGGCAGAACCTGGACGATACTGTCGTGGATGCTAATTTTTACGTCGTTCATAATGCGGTTTTGGTTATTTATGAGAAAATGGGTAAATGAATTGCGAACGGATTATGAATGGATTGTAAACAGATTGTAAACGGATTGTAAACGGTTATGAATGGATTTGCATTCGGTTGCGCCATTGCATACCTTTGCATAAGACAAGCTGCACTCGGCAATTTGAAAGCACGCTTTCATTGCGCTCATTTGCATTGTCTTTGTATCCGTAATCACCGTCAACAACTGGCAAGGTGAATCATTATCAACTTCAAAAACTTTCAAGGCAATGAAACAAAATCGCAGTCCCACCAAGTCCGCAGAACGGCGGCTAAACGAATCGGTCACGTATCGGTCTCGTATCGTTTCCGTATCGATCTCGTATCAATCCCGTATCGTTCTCGTATCGTCCTCCTATCGTTCTCCTATCGTTCTCGCTTCCGGAAGCGGAAACAATACGGAAACGATACGGAAACAATACGAGGTCGATATATGCTGGAAGGGAGGACGATAGGAGGTGGGTACATGGTGAAGCGTGTGATTGAAGCCTTTCCTTAGAGCAGGGCGCAATGAAACGACCATAACATAAACTCCAAGAGGCTCTCTCGGGATAGAGCAAGTCCAACCGCTGGGTCAAACTTGCCGACTGTCTTCCCGAGTTCAAGATCGAAAAAGAATACAACAAGCGTTTGAGGAACAGCCATTGCGGAGCAGGCAACAAGCCCGCCCGCATGGTTGTTGGGGGGGCTTTCTTCTTCGCTAAACCGTAATGAAGTTTCTAAGGGGACTTCTTTGTCTCGTTTTCGCAAAAAACAGGCTTGGAGGCTTTCAAAGAGAGAGTTCTCAGTGCCATCCAAACAATGAAGGCTGCGGCAGTCCATGTTGCAAATACTGTCGATTATGACGGAATTTATCAAGCATTGAAATATCTAATAGTGATTTAGAATGATTAAAGGGATTGGGGTCAAAAGTCCGCCATAACTATGTCTTAAAATAGAAGTTATGGCGGACTATCCTTGCATGTTTTGAGTATGTTTCCTGCTGGGAGAAAACGGTTAGTGGACGGCTTCTTTCTTGATGGTGCCGTCGCTATACTTCACGATGTTGAGACCCTTGACGGGAGTAGTCAAGCGTTGGCCGTCCAGCGAGTAGCGAGAGACTTCCTTTGCCTCGCTATGGTGAGCAGACTGGTTGATGGCTGAAACCTCATACTCTTGGATGTCGCCAAAGTCTTCCCAAACCGCTGCAACCCAGTAATCCTGTCTTGTCCCCTGGGGTACATACAGCGTGGATTGGCTTACATCGAAGCCGTAGAAGAATTGGTCCGCAGGAACGGGAGTCGGCCAAGCGACATAGACGGATTTTATGCCTGAATCTACGAAAATGCTACCTTCATTCAATGTGCTGAGCGATGTGAGCCCCGAAGGAATGATCAGGGTCGATAAGTTGCTGCATTCGGCAAAGGCTCCCCCATCTATAAAGGTGAGGCTGGGAGAAAGTGTTACGCTCGTCAAACCTTCACAGATAAAGAATGTATTATTAGTTGATTACCAGTATTATACACTATAAACGGTAGAAAAGTGGCAGTATGGATTCTGTGTAGATACGAAAAAGGTGAAGATTTAACGTATTTAACCTCCGTTTACATCATTTCCAGTGTCTGAGTATAGTATTTCTATCATTTCGTTGGCTATTTTGTGGTCAGCGATTCGCATAACATTGTTTGTTTCCGAATTGTAACCAAAGAAGTTTATGTTTCCATACCAGACAATAGATTTGTCAATGATGGCGCATTGCAGAGTTTGTTCCTTGTTGCACACCACATCCATTCCTGTATTTTTAAGTTCTATCTCATTACCCCCTTCCTCTTTGATATGTACAGCCACAGTAACACCATTATGAATAATGTTTGCAAGTGTTGACATGATAACTGGCTTGTATTTGAACTTTACTTTTGGGACTGCGATGATGACAGAGTATTGGGCTTTTGCCAAATCATTCCGAAATGTCGCTTCGTAATTGTCTCGTTCGTATATCAGCTCTTGGGGATTTTTGTCAAGTGTGGATGATGTCACATACTTTCCGTATCCTGCTCTTAAATACCCTTTCAGCCGTTTACGATACATAGAGTCACAAAGTGGGACATGAACATCCACATAATCATAAATACGCACTTCGTTCTTTCCTGCGTATTCCCTATGTAAACGTCCTGCATATTGCTCCACGTTTCCTTTCCAAGCTATAGGCATAGTAAGGAACAGTGTATCAAGGCGAGGATAATCAAAGCCTTCTCCTACATACTTTCCTGTAGCAACAATCACAAGTGATTCTGATGTGGGCATTGATTGTAGATTTTGTAATGCAAGACGCTTTTCTTTAGTAGAATCAGCTCCAATGAGTTGAATGACATGGTCTGCAAATGGAATAAGCATTTGTGCCAACGCCTTGACATGAGCAGTACGAGTGGTTAATACCAATGGGGTACGACCTTCTTGAATGGCAATTCTTACATCTTCTACGATGAACTCATTCCTAACCTTATCTTCAGACAAGTCTTGTGTAACCTGAACGTAAGTCTTGCTATCTGACGAAATGTTTCGGAATGATGTAAACCTTGGAGTCAACAAACGTTTAAATGTTTGATTTTCCATTTGGCTCTTGGCATCAGCTGTGAATCTTATCTTTCCGCATTGCATGAAAATAATAGGTTGACGCCCATCCTTTCTGATAGGAGTTGCTGTCAAACCATATACGTATGTAGCTGTTACTTGTCGAAGCACTTGCTCGAAGCTGACAGAGGATACATGATGACATTCATCTACTATCACCATACCGTAATCCTTGACAAAAGGCTTCGCTTCACCATCGCTCAAACAAGATTGTATCAAAGCTATATCAATGATGCCATGCAACGTGTTCTTGCCTGCATATAAACAACCAATGACCGAAGAATTCTTTTTCCTTCCTCGTTTGGCTGCAGGCTCTTCGACGATCTCATCTATCTTGAGGAAAGTTTCCAACCGTTCTTTCCATTGTTCCAGCAATGCCTTGTTATGAACAAGAATTAAGGTGTTCACCTTTCTCCTTGCAAGCATTCCGATGGCAAACACAGTCTTTCCAAACGCTGTTGTTGCTGATAATGTCCCTATATTATGCCCAGAAAAAGCTTCCATTGCATTTTGCTGTTCTTCCCGAAGAGATCCTCTGAATGTAACATTGATATTATGCCCATGATTTGTTTTGTCTGAGATTACTACCTTTACTCCATGTTGGGTTAGAATACCACAAACAGCATCTTCACACCCACGAGGAAGGGCAAGATAATCATCTGTCATTTCCGAACATGAAATGATGCGAGGGATATTATAGGTAGAAAGGCGCATGCCTTGCTTCTCATAAAACTCCGGATTACGGAAAGCAGCTATGCGCTTAAAAACATTCACACATTTGGCTGATAGACTTGCTAAAGGAACATAAAGCATATTCGCTCTTGTCAGAACGATTTGTTTTGGATAGTCTTCAGATTGCGCAGCATACATATGAGGAATCTCCCAAGGTTTCTCCTCGTAGGTCTTTGATAGTTCTCCTAATGTTGGCACTGCATGCAGCTGTAATAACAAATCAAGTTCTACCTCTGATAGCTTATGGATTTGCGACAACATTTCCCATTGGTCGGCATACGCATTGAAGTCTTCATCAACGAACACACTGTTCCCTTTGCGTCGAGCCATACCCTGCAATGGCAAGGCTACAAGATTGCCTAGTCCTCCTTTGGGCAAGGTGTCTTGGTTTGGAAAGAATCGGTCGTATGACTTGAAAGACAGGTGAGCGTCACAACTCATCGCTTCTGTAAGAATGGCATTTCCCAACTTGCGTGCCTTGAAAGCAGTTACTGGTGTATCAAAAAAAATCCATGCGTGAGCACCATTGCCAGAACGTGAGCGTTCGATGTAGCAAGGTACATTCCAAGTTTTGCAAACATTTACAAAGGCAAGTACATCATTCTTATAGCCATGCTCACAACTCTTGTCATCAAAGTCTGTACAAAGGAAACTGCAAGTGTTGTCCTTTCGTATTGGATAAAGTCCTATAACATCACGTCCCCATGCATCCTTTCCTGCAAGATGATTGAAAAAGTCGTTGTATGCCAAAGGAGCGAATTGCCTGTTGGGACAATCCGCACATTTGTACTTTCGCTTGTCGCAAAATTCACGATTCCACTCCCTCGTGCATACAGGTTGGTAGCCTGACTTTTGAGTCGTACTACTGTACCAACGCTTGGCAAAGACATCATCACGACCTTGAAAAACACTACGAAATAGCGCAACCTTTTCCTGTAGACTCAGCTTTGAATCTGTATGGAATATGGCTTGTAGGCTTTCTTTCGTTGTGACATTAGGCTCGGTTACAATGTATGGTATTCCATGCACATCAAGAATTTTTCTTAACCTGGCATTTTCTTTCTCTAATTCTTGAAGCTTGGCAATAAGCTCATTTGCATTTAGTTGTTTGCCTGTATCCATAGCGGTTCTTGTTCCCAACCAACAGGGAATCCAAGAGCAGCCAGGTCTATCTCTGGAAACTTGCTGAACAAATTGTGCATTTTGTCAAGCATGTCATTGTTGGGAGAGATGATGTCAAGGAAATACTTGATGATGCACATATTATAATAGATTCTTCGCTTGTCCGCAGGAATAGTAATCCAAGGACGAGTCATGCCTCTCATATCATTTGGAATAATCTTGTTGACTTTGTTCCAAACACGAGCGTGATGACAACAAGCGTTGCGAGTAAGCGTAAGCACAGAAAGCCAAGACTCAAACACTGGAGCATGAAGGCAGAAACGCTTGGCGATCTGCTTTTTGAGTCCTTTATCTTTCAAGTTCCTGTAGTACATATTCACGCTACCCATTGGGAGAAGTTCACCAAGAATCCATGCTGGTGGAAAAGGTTCTGTATATGTTCTTTTGAAGTGTTCTATAAAGTCTTCAGTAGAACGTTCATACTCCTTCGACAACATTGCCATACTATTGACGAAAATGGACTGATCACGAAAATGTGCTGAATTGGTAAGCCAATATATATCACCAGTCCGTTCAGCCGTCATATTCATTACGGCTTCTCTTAAAGCAATTTCGATCTTCTCAATCTCGTTAAAAAGGAGTAAGCGCAACTTTTTGTCAAAGCGATAAAGCATCATCACTTTGTTAAATGTAGCACCTTCCTTATACAGATGAAGAATCTTTGGAGTCTTCAACAAAGGATGCATATACGCAGACAATCGATAATAGCCAATGCTCTCCAAATACAATTGAGCCTTTTGCCTATCATTGATTATCAATCCACGATTTTCCAATAAGGTTACAAGTTCTCGTGGAGTCTTGTAATCTTTTCCAAAATTTCTCTTTGTCATAGCTTATAAACAAAAAAGCCCAGCCTATTTAAGCATTGTAAAGAGGCTCGGCTGGAACTAACGCTGCAAAAATACAAATAATCGTTGAGAATACAAACTTTTTGGCAAGAAAAATCATGCCAAAGTGGAATTCTTTGACATATTTATATTTAATAATGTTAAATAGGGGCTTAAATCATACTTTACCAGCCAAACAAAGTGGTTTTCAAGGTAAAAGTGTTACCTTCGTAACGTCTATACCCATACCGAAAGCCCGATGGGCAGAGGTTGGTCAGACATACATATGGTAAAAGGCGTTTTTGTACGCTTTGGTTTTGACGTGTAGGAATCTGGCAGTTCACAACACAATTTGTCAAAAACAAAGCAATGCAGAACGCCTCATGAGGTGTATTATATACAGCCATCATTGGCTTCGAACGATTCTATTGTTCGTTGTCAAGAGTGCTTTCTATATACTTACACTGGCGTGGGGCTTTCGGCGTTGCTCGTTTCGACTTACAGGGCAATGCGATGATGACGGAATATATCAAGCATTGAAATATCTAAAAGTGATTTAGAATGATAAAAGGGATTAGGAGTTAAAAGTCCGCCATAACTATGTTATAAAATCGAAGTTATGGCGGACTTGTCCTTGCATGTTTAGAGTATGTTTCCTGCTGGGAGAAAACGTTTAATGGACGGCTTCTTTCTTGATGGTGCCGTCGCTATACCTCACGATATTGAGACCCTTGACGGGAGTGGTCAAGCGTTGGCCGTCCAGGGAGTAGCGGGAGACTTCCTAGGCCTCGCTATGGTGGGCAGGCTGGTTGACGGCTGAAACATCATACTCTTGGATGTCGCCAAAGTCTTCCCAAACCGCTGCAACCCAGTAATTCTGTCTTGTCCCCTGAGGTACATACAGCGTGGATTGGCTCACATCGAAACCGTAGAAGAATTGGCCCGCAGGAACGGGAGTCGGCCAAGCGACATAGACGGATTTTATGCCTGAATCTACGAAAATGCTACCTTCATTCAATGTGCTGAGCGATGTGAGCCCCGAAGGAATGATCAGGGTCGATAAGTTGCTGCATTCGGCAAAGGCTCCCCCATCTATAAAGGTGAGGCTGGGAGAAAGTGTTACGCTCGTCAAACCTTCACAGATAAAGAATGTATTATTAGTTGATTACCAGTATTATACGCTCTAAACGGTAGAAAAGTGACTGTGTGGATTCTGTTTAGATACGAAAGGGTAATAATTTAATGTATTTAACTTTCGATTACATTGTATTCTCATTTTGGGAACATTTCAAGTGACCACCAAGCAACAAGTATTGGGCATCAATGCAATAACATCACTCTTATATAATCCTGCCCAGATTGCACATGATAGCAAATATACCTTGTATCATTGTCCATTCTCAAATTCTACCTGTTTTATTTTATCGTTGATATGATTAGCGTAAGAACCTTTCTCTCGCAAAAATATAAGACAGGTGACATCTGTCAAGGATTGCAGCAATAGCAATACTTCCGATTATGCTAACGGCAATAGTGAAGACCGTATGTACCCCCCCAGAATTATCAAAATGGAATAGTGGCAATGCTAACTTGCCTCCCATTGTGAATATTGGATGAAAAAGGTATATAGGAAGTGTGTTTCTTCCGATATATCCTATAATTCCCAAGACCTTCTTGTTATTGATACTCTGTATGAGTTTCGGAACGAAAGAAAGGAATGACAATGCTAATATTGTAACCGCTAAAAAGTTCCAATTTTTATAGTTTGGGAAACTTGCTATTGCTATGAAAGGCAGAATACTCCACAACGATGGTTTTATAATTTCATCAAGACGTTTTTCAGACAGACGCAAACAGACACCAGTGAAATAAAAAGCTGCATTCGTAGAATTTAGAACTGGAGTGTATTGTGAGACTAACATAAGAAATGTGGCAAATAAGCACAATTTGCCCATTATGCTCCATTTGCTAACCAAATTGAATGTCAAATAATATATTACCCCGCATATAGCCATTGTGTACAAGAACCAATATGGACCAATAGAGGTGACAAATATCGTATTAAGAATTATAGGTATTGTAAATTCGTTTACCCCATCTCTTACTGGTAGTAATGTTGATACAAAAGCATAACCGGTAACCATTATTATATAAGGAATGAGAATCTTCATGGTGTAAGACGCAAATTCCTTATACGTTTTTCTGATGTTTACCAAATAGCCTGTAATCAACAAAAACGCTTGCATGAAAAAGAAGTTTATAAAGTTTTTTACGTCAGGGTATAGTGTACTGAAATTCACGATGTGTATCATTACGACCATGCAGATAAGTACACATCTTTGATAATCTATATTGTTGTATTTCATCTTTCTTAGAGGGTATGATGATATATATTTCAGGTTTTATTTATTAATTATCTTACCACAACGCAATCTTGCCTGCAATACCCAAATCAAGAGTGGCTGTTGCGATACCCAAAGCTTGGAATACACGACTCATTGTTGGCAATGTGATAACACTTGTACCTTTCTCCAACTTTGAAATTTGAGCACGCTGCACACCGATACGTTCACCAAGTTGTTCTTGCGTGAGGTTTTGTGCCAATCGAGCCTTGCGTATGGCTTCGCCTACAATATAGGCGTTCACATCTTCTTTGAGTTTAGTTTCCATTGCTTCACGCTCTGGTGTTCCTCTTCTACCCCAAAGTTTATCTTTCATATTGTCTGCTGGTATCAATTTCATCTGTGCCATAATGCTATTTATTTTTATTATTAAAGTACTCTTTTCTTATTTCTTCTGCTTTGGTAATTTCCTTAGTGGTGTCTTCTGAGTTTTCTTGACTATGCCATGTGTGGCAATAACCAAAGTCTCTTCCTCAGTATCCCAAAAGGAGAAAAGCCTGTAGCATATTTGGCATCATACAAATCCAAAATCGATAGTTTGCCATCGGTACTAAAACCATTTATGTCTTGTCCCGCCATTTCATGGATAAATTTCAGATCCGTGCCATTGATCTCGCCGATGATCTTGAGATTGGTGATCAGGTTTTTCTTAGAGCTACTGATGCGCTGTGGCAAGGTGCCAGCCTCCAGTGCATTGATCGTGATCTGTTGTGTGATCAAATCCTCGTCGGCCGCCTGGGCGGACAAGCCACAGAGCAGCATCCACACGACAAGTACGACTTGTCTTCGGAAAGTAATTTTTTTCATAAGCTATAATCTTTTAAAAACGTTTTGTCATTTATGTTGAGGCGCGTCAGAAGCGGCTATAGATAAACGGTTGCACCGAGGCGCCACTGAGGTTGATGGCCGCTTGGACGACGACGAGGGCCACGAGGAGCTTCAGCAGCCAGGGCAAGGCGACGAAGCGGTCGCGCAGCCACAGATAGTCGCGCTCGCGGACGGAGTGGAGCTCCAGGGCCACCAGGGTAAGCACCGTCCACAGGGGGCGCGCGGCGAGGAAGGGGAGGAACTCCGTCAGGGAGCAGTCGGAGGAAATCTGGTGGAGCAGCTGGAGCGCCGTGGTGGGTGAGGGCGCACGGAAGAAGATCCACGCGAAGGCCACATAGCCAAACGTTGTCAGCCAGGCCAGCGGCTTGGCGAAGGGCGAGGGCGGAATCTGCACGAAGACGTGGCGGTGAAAAAACTTATTGACCACGAGGCCCACGCCGTGGAGCAGGCCCCAGACGACGAACATGCCCGTGGCCCCATGCCATACGCCTGCGATGAGCATAGTGGCAAGGTGGTTGAGGTAGGTGCGCAGCTCTCCACGGCGGTTGCCCCCCAGCGGGATATAGACGTAGTCGCGAAACCAGGTGGAGAGGGAGATGTGCCAGCGGTGCCAAAACTCCGCGAGGCTCGTGGCCTGGTAGGGGAAGCGGAAGTTGTCCTGCAGGCGGAAACCCATCAGGGCGGCCAGTCCGATCGCCAGGTCGCTATAGCCCGAGAAGTCGCAGAAGATCTGCACGGAGAATCCGATCACGCCCATGAGGCACTCGAAGCCCGTGTAGTCGGTGGGCGTGTCGAAGATCCAGTTGTTGTACTGGGCGATGTAGTCGGCGATGATCACCTTCTTGACGATGCCCAGGAGAATCAGCCACAAGCCCTGGTAGGCCAGCGGGCCGCGTGGAGGCAGCGGGTCGGCGTGCTCCTGCGGGATGAGTACTTCGGCGCGCGTGATGGGGCCCGCCATGAGGAGGGGGAAGAAGGTGAGGTAGAAGGTGTATTCCAGCAGCGGCGTGGTGGCGGGAAAGCGTCGGCGATAGACATCGACCGCGTAGCTGATGGCCTGGAAGGTGTAGAAGGAAATGCCCAGCGGCATGAAGAGTTTGCCCACGGGCAGGTTCTCTCCCATCATGGCGCTAATGGAACTGACGAAGGAGCCCGAGTACTTGAAGTAGAGGAGTGGCAGGAGCGTGATGAGGATGTTGGCGACGAGCAGGCCACGGCGGCGCTGCGTCGTCGTCTCGGCGGCCATGCGGCGCGTGATCCACCACGAGAGCAGCGTCGTCGTGGGGAGGAGGAGCATCAGCAGGCCGTTGGCCTTGAAGGCGAAGAAGAGGCTGAAAGCCGTCGTGTAGGCCAGCAGACGCCGGCGTCGGCGAGAGGGCTCGAGCAGCAGGTAGCCGAGGAAGAACACCAGGAAGGTCGCCATGAACGCTATGGACGCGAAGGACCACGTCGCATCGGAGGATGTGAGGAAGTGGAAGATCGAGGGAAGAATCGTGGATGATGACATGATAGACTTCTTGGTGAGAGTGGGGGGGAGGGGCGGGCAGGACTACTTGTCGAAACCCGTACAGGACTATTTGTTGAACCCCGCAAAGGAGGGCTGCAGCAGGCGCATCGGGCATCGGGCCGCCTTGTCGGGCCTACGCATGGCGAGGGGCTGGTCGCAGGCCTCGCTCTGCATCCATGCTGCCACCTGGTCGCCCCAGTCGGCGGCAGCTTGGTGGGTGGGGTGGCGTCCGTCCTTCTTGCGCTTCAAGCTCAGCTGGCTACTGTCGAAGAAACTGCCATCGCCCACGTTGCGGCGTATGAGGTCGTTGATGCCAGTGTCTGACTTCCAGCAGGGCGGTCCGATCCACACCAACGGCAGGTCGCCCGCCTGCGCCAGCAGCAATTTGATATAGGCGTCGCGCTCCTCCAGGTCGCGCACGAAGAGTTCGTTGCCGCCCAGGCACACCCACAGGTAGGTGGGCTTATACTCCGCTATCAGGTGGCGGAGCGTCTGCGTCATGCCCCATTTCTCCGTCGTCGAACCATACCAGACGACGGTCTGCAGCGTGTGGCCATTGGCCACGGCATAGTCGTCGAGACGGCGGGAGAGCTCTTCGAGCATTGAGTCGCCGACGAAGAGGATGCGGACCGGACCAGCAAGGGGCTTCTTCGCCCGGGACTTCCCCGCCGACGGGTTGCTGAGCCTTTGGCCATCAGAAGAAGCCGACGGACCGCCCGCAGGGGACGATGAATCTGTAGCGGAGGGGGCAGATGGCGAATCGTCGGCCAGCAAGGAGATCTTGCGCAGGCCGACGTCCGCATAGGTAAGTCTGAGCGGCACTACGGCGTAGAAGCCGAGTGCCGCCAGGACGATTGCAAAGATGATAAGTGTCTTGATTTGATCCCTCATAGGCTGATGTCAAGCTCGATGGGGCAGTGGTCCGAACCGAAGATTTCGGTGTGGATTTTCGCGTCCTCCATCCGCTCCGCCAGTCGGTCGGAGAGGAGGAAGTAGTCGATGCGCCACCCGGCGTTCTTCTCGCGCGCATGAAAGCGGTACGACCACCAGGAGTAGGTCACCTGCGTGGGGTAGAGGCTGCGGAAGGAGTCGGTGAAGCCACTTTTGAGCAGCGTCGTCATCTTTTCGCGCTCCTCGTCGGTGAAGCCCGCGCTGCGGCGGTTGGTCTTCGGATTCTTGATGTCGATCTCCTCGTGGGCCACATTGAGGTCGCCACAGACGATGACGGGCTTCTGGCTGTCCAGCCGGTGGAGGTAGGCCTGGAAGTCGGTCTCCCACTGCATGCGGTAGGAGAGGCGGCGCAGCTGGTCCTGGGAGTTGGGCGTATAGACGCAGACCAGGAAGAAGTCGGCCATCTCCAGCGTGAGGACGCGCCCCTCGTGGTCGTGCTCCTCGATGCCTATGCCCTTGCTGACGCTGAGAGGCTCGTGGCGCGTGAAGACGGCCGTGCCGCTATATCCCTTCTTCTCCGCCGAGTTCCAGTAGGAGTGATAGCCGGGGAAGGCCAGGTCGAGCTGGCCCTCCTGCATTTTCGTCTCCTGCAGGCAGAAGAAGTCGGCGTCGAGCTGGGCAAAGGCCTCCTTGAAGCCCTTGCCGACACAGGCGCGCAGCCCGTTGACATTCCAAGAGATCAGTTTCATGGCGGACTACTGTCTGATCAAACGCGGCTCCAGGATCTCGTTGATGGCCTGGTTGTTGAAGACTCCCTCGAGCGACACCGAACTGATGATGACGTTGAAGAGCATGCGGCGGATGAGGAAGGCGCCGTTGCTGGCAAACGAACTGTAGTTGGGCGCGAAGGTGAGCGTCATGTTGCGCTCCTGGCCGTCGTAGGTGACGGGGAACGTCATCTGGTAGTTCTTGCCGCGGGGCAGGAACCAGAACCAGTGCTCATACATGTTGGCGCGGTCGGCCGTGTAGCCAGCGGGCAGGTAGATGCGCACGGTGGCCTCGATGTCGGGGATGACGGCCGTGCTGTCGAGGTGCTGAGCGTAGCTACGGTCGAGGCGGTTGGTGATGATCCTCAGCGGCAGGTTCTTGATCACCATGAGCGAGTCGTTGGACGTGACGGTGGCCGAGACCATGGCCGAGTCCTTGTAGCGGCTGATGTTGTCGTTGTACTTGAAGTAGGCCCAGCCTTTGTACACACCCTGCATGTCGCGCAACTGGGCGGCACGCTCCTCGGGCGTGAGGTAGGTTCTCGTACTATCCTTGCCGGTGCCAGGGTTGGGAGTGGGTTTGAGGTCGTCGTCATCGCCACAGGAGGCCAGGCCGACGAAGATCATGCAAACGGCCAGGAGGCTTAAGATTTTCTTCATTGTTGTTTTGCTTTAAGTTTTGAATAATATAGAATGATGATTGCTTGCTATGCTATAATTTGCTATACTTTATTTTACCATAGAGATGTGCCAGCCATGATAGACACGATGGCCATCCGACCCGCTACGGCCATCAGATGCGCTTGGTCTCGCTGCGGAGCAGGTTCATAAACTCCTCGCGCGTCTTGGCCTGGTTGAAGGCTCCGCTGAAGGAGGAGGTGGTGGTGATGGAGTTTTGCTTCTCCACGCCACGCATCATCATGCACATGTGGCGCGCCTCGCAGACGACCATCGTGCCCAGCGGCTTGAGGGTCTCCTGGATGCACTCCTGCACCTGGAGCGTGAGTCGCTCCTGCACCTGGAGTCTGTGGCTGAAGATATCGACCACGCGTGCGATCTTGCTCAGGCCAGTAATATGGCCGTTGGGGATGTAGGCCACGTGCACCTTGCCGTAGAACGGCAGCATGTGGTGCTCGCACATGGAGAAGAAGTCGATGTCGCGGACGATGACCATCTGGTTGTATTTCTCCTCGAAGAGGGCGTCGGTGAGCACCTTGTGAGGGTCCTGCGTGTAGCCACGGGTGAGGATCTGCATGGCCTTGGCCACGCGCATGGGGGTCTTCTGCAGGCCCTCTCGGTCAGCATCCTCGCCGAGCAGGGTGAGGACGCTCTTGTAGTGTTCTGCGAGTTCGTCGAGTCCCTCGCGGAATTGTGTCTCTGGATTCATGAGAGAGAATGGTATATGATGTTCTTACTTTCTATAGGTTGGCAGGAAGCCGTGTCCTGCGCTTATTATTTTCGGATGATGTTGGCGCTCTTGTAGCCGGCCTTCTTGACCTTCCACAGTGCCTTCTGTGCATCCTTGTATTCTTCAAAATTGCCCACAAGGCACATCCACCGTGGGGAGTAGAAGTGGACATAGACGGGCTGGTCGGGCAGGGCGTCCTTCACCTTTTGTCCCGCCAGTTCGGCCTTGTTGCGGTCCTCCCGCGTGTTGCCGCCCGAATAGACGGCGATGCGGAAGCCCTTGCCTCTTCTGGGTGCCTTGCGACGGAGTACTTGCCGGGTCTCCGTGCCCACTTGTCGGCGTATGGGTCTGCGGACGAGCACCATGCGCTTGTAGTCGCGAGCCTCGCCCGTAGGTTCCTGGACCGTGATCTTAGGCTCTTTGGCAGCTGGCGGACGGTTGCTGGGCAGTTGCACCCTCGGGGCGTCGCCGCGCTGCTTGGAGCTGCTGGGTTGTGACGGCACCATCAGTTGCTGATTCTTCCGCCGAATCTTCTCTTGCTTTTGGCGTTCCTTCTCGGCCCTTTTGGCCGCGCGCCGCTCCTCGCGGCTCATGCGCTTGTCGTTCTGAGGGCTCTTCTTGCCGTTGACCACCGCGTCGATGGCCGAACTTTGGGTCACAGTGACCTTGCCCTGCGCATGGAGGCCCATGGCGGGGATCAGGAGGAGGATGAGGTAGAGGACGATTCTTGTCATGGCAGATGGCGTTTATGTGTCGTCAATGGGGGTGGGTAAAAGCGTGGGCCGGAGAGACCGCCAGGCCTCTCTGGCTCACGTTGGATGATGGTGATGGATTAGTCCTTCCAGGCGTCGATGATGCCCTTGAAGTCGGCAGCCTTCAGCGAGGCGCCACCGATGAGTCCGCCGTCGATGTCGGGCTTGGCGAAGAGCTCCTTGGCATTGCTGGGCTTGCAGCTGCCACCGTAGAGAATGGAGGTCTCGTCAGCCACGGCCTGGCCGTACTTCTCGGCGACGATGGAGCGGATGTAGGCCAGCATCTCCTCGGCCTCGTCGGACGTAGCGGTCTTGCCCGTGCCAATGGCCCAGATCGGCTCGTAAGCGATCACGATGTTCTTCCACTCCTCGGCAGTGAGGTTGAAGATACTCTGCTCCAGCTCGGCCTTGACGACCTCGTTCTGCTTGTTCTGCTCGCGCTCTTCCAGCGTCTCGCCGCAGCAGAAGATCACCTTGAGGTTGTTCTTCAGGGCCAGGAGGGTCTTCTCCTTCAGGATCTCAGCCGTCTCGTGGTAGTACTGACGACGCTCAGAGTGGCCAAGGATGACGTAGTCGGCGCCCGTGCTCTTCACCATGGCGGCTGACACCTCGCCCGTGTAGGCACCCTTTTCCTTGTCGGCGCAGTTTTCTGCACCGAGGCCTACGATCTCCTTGTCGAGGACCGGAGCTACGCTGGCCAGGTGAATGAACGGTGTGCAGATGACGACATCGCAGTTGGGCTTGTCTGCCTTCAACAGATCGTTGATGTCTTTAGCCAACTGAACGCCCTCCTGGAGGGTCTCGTTCATTTTCCAGTTACCTGCTACAATTTTCTTTCTCATTTCTTTTTGTGTTTAAAAAATAAGTTAAATACTCTGTGATATCTCATGAAGGAAAGTGGGGCGCGCCTTGTGGCGAAGGCCAGTGGGGCTGGCCGCTACGACTCTTGCTCCGCTTCCGATGGCATGTTGTTTTGCTTTCTCCTCCGTCGGACCCACTTCGTCCACTGCCAGGTGCGGTCGGCCAGTGTCAGGACGAAGAGCGGCAGCACGAAGCACAGCACGATCAGCGTCACGCGCTGGGAAACCTCGTCGGGAGGCATCTTGCCCAGGGCGCTTTTCTCCAAAGGTTTGGCGAGCTCCTCGGCAGTGGGCAGCCCGTTGTGGCTCCACTTGTTGATGACCACGCCGTGGCGCAGCAGCAGCAGCCCGGGGTTGCTCCGTATGACGGTCTTGAGCGTTGTCCCGTCGGTGATGTAGAACGGGTATTCGGCGCCAGTGATGTCGCGCCAGTGGGCCACGGCCTTGTCCTCGCTTGCCGTCAGGGCGATGAAGCCGTAGTGGTGGTCCTGCGCATACTCGTAGATGCGGTCGATCTCGCCGAAATTGGTGGCGTCGGCCAGTTCGAGGTAGGGGGCCACGAGGACGAAAGTGTAGCCTTTGTCGGCCAGCACCTGCTCCGTGAGGTCGTCGTCGGTTGCGGGATCGGTGATGGAAAAGTCGTGGATGGGGGGCTCGTAGCCCTTCTCCACCTCCACGGTCTTGCTGTCGATGAAGGTCCAGGTGGAGTCGGGGTAGTTGTCGAGCGTGAACTCCTTGCGCACGCCGCCCTTCTCCAGGATGAATGTTGTCTCAAACTTCGGCTGCTTGGCTCCTGCGGGGATCTCCATTCCCTTGCGGATGTCGGCTCCGATATGGTAGGGGCGGAAGTCGAAGGGCGGCAGATACCAAAGGCTCAGGGCCGAGGAGACGAGGATGAAGAGCAGCGTGTAGTTGATGACGATCCACTGGTTGGTCTTCGAGATGAAGCGCACCATGCAGAACGGTTTCCACGCCACAACCGCAGCCATGGCGAGCAGCAGGAGGTTCTTCAGCAGCGTCTCGCCGTTGGTGAGGTGGATGGCGTCGCCGAAGCATCCGCAGTCCTTGATGGGCTCCCAGCCCCAAAGCCACACCGTGATGGCGGTCATGATGGCCATGAAGGCTACGATCACGCGGCTCACCTTTCTCCTTCGGATGGCAAAGAGCAGGAAGACGCCGAGGCAGAACTCCACGGCGGAGAGCAGGACGCTCGTGGTGAGCGTGGCCCAGGAGGGGGCGTACTGCTCCAGGTGGAGCGCTTCGAGGTAGTCGCCGATCTTGTACTGGGTGCCCAGCGGGTCGATGGCCTTGACAAAGCCCGAGAAGATGAGAGCCAGGGAGAGCGGCAAGCGGCAGAGGTTGACGGCCATACGCCATCCCCAGCCGGCCTCCTCCCGCTTCACGGAGGGCTTGGCCTGCTGGTGGGCTGTCTTGTTGTCGTGCTTCTTCTCTTCCATACGGTCTGCTGTGTTGGCTTTCGCCAGTCTTAGGGCGATTTGCTCGCCCCTTGGATTATTGATTTCTCTTACTTGCTGCTTGGGCTATAATGCTTCCTTGCAGCTTTGGATCATTGTCTTGCTTCCAGCTTTGGGTTATTATTCTCCCTTGCTTGCTGCTTGGTTCGCCTGTTCGTCGATGCGGATGATGCCGAAGAGGGCGTAGTTGATAATGTCCATATAGTTGCTGGCGATGCCTTCGCTCACCAGCGTCTCTCCGCAGTGGTCCTCGATCTCCTTGATGCGTTCTATCTTGGTGAGGATCAAGTCGGTGTAGCTGCTCACGCGCATATCTCTCCACGCCTCGCCGTAGTCGTGGTTCTTGCGCTTCATCAGCGCGAAGGTCTCGGCGACGTGCTCGTCATAGAGGGCCAGGGCTTCGTCGGGGGTGATGTCGATGCGGTCGGCGCAGGGCAGCGAGAGCTGGATGATGCCGACAAGGCCGTAGTTGACGAGTGCGATAAACTCGCCCCGCACGCCGTCGCCCACGTAGTTTTCTCCGGTGGTCTCAATGGTGCGGATGCGCTTGGCCTTGATAAACAGCTGGTCGGTGACGGTCTGGGGGCGCATGATGCGCCACGAAGCGCCATAGTCCTGGAGCTTGGGGGCGAACACTTGGCGGCAAACGGCCAATGCTTGCTCAAACTGGCTGTCGGTCCTTGAAGGCTTCTCGTTGCTTTCTGCTTGCATGATTTCTTCTATTTTGCCGCAAAATTACGCATTTTATCTGAATTGGCAAAATGCACACTACTAACACTTTGTAAAATCCCGTTTTATATCTTAATTCGGGACGCCTGCAAGAAGCGCTCGTGGGGAAAAAGGAACAGGGTGTGCCGAAAGCCCCGAGAGACTTTGGACACACCCTGTGTGATGATATGGTCGCCCTCAGCAGGGCGGGATAGGCGAACGATTAGTCGCAGTTGATGAGCTTGTGGTCGCTGCCGAGCACATCAATGATCTTGTGGGAGTACATCTCCGTCATGTACTTACGGGCCACCTTGCCATACTGGCGCGGGTCGAAGTAGTCGGGATGCTGGGCCAGGGTCTCACGCACACCGGCGGTGTAGGCCAGGCGGGAGTCGGAGTCGATGTTGATCTTGCAGACGGCGCTCTTGGAAGCCTCGCGGAGCTGCTCCTCGGGGATACCTACGGCGTTGGGCAGGTTGCCACCGTACTGGTCGATGATCTTCACATACTCCTCAGGCACTGAGGAAGATCCGTGGAGGACGATGGGGAAGCCGGGGAGCTTCTCCTCGATCTCGTGGAGAATGTCGAAGGCCAAGGGAGGAGGAACGAGACGACCGGTCTTCGGGTCGCGCGTGCACTGCTCGGGCTTGAACTTGTAAGCGCCGTGGCTCGTACCGATGGAGATGGCGAGCGAGTCGCAACCGGTACGGGTAGAGAAATCGATGACCTCCTCGGGGCGAGTGTAGTGGCTCTCCTCGGAGCTGACCTCGTCCTCAACGCCGGCGAGCACACCGAGCTCAGCCTCTACGGTCACATCAAACTGGTGGGCGTACTCCACGCACTTCTTCGTCAGCTCGATGTTTTCCTCGTATGGCAGCGATGAGCCGTCAATCATAACAGAAGAGAAGCCCAGGTCCACGCAGCCCTTCACCAACTCGAAGGAATCGCCGTGATCGAGGTGCAGGACGATCTCGGGATGGTTGCAGCCCAGTGACTTGGCATACTCTACCGCACCCTCGGCCATGTAGCGGAGGAGGATCGGGTTGGCGTAAGCGCGGGCACCTTTGGAAACCTGAAGGATGACGGGCGACTTCGTCTCGGAAGCCGCGGTGATGATTGCCTGAAGCTGCTCAAGGTTGTTGAAGTTGAATGCGGGGATCGCATAGCCGCCCTTGACGGCTCTCTTGAACATCTCTCGTGTGTTGACGAGTCCAAGCTCTTTGTAATTTACTGCCATGAGATTAATGATTTTATAATTATAATACGTTAATTTATTATGACACCGCAAAAGTACACTTTTATTTTATCATTACCAAATACCCGAGGGTAAATGTTGTTGTAAAATCGTTAAAAATGCTATTTGCTTAACCTGGGTCAAGTCTCGCCTCTTGTCATTTCGCACGGTGGAAAGCGAGAAAAGGTGAAAAAAGGTCGGCGGCAGAACGTGAATTCAACCGAAAGTTGTACCTTTGTGGCGAAAAGACAGAATAAAGATATTGTAAGATGAATATAGACAAAAAGGCAAATCAGGCGGAGTTTGAGGCGTTGTTGCGCTCAGTGAACCGCGACGGAATGGATTATGTGATTGAGGACTTGGAGAAGGATGGCTTCTTCGACGCGCCTGCTTCGGCGGGCCACCACCTCAATGTGCCAGGAGGACTGTGTGAGCACTCGCTCAACGTGTGCCGGGCTGCGCTGAAGGTGTGGGAGGCCATGTGCCAGCTCGACGAGAACCTGGGCAAGGAGGTGAAGAAGGAGAACGTCATCGTCGCCTCGCTGTTTCACGACGTCTGCAAGACCAACATCTACAAGCCCACCACGAAGCGCAAGAAGAACGCGCTGGGAGTCTGGGAGGACGTCCCAGGATGGAATGTGGTCTATAATAAGTTGCCGCTGGGCCATGGCGAGAAGTCGGTGATCATGCTGCTGCTCTCGGGCCTCGACTTGACGGACGAGGAGATGATGGCGATCCGTTGGCACATGGGGGCCTTCGGCCTCAACTTCAACTCCTATGAGGACGAGCGGAGCTACGACTCGGCCAAGACGCTCTCGCCGCTGGTCACCATCGTGCAGGCGGGCGACAACCTTGCCGCAGGCATCATGGAGCGCACGGAGGAGGACATTGCAAACCTCGGATAGGCGGGGCTGAAGGTGTGGCAACTTGGGCTGTCATTTCTTTTTCGGATGAACACTTTTCCCAAATGAATACTTACAGAGCAAGGGCGGGCCGCAATCGGTCCGCCCTAGTCTATAGTAGTGGAGGAGAGGGTTAGTCCTTGTTGTCGAGTGGGAACAGACCGTAGAGCCGCTCGTCGATCATCTCGGTGATGCGCTGGAAGTCGGCCGGATTGTCGAGGAAGTCGTTCTTGTCGCCATCGACGATGATCATCGGGCCCTGGTAAGTCTTGATCCACTCCTCGTAGCGTTCGCCCAGTCCGCGCAGATAGTCGATGCGGATGGTCTGCTCGTAGTCGCGGCCGCGACGCTGGATGTGCTCTATGAGGTGGGGAATGCTGGATCTTATATATATAAGGAGGTCGGGCAACTTGACGAGACTCATCATGAGGTCGAAGAGGTCGGTATAGTTGGCGAAGTCGCGGTCGCTCATCATTCCCATGTCGTGGAGGTTGGGAGCGAAGATGCGCGCGTCCTCGAAGATCGTGCGGTCCTGGATGACGGTCTCCTCCGACTTGGCGATGGCCACGACGTCGCGAAACCGCTTGTTGAGGAAATAAATCTGGAGATTGAACGACCACCGCTCCATGTCTCCATAGTAGTCTTCGAGGTACGGATTGTTGTCCACGGGCTCGTAGTGGGGAGTCCATCCGTAGCGTTTGGCCAACAGTCGGGTGAGGGTGGTCTTTCCCGCACCAATGTTTCCGGCGATAGCAATGTGCATGATATAGCTGCTTTTGTGTAGTTTTTACCTTTTTATTTATTGGGGATGCGTCCAGACCTTTATTTGTCGGGGAAGAGGCCGAACAACTCGCGGTCGATCTTGTCCGTGATGAAGCCGAGGTCGGACGGGTTGGCCAGGAAGTCGAGCTCGTCGGCCTCGATGATGAGCACCCGCCCCTGGTATTGCTTCGTGATGAAGTCTTCGTAGCGGCGGTTGAGGCTCTCGAGGTAGCGCAGCGGCATCTGTTCCTCGTAGCTTCGTCCGCGCTTCTCGATGTTGCTCGCGAGGTGGCCCACGGAGCAGCGGAGATAGACCATGAGGTCGGGGTAGCGAACCACGTCGGTCATGTCCTCAAACAGTTCCATGTAGGTCTCGAAGTCGCGGTCGTCGAGGTTGCCGAGATCGTGGTTGTTGGCCGTGAAGACATAGACGCCCTCGTAGATGGATCGGTCCTGCACGATGTCCTCCTGTTGCTTCTGGAGCTGCAGTAGGTCCTTGAACCGCTCCTTAAGGTAGAAGACCTCCAGCGGGAACGACCACCGCTTGATGTCGCGGTAGTAGTCCTCGAGATATGGGTTGTGGGTTACCTGCTCGTAGTGGGGCTTCCATCCGTAGTGGCGGGCGAGGAGCCGCGTGAGCGTCGATTTTCCCGATCCGATATTGCCGGCTATGGCTATGTGCATGAGATTCTGATGTCTTGGTGGCTTATTTCAGCTGGGTCGGCGTGCCGATACAGCCGTTGGGCATCTGGATGTGGAGCAGGGCGCAGACCGTGGCGGCGATGTCGGTGATGTGGGTTTCCTGGGTCGTCTCGCCGTGGGGCACGTTCCATCCGTAGTAGATGCAGGGAATGTGGGTGTCGTAGGGGAAGGGCTGGCCGTGCTGGGTGCCCTTGTATTGCGGGTCGTCCTTGCCTCCGAAGTATTGCGGGCGCGTAACGACCGTGATCTCGCCGCTTCGGCCGTGGCAGTAGCCATTGATGAGCCGCTCCTTGATGGGGGCGGGGATGGCAGCCTCGGTCAGGTGCTCGTTGTCAACCACATAGATGAAGTCCTTCTGCTGCTTCAACCATTTCACGGCTTCCTCCACGGCGTCGTCGAGATCTACCTCGGCCTTGGCGAGGACGCCTTTGTTGAACGTGAACTGGTAGTTGTCCTCGGGGAAAACGGGATTCTCCGTCAGGTGGAACTTGTCTTTCAGATGGTCGTTGAGCGCCTGCGTGGTAGCGTCGTAGTCCCATCCGCCGGCAGGATACTTATGCGAGCGGAGCATGTTGTAGTTGTGGGCCGCACCATGGTCGGCGGTGAGGAAGAAAAGGTAGTTTCCTTTGCCTACCGTGGCATCCAGCGTTTGGAGAAAGGCTGCCAGGTCTTTGTCAAGCTGCATATAGACGTCGTGGTTCTCCTTGCCGCGGGTCGAAAACTTGTGGCCGATGGCGTCGGTCGAGGAGATGCTCACTGTGAGCATGTCGGTGGCGTCGCCCTGTCCGAGTCGCTCGCCCTTCAGTGCGGCCTCGGCCATAAGGAAGGTCATGGTCACGCCCTCCGTAGAGGTCTTGATGTTGTATTTGGGCGCCGTGTGGTGCTGCTTGTTGAAGTCGGCAGCCCATTTCGGCAGCGCATCCATATAGTAGCTGCTTGTCACGAAATGGCCCGCGGCGTCGTCCCACCAGTAGGCAGCATTGGCCGAATGGCCAGCGGGCAGGATGGCGGCACGGTCCTTGAGGGCCACGCCCACCACGCGCGACTGGTAGTCGTTGCTCAGGCGCAGTTCGTCGCCGATGGTCGAGGTGCGCATCAGGTGGGGACTACGCTGGCCAGCGCGCGACTTCTCGCCGCCGATGGTATAGGCCGTGGTGTCCTGGCAGTTCTCCGTCCCTTTGTCGTCGATGTAGAACCAGTTGCCTGCAATGCCGTGGATGGAGGGCACGGAACCGGTAAAGACGCTCGTATGGCCCAGGGCCGTGATAGCGGGGGCGTAGTTGATCTGGCAGTTCTCGCAGGAGTAGCCTTCGGAGAGCAGCCGCTTGAGGCCGCCTTCTCCATACTCGTTATAATAGTAGTAGAGGTAGTCCCAGCGCATCTGGTCGACGACGAGCCCCACGACCAGCTTGGGGCGGGCGACTTGCGCTTGCACGCAGATCGCCATAAAAAGCAAAATGAGGGTCAAAAACTTCTTCATGTGGCAAAGGTACGAAAATTCTTCCAATCCTCCTTCTTTATGGGCTAAAATGATTATTATGAGGGAGAATGATAAGGGAATATCTTGAAAAATGGACAATCTGCGAGGTGAGGAAGTAAAAATACGTCTTGATTGAAAATATTTCTTTAAAAAGGCTGATTATTACAAATTTTGTTTTTATCTTTGCATAAGATAGGCTACACCTCGGCATAACGAACAAGCAAGCTTGACGTTCTGCTCTCGGTTTGCGCTATCTTTGCATAAGATAGGCTACACCTCGGCAATCTTTGTGAAGCAGGGCAAGAGATGAGGCCTCCAATGTTTCGTTGTCTGTAAGAAACCGAGAGTGAAGGAGTAGGGGTGAAAGAGGTGAGGAAAAATGCTTATGCAGGCGTTTCCTAAAACTTATTAGCCTAAAAAACTGAAACAAAGAATTGAAACAAAAAAAAATAAAAATACTGAAATGAAGAAGACTAGTCTTACCAAAATTGTTTTGATGTGGGCGCTGTTTTTGATGCCCACGTTGTTAGTTCATGCGCAGGATGAGGAGGTTGTGGCTACGGCCAAGCCTACCGTCTTTGTCGATAAGATCTCGGCAGGAAGCAGTAGTGACAAACTGACCGTCCTCAATGCGGTTGCTACGGCGCTCACGCAGTCGGGGCGTGTGATCGTGATCACCTCGGATAGTGAGCGAGCCAGTAACTTTATCGACCAGCACAACTCGCAGGACGACGTCACGGCAGGATCTGACATGGTGGCTGAGCGACTGGCCGTGTCGATGAAGCTGGGCGTGCAGTACTACCTGGCGTTCACGGTGGATGATATCGCCTATTCGTACAACTCGGGTTCGGCCAGTTGCAAGATTACCCTCACGGGCAAGGTCATTGATCCCAAGACCAGTTCGGTGAAGGGTACCAAGCAGATGAGCTTCGATGGTTCCAATAGCGACAACAGTCAGAGCAAGGCTTTCGCGTCTGCCGTGGAGAGCATTACGTCTGCGAAGACGGTGCTCACCGCCAACCCGCTCTTCCAGTTTATCGAGGAGAACTTCCCCATCGTCTGCCAAATTGTGGATATCGACAAGGCGAACAAGGGCAAGGCCGTCATGGTCTATGTCAATGCAGGCACGGACAACGGTATTGCCAAGGATACGAAGTTTGAGGTTTTCAAGCAGAAGACGGTGGGTACGCGTACCATCCAGGTGAAGATCGGCGAACTCAGCGTGGACGAGGTGCAGGCGCATGATCTGACGCTCTGCAAGGTCTCCAAGGGTGGCGAGGAAATCTTTGCCGAGTTCAACGGTGGTGGCACGCTCTACGTCAAGACCCGCAAGAAGGTGGGACTGCTGGACAAGATCGGTATCTAATAGTCCTGGTATTTAAATAGATCGGATTTTTATCACTTGCAAAGGTGGGTCGCGCCCATCGAGAGTGTGGCAGCCCTGGCGCTGTCTCCTGTCTCCCGGTGGTCGCCGTCCACCATCAAAGAGACTCCACTATGAAGAAAACCGCATTCTTTCTGCTTTGGACCCTGCTGGTGTCGGTCTCCGCGTTTGCCCAGCAGACTGGTAATTACTCCACCGACGTGCAGGTCGTCTCGGTCTCCTCAGCCAAGAACACGGTGACGCTGCGCTGCTCGGGTTTGGGAGACAACAAAAAGGAGGCGCTCGTGATGGCGCAGAAGTCGGCGCTCTACACCCTGCTCCATGTGGGTGTGAAGGGTGTGAACAACGGTCAGCCGCTGTGGGCCATTGTCGATGAGGACTACGATCGCCGCATGTTTGAGGAGGACCGCTACGCTACGGTGGTGGCCAACTGTCAGGACTTGGGCAAATATACCAAGGAGAATGGCAGGGTGCGGGCTGAGGTAGAGGCGACGTTCTACCTGCAGCCGTTGATGAAGGCTGCAGGCGTGGTGGGGGCCAATGTAGGCACCGTGGCGCGCACGAATCTCCCTTCTATCACCATCGTTCCGTTTGTGAGGCAGGACGAGAATCAGATGGAAGTGCTGGAGGGCAACTCCATGAACCGTGTGGCTGCGTCGAGTGTGGAGATGATGTTTAGCAAGCGGGGCTATCTGACGAAGAACTACAAGACGATGATCCAAAACCTCCAAAACAACGATATTCTCTTGCAGGGATCGCAGTCGGAGGCTGTGGAGAAAATGTTGCAGAATGCAGGCACAGATGTGAAAGTCCTGGTGAGGTGCAACCAGTCTGTGGGAAGCACTGGAATTGTCACCGTGACGGTGGAGATGACGGCTGTGGAGGCTTTCACGAGCACGACATTGGCCAGCACAAAACTGATTGGACAGAACCGTGGCGACTCGCTGTTGGTGCTGGAGCAGACGATCAATGCCAAGGCCAATCAGCAGCAGCGCAATTCGTTCTTCCAGCAGTTGCAGAATGCTTTCAATGCCATTGCCATCAATGGTTTGGAGGTGGAACTAAATCTGGTCATTGATCAGAATGTCGATGACTTCAGCTTTGAGGACGAACTGGACAATGGCGCGATCTTCAAAGATGCTTTCGAGGCTTGGTTGCGACAAATGGCCGTCAATGGCAATGAGCGAATCAGCATGAGCAGCGAGAAGTATCTGGGAGCGACACTGCGTGTGCCTTACTTTGATGAGAAGGGGCAGTCGTACAAAACCTCTGGTTTCCATGCGGCCTTGCGCAAACAGATGGCCGAACTTCTTGGCGATGATCATCTGGCGAAGATTGATGTCATGGGCCAGAAAGTGATTGTCACGATCCAGTAGTTTTCCTCGATAGTAATCCTCGGTAATATTCCTCAAGTAATCATCCAAATCCCCGATCCTATGAGAAGATGTTTGAAATATGTGATCTTGCTTCTTGCGCTACTGTCGCCGGCCTTAGTACTGGCGCAGTCGGGACAGGAAGATGAGGCTACGGATCGCGCAGAGACGCGTCAGAAGCCGGTGACCTTTGTGGCGATCATGCCCGAAGGATCTCATCTGACGGATCAGCAGAAACTGGCGTTGCAGAATAAGGTGGAACGTATCATTGCCAAAAACAAGGTTGGCGCAGGGGCTGGCACTACGCTGTTTGGCATCAAGGCCGACCTCGACGTCAAGGATACCAAACGTTCAGCGGGATTGGTCCGGGACGTGACGGTGCTCTCTGCCGAAGTCACCTTCACGGCGGTGAATACTGTGGACGGCAGCGTCTATTACAGTCAATCCGTCTCGCTGCAGACCGATGTGGTGGGCGACAAGGAGAAGGCGATGGACCAACTCATCGGCAGCATCCGTGTCAACGACCCTCAGATCGTCCGCTTTGTTCGCACCGCAAGCAAGCGTATTGCGAAGTGGTATGAGGATCAGCAGCGGGAGAAGGAAATGGAAATGGAAATGGAGTTGAATACTCCCATAGAGTCGATGTAGTGATGAGAAAACTGTGGATGATACTGTGTCTGGCGGTGCTTGTGTCCTCGGCCTTTGCCCAGGACTACAAGGTGCTGGACCGTAGTGAGAAGCGGCGTCCCGACTGGGTGGGACGGAGTGGTGACGAGGTGATAGCACTTGGCGCCGAGAAGGCTACGCTCGAAGAGGCGCGCCAGGCTTGCATGCAGGCTTTGCGCATGGAGATCATCAGTTCTATTGCCACCAATGTCTATTCTGAGTCGAGTGTCTATGTCAGGAATGTCAACGCCACGGCTGGTTCGGAGTTTACGGAGGAGTTTATCAACAATTCTTCCACGCAGTCGGCAGTCATGCCTTTCCTTACCAATATCTCGGCGGCCAACACCTTGGCAACCTACTGGGAGAAACGCCAGGACAAGAAGACGCACGAGGTCTCCTATGAGTATTGTATGCTCTATCCTTTTCCCGAGAGCGTGCGCAATGAGTACCTGAATGAGTTCTTGAAAATAGACCGCGAGATGGTAGAAAAGACGGAGGCGCTCAATGCGCGCCTCTCTTCGATCTCCTCTATCGAGGACATAGACCGGGGTAGCGTGGAGATCAAGGAGTGTGTGACTTATTTCTTCGACAAGCGCCGCAAGGCGTGGGCAGAGGGGATTGCCGCACTCTATAGGAAGGCGCCCTCGAAGCTCTCTCTCCACGGCAAGCAGGCGGACAAAGGGGCTTACCGCGTGTGGCTGGAGTATGATGGTCGCAAAATCACTCCTTCGGGCACGCCGACTCTTAAATCGGACTGTGCCGAAAACTTGCAGTTCAGCCGCGATGGACAAGACTACCTCGTCACCTTCTCCACAGAGAACTGCTTGGAGGACGAACCGCGCTCGCTGGAAGTTGCCTTCCGCATCAAGGCCAAGAGCATCAAGCAGAAGTTTGTCATCGAATAGAGAAAGGTGGGGATAAATTGAGGAGAAAATGAAAATGTGATTGGTCACACTATGATCGCTCTTTCATCTTCTCCTCTTTTTTTTGAATTCAGAAACTTCTTCTTTCCCGGTCTTCAAGTTGGATCTTTCCCTTCTGTCTCGATCTTCATGCAGGACCCCTCTGTCTGATTATTAGTTCGAGAAATGATGGCTCAAGGGAGTTAATCGGTCATTTAAAGTAGGGGAAAAATGTTTTATTTGTTAACAGGGGTTAATTTTTAAACTTTCTCTTGGGAATATTTGGTGGGATAAAAATAAATCTCTAACTTTGCACCCGCAATCGAAAAACAACGATTTGCTGAAAGGTACCTTAGCTCAGGTGGTAGAGCAATGGACTGAAAATCCATGTGTCCTTGGTTCAACTCCAAGAGGTACCACTCCTCCTTTCATTGGGACAGTTCTCGCAAGAGGCTGTCTCTTTTTTTATTCCATTTTTATTGCTGTCCGATAAACCCAAATCGGTCATTAGGATTTGGGATTTATGACAAGGTAGCGGTATTAGCATGGGTAAATGGGATTTTCACTCCTTTTTATGAAGTTATATTCATCGGCCTATGAAGTTAGCTTAGTAGGTCGATGAATATAACTTCGTTGGCCAACGAAGTCAACATGCTATTTTAGGCACGATTTTGCCGTTAATGACCCCTGTGGTTCTAGTTGGATTTTTTTCGTTGAACTCCTTGGAGTTTTTCCCGTTGAACTCCAAGGAGTCTTGTTTGCTTAGTCGGAAGAGCTACGCAGGTTTTGCTATCTTAACTTCAAGTCCTGCCAGCTCTCGGCGAGGGCAGAGGACGGTGTGAGAGTGGGATTCTGGGGCTTGCGGTTGATCACCGCCGACTGCTGCCGCACGTTTTCGGAGACATACGATCCCAGTTCGCCCAAGGTGACGTCGCCCTGCGTTTCCTGAAGTTTCTTCAGCAGATAGTAGGTGAAGAGGCCGTGCCCCTTGACAGAATAAGGATAGGCTGTCTCTTCTCCCGAGGCTGCGGTGAACACCACCATATTGCCATTGGGGTCTTCTCGCTTCGGTTTCACACCTATGCCGCGTGCCATGGCCAGCATTCCTTCGCCACGCTTGGATCCCGAGAAGCAAGCGTCGAGGAACACCACGATCTGCTTGGCGCCAGTAGAACCCAGTTCGTCGTAGAGCCGGTTGAGCGAGTAGCAGCCCTCCGTCTGTAGTCCGTCCGCGTCGGTCGGCAGGAGGTAGGCGTCTTTCGTCTGCTCGTTAGGAATGCCGTGGCCCGCATAATAGAAGACGATATTGATGTCGCCATGGAAGGAGGCCGCTATCTGCTTGATGTCCTGTATGGCTCGCAGCATCGTGCCATAGGAGGCGTCAGCATAGTAGCGCACGTTCTCCTTCGGCATTCCCAAGGTCTGGTGGCAGTATTTCGCCATTGTCGATCCGTCGTTGAGTGCCAGCAACACGTCGCCACCCGAGATGTTCGTATAGTGCTGGTTGGCGATGATGACGGCAAAGGTCCGCGTGTTGTCGGTCGGCGTCTCGGGAATGTTTTCATCAACATCCGAAGAACCCAGTTTCACGTTCTGCTCCTTGATTGTCTGCTGGTTGATGGAACTGTTGGCAGCGAGCATATCCGCGTTGATCGGGTCGAAATGCACATCGACGTTCGTCACCGTGTAGTTGAGTGCGGCGGCGTTGTCATACTGGTAGCGCTTGCCCGAAGGTGTGATGATCGTCAGGCTGGCTATCGCCAGATGGTCGTTGTCGATGAAATACTTCGGGTCCTTAAACTGCATTCCGTTCCAATTGGATGCGAAGATCTTGGCCTCGTCATTGCTTCTTGGCACCGGGATGATCATTTCGCCTACCTCGGGCGAGGTGACGAGAAACACTTCATTCTCTGCGTCGTAGGGACGCAATTCCAAATGGCGAAGGTTCACCCTCGTCTCGTAGAGACTGATAAACTCCTGCTGGGCGAGGTGCTGCATCTCCTTGAGTTTCTCCTCGCGGCTCTGCTCCGTCACGCGGTTGCGGTATTCATCCAGGGTCTCATAGGGGTCCTTCTCCTGCCATTTGCCGATACGGCTCTCTATGAATGGCACGGCAAAGGCCGAGTAGGCAGGGATGCCCTGTAGCTGACCCTCCGCCAAGGACTCCGGATGGCCGCCCGCATCGGCACTTGGAATGGCCGCCACGGTGGGTCCAGCTTCCTGAACGAAGTCGATGAAGCGCGGTATGACATTCTCCTCGATCTTTCCTCCGCCCATCGAAGCCAGCTTGTAGTTGACCAGCCCGAAGTTCTCCTTGTCGCCCGTACAGATATAGGCTATGGCCAGCGCCTGTGTGTATTTCAGCGAGAGCGGATCGCTGATGAGGATGTTGCGCAGGTGGTCGATGGCCTGGGTGAAATACTCCTTCGCCTCTGCTTCATAGAAGAGAACGTTGGGATCCTCCCTGAGTTCAAGCGTCTTGTTGTAGTTTTCCACACCGAGATTATAGCTGTTGATAGCCAGGTGCTTCAGCACGTCCAGAGCCTTGGGATGCGTATCCTGCAACTTTTGGTACACGCTGAGCGCCTGTCTGAACTCGCGTTTCTCCTCATAGAGTTTGCCCTGGATGTTGAGCAGCGTCGCGTCCTCTGGTTGGAGCGCGAGTCCCTTGGAGACAAAGTGCTGCAGCCGTTCGTTGTCGTTGTGGTCGATACAGAGGTTCACCGCCGCCGAGACGAAGTCGTAGTCGGTAGGATAATTCTCCGTGGCTTGCTCCAGCGTGACGATGGCCAAGTCGTACTGGTTGGAGGCGGCACACGCCTTGACGAGGTTGATGAACACCGTCTTGCGGTATTTGTCCTCGCCCGACCGGATGTAGGACTGCAGGTAGGGAATGGCCTCCCCATACTGTCGCTGGTTGACCAGGCTGGCTGCGGCATAGTAGGACAACTGCGCATAGGCCGTCTGCGATCGGTAGCCTCCGTCGGCAAAGGCAGGCAAGTTGGCCACATCGACAAAGGCGCGCGCAAACTTCACGGCGTTGCCTGCGCTCATACCGCGACTGTAGAAGGCCGCGGCATTGGGCAGGAACGGGAGGATATGCGTCATATTATAGGTCGCCTGGCTATATTCGGAACTCGTCTTCTCCGAAGTAGTCATGACGACGTAGGTTGCAGCATAGCAACGATACAATGCGTCGTAGGTCAGAACCTTGTCTGTGTCCTCGTTGGCCAGCCGCACAAACTCCTTATACGCCGTATTGGAATCCATTATCGTCTGGGCAGCCAGCCGACTGCCCGACGATAAAAGTAATAGGGAAATGGCTATAAAAACCTTTTTCATACACAATCTAATGAGAATTCGATGGTTAGAGCGCGTCCACAAAGGTGAGTTTCACGCCGATGCGACGATAGGCTCCACCCTTGTTCTGTGAAACCTCGATATAGGTGTCAAACGACGTTCGCATCTTTCCAAAGGCTGGGATGTTGCGGTCCAGATAGTCCTTCACGCCCATGGCGCGCAGATAGGCCAGCTGCTCGTTCTCGCTGATACCCGTGGCTTCGGTGACGGTGATATTGGTCAGTTCGTCGTTCTTATATACAGGCTCCTGGTCGAAGTCGCCATAGCAGCCGTCGTAGGCCACCGTGCGGCGGAAGGGCAGTGCGTCGGCCATACCCGTGATCTGCACCTTCACCTGCTTGCCCTCGACCATGTATTTCGAGAAGTCGCCCGTGAGTGCTTTCTTTACGATGGCCAGCATCGCCAGGGCCGCGTTGGACTCCTCACACTTGAAGCGACCCGGAGCGAAGTCGTCCGTGGCCGAATATTCCTCATCGACGGTATAGGACACCTCGACATCATAGTTGTAGATGCTCTTTCCCGAGGCGTCCGTGGTGTTGATCACCTTCGTGTGGACGTCGATCTTCGTGTGGTCAGAGATGAAGTTCTGGTCCTGTGCCTCCTGCATGATGTTGTTCTTGATCTCCTCCAGCAGGAGTTGCTCCATCTTCGCTCCCTGCAGTTGCTCGAAGGGCACGAAGTTGTCGTCTGCCTCCAGGAAGGCCAGCGACTTGCGTTCCGTATTGTCGAAGATATAAGTCTTGCCCGTCCGCTTGTTGATCACCTCGGTATAGACGATCTCAAACTCGTCCTTCTCGTTGAGGCCATACTTGGTGTTGACAAACTCCAGGTCGTTTACGTCCATGAACGTCTCCAGTTCGTTGAGCGGTACGGTCAGGTAGATGCTTGCCATGTTGTCGAAGTCGAGGGTCAACATGCTCATTTCTGCGTTGTAGTTGCCCATCTTTATCTCCGATGTGCTCAAGATATTGCCTGCCATTCCCGTGGCGATATCCGCTTCGAAGAGACGCATCTGTCTGAGTCGTGACTCTTCGTTCATGCGAGCGTTGTAGTCATCGAGGCTCTCGCCCTCCATTCGCTCCATCCAATCGTCCATCCTCCTGTTGAGCTCGTCCTTCAGTCGCTCTTGGCGATTCGGTGTGAGGAATCCTACTGGCGTGAAGACCAGGCTATTGTTCGTGTTGTAGGCCAGGTAGATATCGTTCTTCACCGTCTTGGAGTAGTTGAGATAGTTGACGCCAGCCTCCTTTGCGTCCAGGTATAGTCGGTCCTGGTCGTTGAACAGGTTGATGAAGGCGATGCGCTGGTCGCCCGTGACGACGGTGAGGTATTTGTTCTCCGGGTGGAAGAAACATTTGCGCGCCAGTCCCATAGCGTCGTAGTGCTTCGTCACCTCAAAGGTCTTGGTGTCGTAGATGTCGCACGCTCCGTTGGCCGTCAGTACCGCCATCAGTTTGCAGTTGGACGAGAAAGCCAGGTCGCGCAGTTCCGTGTGGAGCGGGATAGAGGTGCGTACAGTCTGGTTGTCGAGGTTGATGATCTGTATCTTCTCCTTCGAACTGGCTACGAGGAAGTAGCCGTTGGCACTGGCGTCGAGTCGTGTTCCCACGCCGTTGATGGCAAAGCTGTTGACCTCCTGCGTCTTGCGTGTGGAAAAGACGTGCACCCTGGAGTCGCTGCCCATCACGTACAGAAACCTTGCGTCTGGCGAATAGCAGATGGCCGTAGGCTTATATTGTTTCGTCGTCCCCACCTTGCCGATCTGCCAATCCTTTTCGAGCAGGCGGTACACCATCACCGTGTTCTTCTCCTTTCTGCTGTCGATGAAAGCATAGGAACCTCCGGCTGGGTTGATGTAGAGCGAGGTCACCTTGTCGGCCGTCTTCATGAGGTAGTTGCGCATGTTGAGGATTTCCTTCCCGCTGTAGTAGTAGAACGCACTATAGTGGTTGGCAAATCCATCTGGCGTCTTGTCCAGTTTCACATTCACCTCATGGGTGCGTGGCGCTTCCGCCTTTTCTGTCTCTTGCGCCGAAAGTTGGAGCGGACAACCCAGTAGGCAGGCGAGTCCCATATAGTAATAAAAATGTTTCATAAGTGTAATTATCCTCAAATCCGCAACTAAGCCCTTCAACGTGCTTATTGCGTGTACACGTCCTC
>ENA-OPSJ01000217-OPSJ01000217.1-human-gut-metagenome-genome-assembly--contig:-NODE-217-length-51886-cov-3.860373_pt1 | contig 51886 bp, 53 predicted proteins | sample MGYA00241801_ERZ501893 | MGnify/ENA primary metagenome ERZ501893 (study PRJEB25962, sample SAMEA2042219) | human gut metagenome | biome: human gut; feature: human-associated habitat; material: faeces...
TATTAAAGAACAGATAGATGAATGCAAGAGATATACAGTGGAAGATTTATTTTGCTGTGTATATGCACCATATTTTTGGCAGGCAATACAAATTCGTTATCCAGAATATACTGGCTAATATATTGAGTATATAGGGGAAGTGAATAGAGAGCTACCAGATAATTGATAGACTATAGGGATACCTGTAAAATCAAGTATCCCTATTTTTATGAGATACTTCAGAAATAGAAGCACTGACAGAAGATGCCATTTACAGGATTTTGACGAAACGTGAAAATGAGAAAGTGAATGTGACAATCTTTGTGAAAAGATTAAATGACTATTTTCCGGTTACCTATACAAAAGAGCAGATGGAAGAGGTAATCTATGGACTTCTGGGTCGATGGAGACAGGAAAATGAACAGGGGGGATTAGGATGCATAAGATACAGTTTGATTATTTCAGGGGAATGGAAGCGGAGCAGTACAGCTTTTATCGCATCCCAAAAGTTTTGTTTACTGCGGAATGTTTTCAGACACTTTCCTGTGAAGCAAAGGTATTATACGGTCTGATGCTGGACCGTATGAGCCTGAGCATTAAGAACCGATGGCTGGATTCAGAGGACAGAGTATATATTATTTTTACTGTGGAAGAAATTGCAGAGCTGATGAACTGTGGAACCCAAAAGGCAGTGAAGCTGGTAAAAGAGCTGGACAGTAATAACGGGATTGGACTGATTGAAAAGAAACGTCTGGGACTGGGAAAGCCTAATGTCATTTATGTGAAAAATTTTATGATCAGAGAAGTGCCAGACCAAAAGCCGATGGATAGCTGTGCAGATTTGCAATCAGAGCAGAAAAATCATAGAAAATGTGCAGATCTGCAATCTGAGCAGGGAAACCATGAAGAATGTGCAAATCTGCAATCAGAAGCTGAGAACAGGGAAAAAACAGGCACTTTTCTGAATTGTGAAAATCATCATTCAGGAGTAGTGAAAACCACAATTCAGGATTATGGGGAATCACAATTCCAGAATAGTGAAAATCACAATTCAGAAGTTGTGAAAAACAATATTCTGGAGTTCTCAAAATCACAATCAAATAAGACTAATATAAATAAAACTGATAATAATCAATCTATCTTATCAAAAAACGTAGATTTATCAGAAGATGAGATGGATAAGATTAACCATTACAGGAAAATTGTAAAGGAGCAGATATCGTATACAGCATTTGAACAAAATAAATTTTATCGCATAGAGTTAGTAGACGAGTTGGTAGAACTAATGACAGAAATATTCATGATGCCGGATGAATCATTTGAAAGAGTGAACGGCACAGAAAAATCTATAGCGGTTATTAAGAGTCGAATGTGAATATTAGATTAATAGAATTGTAAATAACATTAAGCAGTGTAAGAACAGCATCTATGTGACAAAAGAAGAACAGAAAATATTACAAGAATACATAGAAAAAATATATATGGCTCAACAACAATGCTATGGAAAATATCATACCTATTCCAAAGATAATCAGGAGAAATTGGTAGAACTAGAGAAGGAGCTAAAGGCAATTGGATATGAAATTTTTGATATTTTAAATGATATGTTACTCGGAAAAATTACGATATATCAAAAAGAAATCTTAATTGAAAAATTGAAATTAGTTGAAAAATTTCTAAATATGTGAAATAAAAAGAAGTTTAAGAGAAAAAATAATATAATAAATACCCGTCATTAAAAAATTATTTGAATGAGTACTCAAAATTTTGATGACTGGTATTTATTTTAGTAGTGATTTCGATTATTTTTTTTCAAAAATAATCCTTCTTGAGTTGTCAATTGTTGTAACAAATTAATAGCTTCATTGTTTCCTTTAATCCCATATATTGTTACAGAAAAATCTCCACATATACTTATAAGAAACTTTGGTGTAGAAAACAATATTTGGAGTGATGAAAAATCTGTTAATATAACCTGTTTTATTATTTTGGAAAATTTAGAAGGTGAGTAATGGCGGATATTACTATTAAAATCCAAAGTAGAGTTAATGGGAATGTCTTTTGTTGGTTCCGTTAAATATACTTTGCAAGGATAGTAGTATATTATTTTTAAAATGATTTTTGTTATTTTTTCACTAAAAGAAGACAAATAATGCTTTTCAAAATATTCTTCTAGCTCTAAAAAATTGGGATCATCTGTATTATAAGGAATATAATCTATATAGTAATAATCTGTTGTTTGTTGTAATAAATCAATGGTTTCATACATAATAATTACCTACTTTCCTAATACTTCTCCGTTTTTTCCTAGTGAAGCAATTCTATTTCCCTTTTTGTCTTTTAATTTCCATTTACGACCACCATGTCCGGCCGTATCTTTATCTATAGCCCAACCACCTTCTTCTTTATAAGAAGTTTTACCTTTGACTTTATTTTTAAATTTTCCTAAATTAACATCACCATTTTTTTTACGTAATCTTTTGGGTATGCCAGCACCAATAGCAGCAATACGTGCAGAGGAGTTACCAGTTTCAGAAATTAATATTGTATGATCGAGTAAACTCTCAAATTCAGCAATTGAGTAATAAGTTCCATTAATTATTACACCAGAGTTGTTTATAATAACATTATTGGAAACTTCATTGTTTGCAGATTCATATTCTTGATTTGATGTAGAATTTTGTGCAAATGTTACAGTTGTTGTATTTATGGCTATCAAACATGACAATCCTAAAGCAACATATTTTTTTAGTTTTTTTAATTTTAACATAAAAATATCTCTTTGTATAATGGTTTGTATTTTTCGCACGTACGATTTTATATGTAAGTATAATACTATCTATAATATGTGTCAACTATTACATATATTATAAAGGTATTGTAAAAAGATTTTATATTTAATGATTATGATTTTATTCAGTTTTGCTTCAATAATGGTTATAAATAAAATTTAATTTAAGAAGGAGTAATTTAGACAATATGGGACATGTTTTATGTTAATTTAAAAGTGGTATCAAAAATGAGAAAAAGTAGAGTAGGTGCTGTTAAAAATATATTTTTTAGGGAGGCAAAGATATGGCAATTTCAAAATTAATGCACATGAAAGAAACGGCAGGCAATCCATCCAGACATTTGAAGAGGGCAATCGAATATATTATGAATCCTGAAAAAACGAATAATCAAAAGTATGTGAAAGTAAATCAGGCATTGCATGTAAATCAAATTAATTCAGAGCAGATTTATGAAAGAATGTTACATACAAAAAGAATTTTTGGCAAGGAATGGGGTAGACAGGGATATCATTTTATTATCAGTTTTGCAGATCAGGATCATATAACACCAGAAGAAGCCGTTCAAATTATCGATGAAATCCAGAAGGAATACTTAAAAGATGCCTATGAATGTGTCTATGCGGTCCATGATAATACGGAACATTTGCATGGGCATTTGATCTTTAATTCAATTGATTGTGTGAAAGGCATGAAATATCATTATAAAAAAGGAGATTGGGAAAAGGACATTTTGCCGTGTGTGAATAAGGTGTGTAAAAAATGGGGATTGAAGGAATTACGATTGGAAGAAAGAGTAGATCAAGAACGATATGGAGAGCATAAGAATAAATGGGATGATTTCTTAAGAGCAGAGATTGATGATATGATCCAAGAAGTAAGCACGTATCAGGAGTTTTTAACAGAACTAACGAAAAGAGATTATGAATGGAAAGATGAAAAATATCTATCAATCCGTCCTAAAAAGATGGAAAAGAAACGTTTTCGAAGAACAGCTCAATTAGGAGAAGAGTATACAAAAGAACGTTTAGAGCAAAGAATATATGAAGAGAAGAAAAGGAAAAGAATAGAATATAAGATACAGAATCAACGTAAATATAAGAAAAAGTCCAATGTGAATGTCCAAGGAATACAAAAAAGAATTATATTATTTATTTGGCGTGGACAAAAATATAAAAATGATCGATCCAGAAATTCAGATCGATCATCTTATTATGATCAAAAGAAATATATTCGACAGGCAATGTATTTACAATCCAGAGGATATTATAAAAAATCACAGATTGTACAAAGAAATCAAGAATTATGGAAATTGGAGAAAGAAGCACAAAAAATAAGAAAAAAGATTTATAACCAGAAGCAAAAAACAAAAAATATACAGGAAGAAAAAATATCAGCTGATGAGCAACTAAAGGCAAATAATGAATTGAAAAGAATAAATAAGGTATTGAAAAGAATAAATAAGGTATTGAAAGATATTCGGAAAGAAAAGCAAATGACATATAGTATTATGAGAGAAATAGAAAATAAAAAACAAAAAAATAAAGAGAGGGGAAAACTATGAAATTTGAGGAAGTAATCAAAATTGCAGGGAAGGAATATATCCAAGAGTTTTTAAGACAAGAGCATAAAGAAGCAAGATTATCTATAGGTTTTCAAATGAAAATGTGGTGGATGTTTCAATATAACAAATACAAGTAATTTGAAAATATTTGCAACTGTTTACTGGTTGCAAATTATTTTAAAACAATACATAGATAAAATAAGTAATAATTGACAATAATATATAGATAATTATATAATAGAAATAAATAGAACATGGGGTAATTAAAAATATATTGAGAAGGAGATGATACAAGAATATAATTTTGAGGAAAACGGTGCTAAGGAAAAGATAAGCAGATTGGAGGGCTCATTATGAAAAATAACGAAGGGAAAAACAGAATCAAATTATTTTATCAGGCAAGAAAATGGCTACAATCTTATTAATAATGATATTATGTGTGAGCAATATTTTTATTGTAAAAGTAAAAGCCCAAGAGAACAATAAAGAAGCGATAATTAATTTTACAAATAATTATTTTGCAAAGCGTATGGATATGTTATCAAAATTACAAATGGACGATTCAATAAAAAATTATTTATTAAATGATAATGATTATTATGAATTGGACACAGTAATTAAATATAGAAAATTACAAATAGGAGATTTGAGACTTAAGAAGGTAGATCAAAAAGTAGAAATTAATAATATTGATATAGATAATAACAAAGCTAAGGTTGAAGTACTTTTGGACGAAAAAATTTCATTTAATGATACACCAGATATTGTTTCAGAAGAAGTTAATGAGCATGATTTAACTCTGATTTATACAAATAATGAATGGAAAATACAAGATGATGATTTTAATAGTGATTTTAAGGAGTTGTTTGCTGAACAGAGTTCTAATACAGCAAAAAAAGTTAGAAGTGTAAATAATAATAAACTAGAAAGTGTACAGGAGCAGATTTTAAAAGAAACCCAAGAAGAGGTTTTAAATGAAAAAAATGAATTAGAAAAAATTAAATCAGAAAATGACAGCGAAGAAGAAAATGTAAAACAAGTTCAAACACGAGCAGCACAGTTTAAATTTAAAAAATATGATAGAGAAGCAGCTGCGACATATGCAAGAAAATATGCAAAAACACCTAATAAAAATTATCTATTTTATGGAAAACCAGATTATGATGATATAGATTATGCGGATTGTACTAATTTTACATCACAATGTTTATATGCAGGAGGTATAGTAGCTGATAAAGTAGGAGAATATCAATGGTACAAATTGAATTCAACTTGGAGAGGGGCAAACGAATTTTATAAATACTGGAATAATAATAAGGGATCTGGATCTACAAGGGGCTTAAAAGCATCAAAATCAAATAATATATGTAAAAATTTCAGGTTCTTATAAATAGCGAAAAATGAAAGGAAAAATATGAGAAAGAAAAGTATAATAAGTACAATTCTCTTTTTAGCCATTGCTTTTATAGGTTGCCAAAAAAATAATATACAACAGAGTAAGAATTACGAGAATAAGAGCGATGTTAAAATAGTAAAAAGAGAGAAACTAAAAAAATGCACAAAAACAGAATTTTATGATGGAATAGGAAAGGAGGATTGGAGAGAACTTTCTATTATACAAGTAACAGATAAGAAAATAACAGCAACTATTAGTCATTATTTTCTGATATTAGGTCTTCAAAACGGAAATTATAAAATACAAAAAATTGTAGATTTATTACCATATAAAATGGATTATTACTATTCTGAAGAATCTACAGAATTTTATCCATCAAAAAATGGAGAAAAATATTTGATTTATAATGAATATTATACGAATAAAAAAAATGAAGGGGTTCATGCAAAAGATAATAAAAATTTGAAGAGTATTTTAATTGATTTTAATAAAGATCAGGTAAAATATTTAAAGGGAAATCAGTTTGAAACAATAAAAAAAGAGAATGGAATATCACAAAAATATTTGGCTAAAACGGTAAAAACACCTAAAAAATTAAAGAAATATGCTGACAAAAAGGATATGTAATTGGAGAATCTGTAAAATATAAAAAACGTACTTTATGTATAATGAAAAAAGCAAATGAAGAATCATTATTAAAAAGTAAAATTTATGAGTTAAATAATGGAAAAATAAAACGTATTTTTCAATTTAACTAAAAACAGAAAATTCCAAGATATATATTGCTATTGAAAGATTAAGGGATTAATCAATGATTAATCCCTTAGAATTTTCTGAAAGAGAGGAAGTGGTAAATATGAGTTTTATCGAAATCAAGGGATTATCAAAAATCTTTTTACAAGGGAATCAAAAAATATATGGCATTCGGAATGTAAATATATCAATTGAAAGAGGAACTTTTATGTCAGTGATAGGACGGAGCGGATCGGGAAAATCTACATTCTTAAATTTAGTAGGAGGAATTGAAAATCCTACATCGGGAGAAGTATTTTTTGATGGAAAATCAATTCATCAATTCAAGGATAAAGAATTGACAAAGTTTCGAAATCAACATATTGGATATGTATTTCAACAGTACCATTTATTAAAAGAATTAACAGTACTTGAAAATATCCGTTTACCACTGGATATAGGACGAAAAGCATATGATCATTCATATGAGGAAGAGCTTTTAGATTTACTGGGGTTAAAGGATAGAACAGATTTTTATCCAAGTCAATTATCAGGAGGTCAGCAGCAAAGAGTTGCAATAGCAAGAGCATTAATAACAAGACCAGATCTTATACTTGCCGATGTAAACTGAACCCCATGTGCTTACTGTACATAGCGTGTACACAGTAGGATTACATGACAATATAGGTACATGATACACAAGTAATGAGAAAAAATGTGTATGGAGTAGGAAGAAAGTATTGATATCTGGTATGAGGAAAGACATCCTTGTAGCAGGTTTTTTATTGTCTATAATAGACAGGTATAAAGGTAATATTTTAGTGGTATGTCCGAATAGCTTTTTTACGATAAGTGGGTATACTGGTGTGGTAAAGAGAAGAGGTGATGACTATGGCGTATTGCTATGATGGGAAAACATATGAAACGATAAAAGAAATGGCAGAGGAATATGGAATTGACCGTCAAAGAATATATTCCTTCCGGCGCCGAGGCTGGTCGCTAGAAGATGCAATGCAAATGTGTGTCAATGATGTGCGAGGAAGAGGGCGACTTTTTGAATACAATGGAAAGTTATATCGTTCGCCTAAAGCGTTGGCTGAAGAATATGGATTACCTTGGAATTCATTAGCACATTACATACAAAGGTGCAAAACAGTAGAAGAAGCGGTAGATCGTTGCAAAGAGGCACAAGAGAAGAAAATTATGCTATGGGGCAAAAAATATCAGAGCAGATATGAGGTGGCAACAGCATTTGGAATTAGAGAGACTTCCATTTCAGCCAGAATCCATCCAAGAAACAGGACATTAGAAGAAATTGTTCTTGAACTATTGCAGAAAGAACCGATATGTTTTGAAGGAAAATCCTATAATACATTGGTAGAATTGTGTGCGGAGTATCAAGTGCAGCCCTGCAATGTTTTTGAACGCTTGAAATATGGGAAAACATTGGAGGAAGCTATTTATTTGCCGATCAGGATAATGGGAAAAGATATGAAATTGAGTATGAAGGGAAAGTATATCAGAATGCTGCTTTTTTATGCAGGGAATATAATATCTCCAAGCTGTTAGTATATGGACAACAGCGCTATAAACCAGAATATTCGTTTATAGAATGTTTCCGTTTAGTGAAGCAATTACGGGATGAATGTGGGTGGCCCAAGACTGAGGTATTTGCTTTTATTCCAAGATGTAAGATTCAAGGGAAATTCTATAAAAGGATATCGGATTTTGCATCGGCTGTCGGCATGACCAGAGGGCAGATAGATACCTATAAATCCCGACACCATCATAAAAATATGATTGAAGCATTACAGGAAATGAAGAAAGACCGTATTCCAGCGTATAAGACGGAATACGGTCTTTTGCCATATAGTGAAGCCAGAAAGAAAAAATACACATCTAAGCAGTTGGAACAATTAGAATATGTCCCAAGTGCATTGCCGCGATACCCTATGCTTCAGTCCTTTGATTTTACACAAGACAGTATGGATATACTTCTTCGATATGAGGAATTATTTCAAAAGCAATCCCAATGTAAGAGAGAGTGGAGGGAACAAAGATAAAGGAGAGTGGGAAAAGAAGAGGGGAGAAGAATTATAGGAAATGTTTCTTTTCCGGTTTAGAGAAGCCCGGAAAAGAATGTGTTGATATCGGTATGGAAGATTTTTGCAAGGGCAACAAGTTCCGATACCTTGATGTTCATACGGTTGGTTTCCAGCTTGGCATAGGTACTTTTGGACATGGAGATACCCATCAGGTTTAATTTTGCAATGACCTGGTCTTGCGTAAGTTTATTTTGATAACGGATGGCTTGGATATTTTTGCCGATATCCATGTCTGGTCTGATCTTCTGCATGATAGAATCCTCTCATTTCTCAATGTTTCGTAATAAAGAAACTTTATATTGATTTTACTGATTTCACTTTTTATAATGTTTCGTAATAAGGAATTATTTATGCAAAGGGGAATGATTATGCATCAGAGCGATATAGAACGGTTTGCTTTCCTGTTTTTATGTGGAAAGCGTGACAGGGCAATCCTGCTGGGAAGAGAAAAAATGACATTTTCAGATTTGGACAGGCTGACATATGTTACCGATTTCCTTGGTCTGACAAGATTGAACCTGGATATCTGGCATCATTATGGAGAACAATTCCGAGAACATTTTCAAAGACTGGAACAGCTATATGATGAAACCTGCAGCATTGTTTCTTGTGATATAACCGAAGTTGATTTATATTTGCAGGATAGATGGTTACAGGAATTTTGTAACAATGTACCAGACAGAAAGATCCGGAAGGAACTAAAACAATTAGTCAAAAAGATCTATAAGGAAAAGGGAATGGAAATCCCGGAAGAGACAGGCATCATTTAGATGTCTGTCTTTTCTTTTGGAAGGGAGGTGATAGCAAACGTGAGTATCAGTATCCATGAATTATTGGCAGTAGCCAGGGAGTCGGAGGGTGTGAAGGCAGTACAGGGAGATGCCATGCTATGTGAGAAACGGTTTGCACCGGACACACGGTATATGGTGGAGTTTTTGGTGTTGAAGCAGACAGAGAAGTTTGGGGAAGTGGGAATATATCATCGTTACTTTTTAACAAAGAAAGCATATTACGAAATGGTGGAGTTACAGAAACAGGGTATCCTTCGTTTTCAAAGACAGGCGCTTGTTTTGGAAGGAACACTGCATTATCTTCCAGTCCAAACATTTTTTCAAGACTAGAAGTAGGAAGAAAAACAGGCTGGAAAGAAAAGAATGCCTGCCGGGGCGCTCCTCCGAGGGCAAGGGCTCTTTCACCGGAAATTTAACATAGAATAGAAAAGAAGGGAGTGGTAAGCGATGATTATCGGAATCGATCATGGATATTACGCCATTAAAACAAAGCAGGTGTGTTTCCCCACAGGGATCATCCGGTATGAGTATGAACCCTATACCATGCAGAATGTCCTCCAGTACAGGGGAGAATATTATGTGTGTGGGACTGGGAGACAGACATTGGTAAAGGACAAGACCGCCAACGACAATTATTATCTTTTGACGCTGGCAGCGCTGGCACAGGAGATTCGAAAGCGAAAGGGGGAAAGGACAGCGAAAGTTGTTCTTGCAGCCGGACTTCCCCTTACCGGGTTTGGAAGGGAAAAACAGAAATTCAAGGAATATCTATTTCAAAAACAGCTAATCCGTTTTTTATATGAAGGGGAACGCTATGAGATCCAGATTGAGGATGTGAAATTGTTCCCCCAGGGATATTCAGCCCTGGCTCTTTATCCAGAGTATTTAAAAGATGAGCCTTCTGTGCTTCTTGTGGATATCGGAGGCTGGACGGTGGACTTGATGCGTCTTGATAATGCTGTTCCTAACGCAGCTACCTGTAGAAGTCTGGAACTGGGTGTCATCCGTTGTATGGATGAGATCAGAGAACAGGTAAGGAGAAATACAGGACTGTCGGTAACGGAGACGCAGATCGAGCGTGTCTTACGTGGAAAACCCAGCAGCATGCCTGCGGAAGTGGTGTCTTTGATTGAGAGGCAGGGCAGGCTTTATATTGAGAAAATCCTGTCTGCGATCACCGAGGCAGGCTTTGACCTGCGGGCAGTCCCTTCCGTTTTCATGGGAGGCGGTGCTGCTATTTTTAAACACCGTGTAAGCGAGCAGGACCGCCTGTGTCGCCCGATTTACTTGACGGACGTCCATGCCAACGCTGCCGGATATGAACGGATTGTGGGGCAGATGAGGACGCTGTGAGCCGCCCGGTCTTTTCCTTCCGCCCAAACCTTAAGAACCCGGAACATGAAAAAGCGTGGCAGCTTTTGATGGAGATTCCGACAGGGCAGAGGAACCAGTATCTGGTGGATGTGATCCTGGAACAAGAAGAGAGGGAAACTTTAAAAAGACTCATTCAGGAGGCTGTTCGGGAAGAATTGAAAAGTGGCAGTATGGAACGATTACCAGCATGTGAAAAGGAAGAAATTCCAGATCAGATGCTGGATTTTTTATTTCAGATGGAACAGGAGTAAAGGGGGTGAGGCCTATGGGCAAGGAAAGTATGGCATTGTTGGATATGCTTGGGTTTTGCATACATTTGACATGGATTCTTTAGTGGGTATTGTGAATAGCTTTCTTTCAAATTTTGGAGTATGTTGTGTATAACAAAACGAAAGGGGAAAACGCTTATGGCAGAGATGAAGAACATATGCGGAAAGATCCCGGTGGAATTACATGAGAAGGTACGAGCCGAGATCGAAGAAAGGGAAACAAGTACACAGATCTTTATCCGGCAGGTGATCGAAGAACACTTTAACAGACTGGAGAACAAAGGAGAAGAAAGCATGGAAAAAAGAACATTAGCAGTACAGGTCACAGAGGAATTATTCCAGAGAGTCAAATGGGCAGTCACAAAGGAAGGCATCAAACAGAAAGATTTTATCATCCGCATCATCGAAAAAGCGGTGGAAGAGGTAGAAGCCAAATGGAAGGAACTGGAACAGCCGGAAGAAAACGCAGAAACAGATAGACTGGAAGAAGCAAAAGAAACTGCGGAAGATGTCTATGAAGAAGAGACTACCGAAGCGGAAACCGAAACAGTGGAAGCCGCAGAGGAAGAGGCGGATGCAGAAATTTCTGAGGATGCAGAGGAAGAAGAGATTCCGGAATCCGGGGAAGAAACCGAAGAGATCGCATAATGCCAAACAAATAGAACTATAAAACCAGCAGGAGGTGTGGGAGAAAAACCATGCCGCCTGTTTTTTTTTATTCAGCAAAGGAGGTTGATAGCCGCAACCATTCGATTTTTTGATTTATTCAGCGGGATCGGGGGATTCCGGGAAGGGTTAAGACGTGCAGGCGGTTTTACCTGTGTGGGACACTGCGAGGTGGATGCTTATGCGGATAAGAACTACCGATTGCTGTTCGACACAGAAGGGGAGTGGTTTTGCAATGACGCAAGAACAATCGAAACTGAACGAATGCCGGACTTTGATCTTTTGTGTGCAGGATTTCCTTGCCAGGCATTCTCTATCGCCGGAAAGCGGGAAGGATTTGCAGATGCCAGAGGAACTCTGTTCTTCGAGATTGCCAGACTGGTTGCAGACAAGCGACCTGCGTATTTCATCCTTGAAAATGTTCCCGGACTGCTTTCGCATGACAAAGGCAGGACGTTTCACACCATCCTCAGTACGTTATCTGAGCTGGGGTACGGTGTGGAATGGAAAGTGCTTAACAGCAAGGATTTTGGAGTCCCCCAATCCAGAAAACGGGTGTATCTTGTCGGATATCTTGATCGACGATGTGCCGGAAAAATATTACCTTTCCCAACAGCAAATGGAACGCCTCTTGTACAAATCCAGACAGGAAGGCAAGGGGAACGGATCTACAAAGCCGAAGGGTTAAGCTGTACCCTGACTTCCGGAGCCGGAGGTGTGGGTGGTAAGACAGGGTTGTATGAAGTGGGTGTTCCTATTAAGGAGAATACAAAGCAGGGATATAAGATGGCGTATCCAGGCGACAGCATTGACTTAGGATATGCAGGACTGAACACCAGAAGAGGGCGTGTGGGGCATCAGATCGCCCATACCCTTACCACAGGAATCCAGCAGGGAACGCTTCATTTTGTGGATCTATCTCCGCCGCCTCTTGTCACAGAACATTGCAGGTGTCTGAATACCAGACAATCGGGCATCCATAATCACAAAGGGGAATGTTCCGGTGTCTTAAAAGAGGAAGGTGCCAGGGCAGTGCTGAATCCGGGAAGAGAAGAAACCCGGCAGAATGGCCGGAGGATGAAGGAGCCGGAAGAGCCGATGTTCACCATTACTGCCACAGACCGGCATGGAGTTGCCTATCGGGGCAGAATCCGGAGGCTGGTGCCAAGGGAGTGTCTGCGGCTGCAGGGCTTTTATGACTGGCAGATTGACCGCATAGAACAGGAGACTTCGGACAGCCAGCTTTATAAACAGGCCGGAAATGGAGTGACCGTCAACGTGATCGAAGCCATCGGAACGCTTCTTCGGCAGGCAGATGCAGAAATCCGGGCAGAGGATGAAAAGACAAAGAGGTAAGGCAGTATGGCAATTGGAATTCAGGATCAGTATTTTGGTACAGAGATTGAGATGACAGGGATCACCAGGCAGAGGGCTGCGGAGAAAGTGGCAGAGCTGTTTGGAACAAGGGCGGTTTGCAATGGCGGATATTATGGGGTCTGGTCTGTGACAGATCAGGAAGGAAAGAAATGGAAGTTCATGTATGATGGGAGCATCTATACGGAACGCAGGGAGCGTGGACGCATGGTTCCTGCCGGAAGAGAATACAGCACCGAGATGGTCAGTCCGAAACTTTCCTATGGAGAAATGGGAAAATTGCAGGAAGTGGTGCGGTGTCTCAGGCATCATGGGGCGAAGGTAAATGCATCCTGCGGGCAGCATGTGCATGTGGATGCTTCCAATCACACCCCAAGAAGCCTTAAAAATGCCATGACCATTATGTATTCCAAAGAGGACATCCTGTTTAAGGCATTGAAGGTGCAGACATCAAGGGAACAGGAGTATTGCCAGAAGGTACGCCCCATTGTGCTGGAGAAGATCCGCCGGATGCCAAACAGCACCATTTCCATGGAAAAGTTGAAACGGGTATGGTATGGGGGCAGGGATGGAAGCCATGATCATTATGACGATACCCGGTACTATGCGTTGAACCTTCATGCAGTGTTTTCCAAAGGAACTTTGGAGTGGAGATGTTTTGAGAGTACCCTCCATGCAGGAAAAGTGCGGGCAAATATCACTTTGGCTCTTGCCATCTCTGCCCAGGCCATCAATCAGAAATGCACCCAGATGCGGAAAACGGAGATCACAGAGAATCCGGCATTTACCTTCCGTACCTTTTTATTGCGGCTGGGGCTCATTGGACCGGAATATAAGAATGTCCGGGAACATCTGCTTGCCAATCTGGAGGGTGACAGGGCATGGAGATATGACCGCAGTACCTATGAATGTTTGAATCGAAATCATCGGGCGGAGGATGCCCGTTAGGAGGTAAGAGATGAAAGAATCCTATTATTTTGCCTATGGCAGCAACATGAACTTAGACCAGATGGCGTACCGCTGTCCGGCAGCTTCCGTAGTGGAGAAGGTCAAGCTGGAGGGATACCGCCTGACCTTCTGTGGCAGGGGGAAAGGATGCGGTGTTGCCACTATTTTGCCGGAAGAGGGCAGCCGGGTGGAAGGGGTGCTTTGGAAGATCACACCGGAGTGTGAAAAAAGCCTGGACTTTTATGAAGGGTATCCCCACCTGTATGGGAAGGAGACTGTTCTTGTTCAGGGAAAGGATGGTGTGAAACGGGAAGTCATGGCATATACCATGAATGCACCCTATAAGGATCAGCCTGCCATCCCCTCGGATCTTTATTTTATGGGAATCGTGGAAGGCTGCCATCAGAATGGGATTTCCAGCCGATCTGTGACCGATGCGCTAAAGCGTACAAGACAGGAAGTGGGAAAGAAAAAAGCCAGTCACAAGAAAACAGAAGTCAGTAGATAACAACGCCGCAGGGGAAATCCTCTGCGGTATTTTTAACGAAAAAAGGAGAATGCAATGAAGAGCAGGAATATCAAAACAAGACTTGCAGCCTTTGGGCTCGCACTGCTCATGGGTCTTAGTCCGCTTGGGAACTTAGCGGATGTCCATGCGGCAGAAACAAAAAATCCGTCAGAGCCAGTGACGGAGAGCGTAGAAATATCTGAAACGGAACAGACAGAGGAAGCTTCAGAAGCTGCGAAACATTTGGTAACAGCAGAAGATATCACGAAAGATATTTCCGACAAGGATTTTATGGCAGAGACTTGTATGGAAGGTATCCATTACAATTCAGAACAAGAGGATGTTACCTTGGAACGTATCGAAGCGGAAGATGGAGGGAGCTACCACCCTGACCAGGCAGGAACCTATATTGCAACCTACTGGGTTGTGCCAAAGGATGCGCGTGACAGCTATTCTGTGAGCAGAAAGATCATCCTGACGGATACGGAAGGGCAGGCTCATACAGAAGAAAATGGCGGTCAGAAACAGAAGGAGGATACGAATTCTGAAGAAGATTCGGAGACGCCTGTGCAGGAGATCCCGGATGTGGAAGTGACGGTATCCGGGGAAGATGCGGATGCACAGGCAGCAAGGGAACTGGAAGAAAAGATTGAGGATGGGGAAGTGATGATGCTTTCCGGTGCGGAAAACACGTTCCGAGCAAAGGAAACCGTACATCTGGAAAAAGGGGAGACCATCTACTATCCAAGTTATATTGGAAATTACTTAACCTGCTGGTTTACGGTCAATGGAAAGATCGCTTACTGTCTGGAATCCCATCGTTCCTCACCGCCGAGTGGAGACTATGTGGCACAGGTACTGGACAGCAATAAGAACTTGCAGAAGGTGCTGTATTATGGTTATGGCGGCGCCGGGGATATTACAGGCAGTTATCTGTCCGGGAAAAGTGCAGAAGAGAAATATGTATATACCCACATCGCAGCCAGCTATGCCTATGCAGGTGAGGCAGGATTTACAGGATGTAAGTATGAAGATCTGGTAAACGCAGGCGTGATCGCCTATATTGACCACCTGTTTGCTATGGAAGAGCCGCCGAAGGGGGAAATCTCCCTTTCCAAGACTTCTGTAAAAGCAGTCCGAAATGGAAATGTACAGAAAACACCGGATATCACATTGTCCGGGGATCACCGAAACTACATTTCAGTCAATGTACCAAAAGACATCACCATTTATAACAAGACAAAGGGAACTTCCGCAGAGAATGGTGCGCTGAAGATCTATGGCGGGGATACCTTTTATTTGACTGCCCCAATGCTTCATACCGGAAACTATTCCTCCGGGGAACTGCATGGTTCTGTAGGGGAAACCTGGAGAACGCTGGTATTATCCACAGGAAACAGCAATCAGGACATTGGAGTCTTTGAATCGGAGAAAGCCAATCCGGTAAGTTTTACGGTAGACTGGCTGGAGATGACAAGGATCGAGCTTTTCAAACAGGATGCGGATACCAAGAATCCTTTAGACGGTGCAGTGTATGGCATTTATACAGACAGCAAGTGTGAGCATCTTTTGATGGAAATGCCAGTCACCGGGGAAGAGGGAAAAGCAGTCAGTGATTATTTTGAGGCAGCCATCAAAACAGTATATGTGAAGGAGATCAAGGCTCCAGACAAGTATGCACAGAGTGATGTGATCCATAAGGTGGATGTGGAAGCCGGAAAGACGGTCACCATCTCAGCAACCGATGAGAGGGTGAAAGGTGCTGTCCATATCCAAAAGATCGATAAGGAGACACAGGCTTTTCTTCCCCAGGGAGATAGTTCCCTTGCCGGGGCTGTGTATGGTCTGTATGCCAGAGAGGATATCGTCCACCCGGATGGAAAGACGGGGGTTCTGTTCAAAAAAGACAGCCTCATCGCACAGGGCGTGATCAAGGAGGATGGTACCTTAGATTTTCCCAAATTGTATCTGGGGAAAATGTATGTGAAAGAGATCACTCCGCCGGAAGGCTATACGGTAGATCCAACAGAGTATGAGGTGGACCTTGCTTACGAAGGACAGGAAGTGGCAGAGGTAACCAGGGACCTGACGGTACAGGAACAGGTGAAAAAGCAGGCGTTCCAGCTGATCAAGATCAGCGAAGATGGAGACCAGACAGAAACAGACCTTGTGGAAGGGGCAGGTTTTAAGGTGTATCTGATCAGCAGCCTTTCCAAAGTAGAGAGTGGGGAATTACAGCCATCCAATGGGGATCAGTTTACTGCGGAAGATTTCCGAGGTTATGATTTCAGTAAGGAAGAGGTGGCAGTGACCTATGTGGATGGCAAGGCTGTCCCGGTACAGGAGCTTATTACAGATAAAAAAGGATATGCTCTCAGTCCGGAGCTTCCGTATGGTCTTTATGTGGTAGAGGAAAGCACCGTACCGGAGAACTTGAAAGCCATCGATCCGTTTTTGGTGAAGGTTGATGAGGACAGCAGAGAACCGATGGTATGGCGTGTGTTCGATGACCGTCCGTTTGAGTTTTTGTTAAAAATCGTGAAAAAGGATGCACAGACAGGCAATCCGGTTTTAAAAGCAGGAGCTTCCTATAAAATCTTTGACATGGAAAAAGAGGAATATGTAGAGCAGACGGTATTCTATCCGAAGAAAGAGACCATCAGCGTTTTTAAGACCAATGAGGAAGGCTATCTGGTAACACCGGAAGAATTGAAATGTTCTACTTACCGGATCGAAGAAGTGAAAGCACCGGAAGGGTTTGTAAGACAGGGATATGAGAGTTCCTTGTATGAAGGGGAAAAAGTAATTTCTCCATTGGAAGTGACCGGAAAAGGCAGTTACAAAGAGAACCCGAAAGAGGGAATCGTGATCACGGTTTCTTCCGATACCGCCCATCAGATCGATCCCGATACCGGGGCAGTCATCGTGGAAGTCGAGCAGCCAAACGATGAGCAGGTGGGAAGCCTGACACTGACCAAAACCGGGGAACAGCCAGTGGAAGTGAAGGGGGATTCCCTGCTTGCAAAGGCAAAGAGACTGGCAGGAAAGATCAAAGATGCAGTGACCGGAGAGGATACCGATACCGGAGTGTTCCATGATTTTGTCTATGAAGAATCCGGTGTGGAAGGGGCAGCCTTTGAACTGTATGCCAAGGACACCATTTATTCCCCGGACGGAGCAAAGGATGAGCAAGGCAATCCGGTCATCCGTTATGAAAAAGACGATCTGGTGGCAACTTTAGTGACCGATTCAGAAGGAAAGGCAGTGGTAAATAATCTTCCATTGGGTTCTTATTATCTGAAAGAAACGGTGGCAGGTGACCATTTCGTATTGAACCCGGAACAGAAAGAATTTACCCTGACCGTAGAGGATGATACTCAGGCAGTTGTTTATGAAGGGGTTGCTTATAAAAATGAGCGACAGAAGATTTCCATTTCTGTAGAAAAGAAGGATGCAGTCACAGAAGAGAAGCTGGAAGGCGTGATCTTTGGATTGTATGCCAAAGAAGATATCCTCTCCCAGCAGGGTGAGGTTCTTGTGGAAAAGGACACTCTGCTGGAGAAGAAAGCAACGGATGAGAAGGGACAGCTTACCTTTGACAGCGACCTCTATCATGGGAAATATTATGTAAAAGAGGAAGTGAGAAAACCGGGATATCTTCCAAATGAAGAAATCTGGGAGATGGATGCCTCTTACACAGACCAGAACCTTGCAGAAATCAAGCTGACAAAAGAAGTGGAAAACCAGCCGACTGAGAGCCAATTTACGAAAACCGATGCAACAACCGGGGAAGAACTGGAAGGCGCGAAGCTTCAGATCATCGATAAAGAGGGCAACATCGTAGAAGAGTGGATCAGTGCAAAAGAACCACACGTAGTTTATGGACTGCCAGAAGGAACGTATATCCTTCACGAAGAACTGCCGCCTTATGCAGAGGGCTATGTATCTGCAGAAGATATCGAGTTTGAAGTAAAAGAAGATGGCAGTGTGACCAAGGTGGAGATGAAGGATGATTATTCCAAAGTGGAAATTTCCAAGACGGATATTACCACAGGCGAGGAACTGGAAGGTGCCAAGCTGCAGATCTTAAATAAAGAGGGTGAGATTCTGGAAGAGTGGGTAACGGATGGAAAGCCTCATCTGGTAGAGAAACTTCCGGTAGGGGAAGAACTGACTTTGCGCGAGATCACAGCGCCGGAAGGTTATGAGATTGCAGAAGATGTGAAATTCACATTGGAAGATACCATGGAAATCCAGAAGGTGGAAATGAAAGATGCAAGAACACCGGAAACACCGGGTGTACCGCAGACAGGGGATGACCACTGGAAACCAATCCTGCTGTTTGTTCTTCTGGGAGCATCAGCAGCCGGACTCATGGCAACCATGATTTATAAGAAGAAACATGGAAAGACAGAAAAAGCAGATGAAACGAAAAAAGAAGAGTAGGCTGTGGATGTTGCAGGTGATGTTGTGTGCCATTTGCATGATGAGTGCAGCGTTGCTTTATTATGATTTTGTTATCATCCCCCGGCAGAACCGGGAACTGGTGGAGGACTTAAAATCCCACTTCCCGGAGGTATTTCCTCCGGGCGGGGGCTCCCCAACACAAAAAGAGGAACAGGCTGGAAGAGAACCGGAAGTGTCTGCCGTTGACCTCCGCTTCCTACAGAGTCAGTATCCGGATGTTCGGGGTTGGCTTACAATCCCGGAGAGTGGCATCGATTATCCGGTATTGCAGAGCAGCCCGGAAGAACCGGAGTATTATCTGCGGAGGGATTACCAGGGAAACTACGACATCAATGGAAGTTTGTTCCTCCAGGCAGACTGTATTCTGGGAGAATCGGGGAATCTGACCATCTACGGTCACAACATGAACAGCGGGGCAATGTTCGGGAATCTGGATCAGTACTCCTCCTATGAGTATTGGAAAGCACATCCCAGGGTGTTCTTTCAGACACCGGAAGGAATGGAGGAGTACCGGATAGCGGCAGTTTTGAAAGCCGATGTGTCCATGTTCGACTTTCAGAGGACATCTTTTCAGAGTCCACAGGAATTGGAGGCTTATGTACAGCAGGCAAAAGAGGTAGCATTGTTTGAAACAGGGGTAGATGGCATAGGTTGTGAGGAAACTCTGACGCTGGTGACCTGCTCTTATGAGTGGAAGCAAGCCCGGAATATTCTTGTGGCAGTAAAAGCGGGGTCTTAAAGGGGAAAAATGTTCAAAGACGGGAACTTTCTTCCGGTCTCTGGGTATCTCCAGTACTCTTCGAAGTCAGTAGTGTCAGGAAGTGTTCAAAAGTACCCCAAAAGTGCAGAATGTGAGACAAGTTGCAGGTAAGAAGCGGCACTACGGAACAAAAAGTGTTCGAAGTTAAGGGATGTGCAACGGATCGTGGCGGCTTGTGTAGTCTTGTAGTGTTGGGAAAGTGTTCGAAGATGGGCGCTTTTCCAGCTCTTTGGTGGCTTTTTGGAACTGAAGTTGCCGGGAAGTGTTTGAAAGCACCCGAAAAGTGCAGAATATGAGACAGGGCTGCATGAAAAGGACAGTACCATCATACACAAAAGTGTTCGAGGATGTAGGATGTACAACGAAATGTGGCGTGATGTAGTGTCAGAAAGTGTTTAAAGACTGGGACTTTTGCAGCTATCTGGATGTATCTGCCATCTATCTGGAATGTGTTTTTTAAGCGAAAATCTGAGAGTATAATGAAAATGTAAAATCGGATATAAAACTTAGAAAATGTGAGAAATAGTGCTTGAATTGTAACGACAAAAGCGTTACAATATAAGAAACAAGGAGGTGTGATCATGGAAAAAACAGCAACATTAAACTTAAGAGTAAACCCAACTGTCAAAGAGCGGGCAGAAAAAGTATTGTCTCAGTTAGGTGTTCCTATGTCAACAGCGATTGATATGTATTTGAATCAAATTTCTCTTACAGGTGGAATTCCATTTTCTGTTTCTTTACCAAAAGCACCAGTATCGATTCATGCAGATGCCATGACAACAGAAGAAATCCATCAGAAATTGGAAAAAGGTTACAATGATATAGCTGCAGGAAGAGTGCAAAATGCAGCAGAAGCGTTCGCAAAATTCAGGGAGAATCATTGATATGAAACACTATACGGTTGAGATTACAAATGAAGCATTGGCTGATATGGAGCAGTTATATAATCACATCGCTTATGTTCTTCAGGCACCAGAAAATGCGATGGATCAATACAACCGGATTGCAGACGCTATTTTAACATTGGATACTATGGCTGAGAGAATCCGTATTATGGAATCAGAGCCGGAACGAAGCAAAGAGATGAGAAGATTGTTGGTAGACAATTATTCGGTCTTTTTTGTAATCCAGGGAGATAAGGTGATTGTAACAGATGTACTGTATAGTGCATCAGATATTGAAAGCCGATTAAAAGGTTAAATGAGAAAATTAAACAATATATAAAACATCAGGCAGGATATGTTCCCGTAAAAAGGAAGGTGTCCTGCCTTTTTGCATGAAAGAGAGGGAATTCATATGAGAAAATTTTATACAGCAGAAGCAGTAACAGAAGGACACCCGGACAAATTGTGTGACCAGATTGCAGATGCAATCTTGGATGTGTGTCTGAAACAGGATGAACAGTCCAGAGTAGCATGTGAGGTGCTTGCTACGAAAGGAACGATCATTGTGGCAGGGGAAATCACCAGCACCTATGAACCGGATGTGTTTGCAGTTGTGCGAAAAGTACTGTCTGACGTGGGTTATTCCAGTGAAGGGATTGCAATGGACACTTTTGTCCATCGACAGAGTCCCGATATTGCAGGGGCAGTCGATACTTCAAAAGAACGAAGGGAAGGAGTGTCTGACAATCAGATAGACTGGTTCCAAGGGGCAGGGGATCAGGGTGTGATGATCGGATATGCCTGTGATGAAACGAAGCAGCTCATGCCTATGCCTGTGGTGCTGGCCAATCGGATTGTCCGGGAATTATCTGCCTGCAGACAAAGCTCTTATATTCAGGGGATCTTACCGGATGGGAAAGCCCAGGTGACCGTAGAATATGAAAATGGGAAGCCTGTCCGACTGGATAGTGTGGTAGTGTCCTGCCAGCATACGGAAGAAAAAGATTTGAAAAAGCTGGAAGCGGAGATCCGAAAGAAGGTGTTATTGCCGGCGCTTCGTCCCCTGCCACCGGATGAGGAAACCAAGATTTATATCAATCCATCGGGGCGTTTTGTCTGTGGAGGACTGGATGCAGATACGGGGCTGACTGGAAGGAAGCTGATGGTAGACAGTTATGGAAGCATGGTTCCCCATGGCGGTGGTGCATTTTCCGGAAAGGATTGTTCAAAAGTGGATCGTTCAGCAGCCTATATGGCTAGATATATCGCCAAGAATATCGTAGCTGCGGGGCTTGCCAGCAAGTGTCAAGTGTCTTTGGCTTATGCAATCGGAGTGGCACAGCCAGTTATGGTGCAGGTGGACACGTTTGGTACGGGAAACGTGTGTGCGGATGACTGTCTGGAGCTGGCAATCCCGCTGGTGTTTGGGCTGACTCCGAAGCAGATCGTGGATACCCTGCGCCTTACCCGTCCTATTTTCCGACAGACTGCAGCCTTCGGGCATTTCGGAAGAAAAGAGTTTCCGTGGGAGCGCACCGATAAGGTCGAGGCTCTTCGCAATGCAGTGATCTGATGGCTTGGGTTACTGAAGAAGAATATCAGGCAGCCAAGCAGGTGAGAGCCTACGAGTATCTGCAGACATACCAGCCGGGGAGATTGAAAAAAACACGGACAAGAAATGAATGGCAGCTTCAGGACCATGACAGTTTCAAAATCAATGAGATTACCAGCAAATGGCATTGGAAGTCCAGGGGTATTGGTGGAATGTCGGCTCTCCGGTTTTTGATGCAGGTAGATGGCATGGGATATACGGAAGCAGTAAAAATCTTGTGTGAGCAGACGCCTGTGTATGTTTCCAGAGCAGAACCAGCCCCCAGGAAGAAGCCCTTTTCCCTGCCTTTCCCCAACGACAGTTTTTACCGGGTACGGAGATATTTGAACCAAAGGGGAATCCGGGATGAGGTACTGGATTATTGTGTGCAGCTGGGAATCCTGTATGAGAGCGCCCCCTACCATAACGCTGTTTTTGTTGGCATGGATGAACAGGGAGAAGCAAAGTATGCGTTTCTGCGTGGGATTTATGACAGCCGGGGAAAGAGCTTTCGAATGGAACAGGAAGGAAGCAACAAACAGTATAGCTTTTGTGTTCCGCCTTTGGGGAAAAGCCATCGGGTAGCGGTGTATGAAGCCTGTATTGATGCCCTTGCCCATATGACGCTGGAAGATGGACGAACCGATAAGTATCGCCTGTCTCTGGGTGGAATCGCAGCGCCGAAAGAAGGCGCGGAACGAGCAACAAAAAAGATGAAGCGCCCGGATGCATTGGAATATTTTCTGAAAGAGCATCCGGAGGTAACAGAAATTGAGCTCTGCACCGATAACGATTTTGCCGGGCGATGGGCATGTGCGCAGTTAAAAGAGCAGTATGAGGAAAAATATACCGTAGTTTGTAACTTACCACAGATGGAAGGTGCAGACTATGGAGACCTGGCAAAACAGGCGGTGGAAAAACAGAAGAAACAGCAAAAGGAAAGAGGCAGGTGAGGCAAATGGAAGATACGATCAAAATAGAATTATTGACACCGCTGACAGGAACCTTTCTTCCCAATGAGATGGAACAAGATTGGGAAGAAGAGGATTACAATGACTTTGAAGAAGAGCAGGTATTTTTTGAAGGAGATGATTTAACGGAGTATGCTTCTGTGATTCAGGAAAAGATTGCAGAATACAACCGTGTCGGACATGACGATGATAGGACCGATAATCTGATGGATTATTTTGACGGAAGTGCTGCCATTAAAGAAAAAGTAGTGTCCGCAGTTCCATCGGTGAAAGAATCGGATGGTGTGTTATATGGCTGTACAACTTTAGAATTGAAAGAGTATCTGGAGGCGGAAGAATTATCGGAACTGTGTGAATATCTCACCGGACAATATAGTGATGGATGGGGAGAAGGCTTTGAACAGCAGGAGATTCCGGTAGAGGGTGGTGAACTGTGTATACACTTTTGGCGCCCCATAGATTTTGAATTTCAACAGGCAAAATCAGAAGTCTCAAAAGAAAAGTCGGAGAAACAAGAAAATCCGGTAAATGTTCCGAAACGCCTGAAAATGCAGCTTTTGGGAATGGATGGAAATGTGTTTGCGGTTATGGCCAGGGCAAGTAAACTGCTTCAGGAAAATGGGCAGGGACAAGAGGCAAAAGAAATGATTGCACGTGTCCAGAAATCAGAGAACTATTATCAGGCACTTCATATCATCAGTGAATATGTGGAAACAGAACTGAGTGCATCTTCTCAGAATGATACCAAGCCCCCAAAGAAACGTGGGAAGGAAGAATGCCGATGAAGTTATCTTTTGTCACATCAAAGGAGATGTGGGAAGAAAAAATAGCAGAAACAGATTGAAAAGAGAATAAACAGCCAGAACACTGACAAGGGAGGTCTTATGGAAAAAAGATTGCAATTATGGAGTCCTGTGTGGGGATGGCTTGCCACAAAAGAAGGGGAATCTGTAGATTTGAAGGGACAGGATCTTGTTCTTTATGAAACTGCCATCCAAGAGGCACTGGAGCAGGAAAAATTGTATTACAGAAAAAAGTCGGCACCATTCAATCTGATGGATTACTATGATGCGGATGATTCTGTAAAGGAGAAAGTGCAGAACCTCGATATCCAGGTGAAAAAAGAACAAGATGGTTTGTATGTTTGTGCCAGCCTTGCATTAATAGAGCCTCTTACACAGCAGGAACTGGAAGCGATCCAGAACTTTCTCAGCAGGCAGTACGAAGGGGGAATTTTTGATACCTCACGTATTCGTACCTATTCCGTAGAGGAAGGAGAAGTCGTTTTTGATTTTTCAGTAGATACAAAAGAAAAGTTCTCTCAAAAAGAAGTCCAATGCGAAACGCAGAAGAAATATGAAATCACTTCCATAGCCCATCCACAATTTCCATGGCTGCATAGAATCCGAGCATTGGTAGACGTAAATGAAGCGGTTCCCAAAGGAACCTTGGGTGGCTTTGTAGAATATGAGCAAAATCTTTCCCAGGAAGGATCATGCTGGATTTATGACCAGGCTATCTGCTGTGAACGTGCGGTAGTGGAAAGGAGTGCAGGACTGTTCCAAGAAGCGATTGCCAAGGGTGATGCCCTTCTTACGGGAACTGCAGTGATGTATCAAACGAGTATTGCAGAGGAATCCTGCCGTATTCTAGCTGGAGAGGTTTGGAATATGGCACACATTCGAGGATTTGCCAAGATTACTGCGGCAAAGGAAACAGGAGATGCACCTTTGATTCTCGGAAATAGCTTGGTTTTTGGAAATGTATGCGGGAAAGTATTGGTGAGAGGAAATGTTCTGCCAAGCCGGAATGTGGAGAATCAGACACAGGAGCTGTTAGTTTTCAGGGGAGGTGATTCAATTCATAAAGTGAATGAAAGCAAGAAAAAAACAAAAAGTAAAAAACAGCCGGAGCGCTGATAAGAAAGGATGATGCCTATGGAAAATACCCTGCAGTTAGGGAACTTATTGAAAGAAGGAACATACCCGGAGGAATATACCGGAGGGAAAAACTGGACAATTTTACATGGAGATACGCTGAAACTGGTGAAAGCATTTCAGCCGGGGATCTTTGATGCAGTGATTACCGATCCGCCTTATGCGTCTGGGGGAACAAAACAGAATGAGCGAAACCGCACGACTAATCAGAAATACAGCAGTATGAAGGCAGAGAATGCACTGCCGGATTTTGATGGGGATAACAAGGATCAGCGTTCCTGGACCCATTGGATGGCAGAGTGGCTCTACGATGCGCGGAAAGCCTGTAAAGTTGGTGCGCCAATCTGCCTGTTTATTGACTGGAGACAATATCCCTCTATTACCGATGCACTCCAGTGGGCAGGCTGGATCTGGAGAGGAACTGCGGTTTGGGATAAGGGAAACTCTCGTCCGCAGAAAGGACGTTTTCGCCAGCAGGCTGAGTATATTGTGTGGGGCAGTAATGGCCCGATGCCAATCAACCGCCCGGTTTCCTGTCTTCCCGGTGTGTTCCGTTATGGAAATCCCCAGAACCGTATTCATGTGACAGAGAAACCGTTGCAGCTGATGAAAGATGTCATTCAGATTTGTGAGCCGGGTGGTAGAATCTTAGATCCCTTTGCCGGAGCAGGAACAACCATCCTTGCGGCGGTGGAAGAAGGCTATGAGACAGTAGGCATTGAAGTGACCGATGCTTATTATAAGCTGGGCAGTGACCGTGTAAAGTTTGCATTGGAAGCAAAGGAAAAAGAAGAGAGCGAGAAATAGCAAGGGCATCCACATGGATGTCCAACTTTGTTTCAGAAGAAGAAAAGTGCATCCACCTGGATGCAGGAAAGGGGTGAGGCGATGGAACAGGCGATGGCCTATGTGTGTTGTCCGGCAGAAGAAAGCAGAGTGAAGGTGCAGCGATATTGCCGGAAGATTTATGAGTTGGGATATGTTCCCATTTGTCCGAGGTTTGGATTTCTTCCTTTTCTGGATGAAGGGGAAGCTGAGGATTTGCAGGCATACAACCGGATGTCCCACTTGATCTTAAAGCGGTGTCGGATGGTGGTGGTCTGTGGAAAAGAAGTCACCGGAACGATGAACACAGATATTAGTACCGCAGACCGATTGCATATCATTTGTACCACATTAGATGGATTGATCAAGATCAAAGAAAAGGAAGCATAATCGATTCTGCATGGGGGAGTCGATGGAAATCGGTGGAACTGGTTTTGCAAGCATAGCGTTTGGATATCCAAACGCACTTTGGGGAGAACCCCAATCCCCCGGCAATCGAGAAAGGAGAGAAGTGAAATGTTTTTTGCAGGAATGGCCCTTGGGATAGTGGCAGGCGCAGCCTTTGGCATTGGGATCATGTGCTGTGTAGTCGCCGGAAAGCAGGAGGATCAGCGGATGGAGCAGATACGGATACGCAGACAGAAACAGGGAGAACCAAAACAGATCCAGTTCCGAGATATGGAAGGGATAGAGAGGTTCTCCCTTTTGGATGGGGAAAGCCTTTGCATGATGGCAGAGGACGGAACGAAAGAGATTGGGATCTGCCGCTTTGTGGATGAAAAGCAGGTAGATGTGAATGGGCAGGTCTGGGAAATCGGGGAATTCCTTTGGCAGATGGAACGCAGGGGAATTCAGGTGTATCCCTTAGAGACAGCAGAAAAGAAGAAAAGGTAGGTGGTCGGATGAGAAAACGAAACCATGTGGTTCCGGTACGGTTGAATGCAAAGGAACTTCGGCATCTGGACGGACAGGTAGCAAAGAGTGGGTTAAACAGGGAGGAGTTTTTACGTTCCCTGATCTTAGGCGCACAGTTGCAGACAAAGCCCTGTGAGCATCATGCAGAACTTCTTCGAAAGATTGCGGGACTTTGCAACAATGCCAACCAACTTGCCCATGTCGCCAATGGCACAGGAATGGCAGGGGAAGCCAGCGTACAGGAAATGATCCGGATTTCCAAAGAGACCTGGCGTCTGGTGAAAGAGGAATGGTAGATGGCATATACCAGCGTACTCCCCGTCCACCGCCTGGACCGTTCCATTGATTATGTGAAAGATCGGGCAAAGACCACCAAGAGTGCCGGCTCCCTGGAAGAAGCCATTGATTATGCGTTGAATCGGGAAAAGACGGAACAGACCATTTTTGAAGATGCCATGGGGTGTACTTGTGAAAATGCTTACGTGGACATGGTAAAGACCAAAGAGCGTTTTCATAAAAAAGAAGGGGTACAGGGATACCATCTGGTACAGAGTTTTGCAGAAGGGGAGGTATCCCCGGAACTGGCACATCTCATTGGGCAGGAACTGGCAGAGCAGTTATTGAAAGGGCAGTATGAGGTGGTGATCACGACCCATCTGAATACCAGTCATTACCACAACCATCTGGTATGGAATTCAGTGAGCATGGTAGATGGGAGAAAATACCACAGCAATGCTAAAAGTTATTTTACCGAGGTACGTCAGATTTCCGACCAATTATGCAGAAAATATGGTCTCTCGGTGATCCAGACGAATCAGGGAAAAGCCATGCATTATGCCCAGTGGAAAGCAGAAGCGGAAGGGAAGCCTACTTGGAGGACAGCCATCCGCCTGGATATCCGGGAGGCCATTGGTGTGAGTTTTTCCTGGAGTCAGTTTGTCAAAGAAATGGAGAAGCGGGGTTATACGTGGAAGCTGAACCGGAAGTATCCCTCCTTAAAGACACCGGGAATGGAGCGGTATATCCGCCTGCGTTCCTTGGGAAAAGGATATGGGGAGGCAGAAATCCGGGAGAAGATCCTGCGTCCCAAGATCCGGCAGGTGTATGGAACAACACAGATGCAGATTCCGAAGAGGAAACTTACTGGCTTACAGAAATTGTATTATTCCTATTTATATCAGATGGGGGTATTTCCAAAGAAGCCCAAGCGGATTCCTTATGCAGTACGTTCCGACATCCGGAGGCTGGACCAAAGGATTTGCCAGATGGAGTTTTTGCAAAAAGAAGAGATTATCACCAGGGAAGAGCTGGCAGCATACCGGAAACCCTTGGAAGAACAGGTACTTTCTTTGATGAAAGAGCGCAGAGAATTATACCGGAAAGAACCGGGCGGTATGCGCATTCAGGCAATCAATGGGGAATTAAAAGAACTTCGAAAGAAGATCCGCTTAAGTAGGCAGATTGAAAAACAGTCCCTGGAAATGGAAGAGCGGTTAAGGCAGGCAAAGGCACAGGAACAGGAAATGTCCGGGAAACAGCGAAGAGAGACAGAACGGAATCGGTAAGGAGGTGAGAGCGTATGAACTATGGCGGTGATGCAGCGGATCAGATTGTCCGGTATTCCATGGAAGGCATGGAACACACGTTACGGATCAGCGGGAGCATTGCAAAGAATCTGGCGGTGCTGATCGTAGCGGTGATGAAGGATCAGAAAAAGACCAGGGGAAAGACAAACCTGCTTCGGATGTTAAAGGAACAGCGGGCAATGAAGTTTTTCACCATTCCTCATGACAGGCTGCGGGAGTTTGCTGGGGAAGCCAAATCCAGGGGACTGTTGTATGTGGTCATCCGGGATAAAAAGAATCCTAAGTCTGCAGAGATCATGGTGTTTGCCGATGATGCAGCGAAGGTGAACCGGGTGCTGGATAAGATGAATCTGGACTTTGTCAAATCCGAAGCCGGAGAAGCGGTGGTGGAGCAAGCGCCAGTGCGGGAAGCAGAGCGTGTGATCGATGCAGAGTTTACCGAGAAAACCGAAGGAAAGGAGGAGCTTCCGGTCAAGACCGAAAAGGTGGTACTGCCGGAAGGAACCATTGAATTTGAATTAGACGAAGAAGAGCATCTGTTTGATGTGGGGGAAGTTACTCCTACAGGGGAAAATTTTACTCAGGCGGAGAAGGCAGGGAATCTGTCCGGACCTTCCTCGCACAACAGCGCTTCTTTTTCCGGGCAGGAAACTAGCCGGAAATGGGAGAAACCATCTGTCCGGCAGGAACTAAAGAAGATTGAAACCGAGCAGAGACAGCGCAGGCAGACACAGAAGAGCCGGAGAAAACCGAGAAACCAGCAGCGAAAAAAGAAAAAAGTGAAAGGCAGGTAAGGCGATATGGATTTAACGAATATGATCCCAGGTGGAGCAGGGGAAGAACAGGCTCCAGAACAGCGGCTGTCAAAAGAAGAGTATGCAGCTATGAAAAAACAGCAGAGGGAAGAAGTGTGGGCAGAGGTTGACGCTCAGGCGCAGGCAGTGTTCCAAAATGGGGAATCCTTAAAAGGATTTCTGGATTTTATGGCACAGTGCAACACCCAGAAAACACCCAACCTTTTGTTGATCTACGGACAGAATCCGCAGGCAACGGTGGTAAAATCCTATGATTACTGGAAAAAAGAACACCGTTCCCCAAAAGTCGGGGTGCATGGTTACACCTATATGGTCAGCACCGAATATGAAAAAGACGGGGAGCGGAGGACAGGCTATACCATCAGTAAGGGCTTTGACATCAGCCAGATGAGTGGGAAACCGCTGGAGGAACGTCCACAGCGTTCTATGGAAGAATTGATCCATGCAGTGTTAAAAGATCAGCCAGTGCAGATGCAGATCGCAGACAATCTGCCGGAGGGAATCCAGGCACAGTATATTCCAAAACAGCGCACCGTCTATGTGCAAAATGGAATGGAGGAGAATACAACATTCCATGCAGTGAACCGGGAACTGGCGTGTGCAGCATTAGATCAGCATGATGGGAATTATGTGAGAAAGAAAGTGAATGCACAAGCCTATTGTGCCGCCTATGTGATCGGCAAGCGGTATGGAGTAGAAGTGTCCGGTTTTCAGTTTGGAAAAATCGCAGAGATGCAGGCAAACGGGCAGAAAGATCCCCAGGAACTGCGTGGCTTTTTAAATGATGTACGTCAGGCAGCCTATACCATCCGCAACCATATGGAACGGAACTTCGGGGAACAGGAGCAGACCTTTTCCAAGGATGATTTTTCCTTTGAGGAACCGCCAAAGCAGACACCGAAGAAGGAGAAAAAAGAGAAACAGCCGGAGCGGTAAGTTCTGAAAAAAGTTCCGCTGTTGGGATAGCTATTGCGGGGTTCATGTGGTATGTTGGGTGTAACAAAGGAGGTGCCAAAGATGGCAGATTACTATTTGAAAACAGACAATATCATGAAAAATATGTTCACGGTGGCATTAAAAGACGAACTGGCAGCCCAAAGTCAGATGGGAAAGGTTCGTCCGGCTACAGAAGCCATGCTGCAGAAAGTCCGGGACTATGAACTTTCTGAGAAAAGGCTTCCCATCACCACAGGGGAACAGCGGGAACTTCGCAATGCCCTCAATCGGCTGCGGGACAAGTATCTGGCCATGGGCAGGTACAGCGATGGCATTGACAGTGTGATCTTAAAGGTCATGAAACCAAACACCAGCAGGCGCTTCTTCTGGTAGCAGAAGGGAGGGATGTCTATGAGGATGTATCATCAGAAACAAGTGGAACAATTACGAAAGCGGTATCCCGAAGGAACAAGGCTCTGCCTGGACTTTATGGATGAGGCAGGGATGCCGCCGGGATTACAGGGAACGGTAGCATTTATCGATGATGCCGGACAGATTCACATGCATTGGGAGAATGGGCGGAGTCTTGCCATTGTTCCCGGTGTGGATTCTTTTCATAGGGTAGACGGACCAGCAAAGGAAGTGCCAAAGAGTGAAAAAGCGAAGAAGGAGCGAAGTCTGCAGAGGTAGCATGGAAACGTTCTGACCTTTGGGTATGGCTGTTGTTTCTGCCCGTTGTCTGGTGGGCAGGCGCCATCACTGCCTGTGCCATCAAGCCGGATACCAATCTGTTACAAATCTTACAAGTGCTGACCGAAAAACTGGATCAGCCATTTTCTATCACTTATACACCGTACACGCTGCGGTGTGTGTTCACATTCACAATCGCCTATGTGTCAGGCATCGGTATTTATTACTCCCAGAAGAAAAATTATCGAAGAGGGGTGGAGCATGGCTCTGCCAAGTGGGGCGATGCAGCTTCCATCTGCAAGCGTTACCGGGACAAGCGGTACACCCAGAATCTCATTTTAACCCAAAACTTCCGCATGGGATTGGACTGCTATAAGCATAAACGAAATTTGAATGTCCTTGTGGTGGGCGGTTCCGGTGCAGGAAAAAGCCGGGCATATGCTGTAGTCAATATCATGCAGTGTAACTGTTCCATGGTGATCACCGATCCCAAAGGAGAGCTTCTGCGGAAAACCGGAGGCCTACTGGAGCGGGAAGGATATGAAGTGCGGGTGTTTGATCTCATCAATCCGGAAACGTCCTTTTGTTATAATCCCTTTGCTTATGTGCGGGATGACAAGGATGTGCTAAAACTCATCAACAACCTGATCCGCAATACCACCCCGAAGGGAGCGCAGAGTTCGGATCCGTTTTGGGAGAAAAGTGAGACTGCCTTGCTGCAGGCGCTTATGCTGTATCTGTTACATGAAGCGCCGCCGGAAGAACAGAACTTCTCCATGATTATGGAAATGTTAGGCTCTGCCCAGGTAAAAGAGGACGATGAGGAATACCAGTCACCCTTGGATATTTTGTTTGAACGACTGGAGATGCGCAATCCGGAAAGTATTGCAGTCAAGCAGTATGCCATTTACAAACAGGCGGCTGGAAAAACTGCTAAGTCCATCCTGATTTCCGTAGGTGTCCGTCTGGCAGCGTTCAACTTAAAACAGATCGCCAATTTAACCTGCACCGATGAACTGGATCTTTACAGCATCGGGGAGAAAAAGGTGGCGCTGTTTTGCTGTATCCCGGATGCAGATACCAGTCTCAACTATCTGGTGGGTATGATCTACAGTAACCTGTTCCAGACCCTTTACTATGTGGCAGACCGGAAATACCATGGGAAACTGCCCATTCCGGTACACTGCATCATGGATGAGTGGCCCAACGTGGCATTGCCCGATGACTTTGATAAGTTGCTGGCAACCATGCGGTCGCGCGCAATTTCCTGCAGTATCATCATCCAGAACATTGCCCAGATGAAAGCCTTGTTTAAGGATAGCTGGGAAAGTCTGATAGGAAATTGCGATGAATTTTTATACTTGGGCGGCAATGAAAAAGAGGGGCATAAATATGTCTCAGAACTACTGGGAAAAGAAACACTGGATACCAATACCTATGGGCAGACCAAAGGAAGAAGCGGAAGTTATTCTGTGAATTTCCAACAGTCTGGAAGGGAACTTCTCACCCCGGATGAAGTGCGGCTTTTGGATAACCGGAAAGCGGTGCTGCTGGTGCGTGGGGAGCGTCCTATTTTGGATGAGAAATACGATCTGCACAAGCATGTGAATGTGAAATATACGGAGGATGGCGGTGCGCCTCCCTATGATTATGCGAAAGCACCGCTGTCTCATGAAGATGTAACCATTGATACCAGGAGACTGGATGATTATGAACTGCTCTCAGCTGAGGAAATCCTCGGAGGGGAGCAGTCTTTTTGATTGGAGGAATGCCATTGAAGAAAACAAATGAAATGCCAAAGAATCAAACAGGAAACCATACCACAGTACCGAAAGTTATGGGAAAAGGACCTAAATATCCCTTTGCCTTTTATGTGGCTCTGGTGTTGTCCATGACCGTAGGGGCAGCTCCGGTGCTTGCCGCCGGAGATCCGTTGGCGGTCATCAATAACCTGTCCACCTTTATCTTTTCCCTGATCCGGGCCATTGGTCTGATCTTATTGGGATTTGGTGTGGTGCAGGTGGGATTGAGCTTAAAAAGTCACGATCCCAGCCAGAGAGCCAATGGATTTTTGACTCTGGCAGGAGGCGTCATCATCACCTTTGCAAAAGAGATCCTGGACCTGATCGTTGGGTAGCAGGAAGAAATGGAAAGGGGTAGGGAGAGACTCTTCCTGCCCCGGCAAAGGAGGTGAAGCTGTTTGAGTGATAACTGGATCGTGCAGAACCTAAACTCTGCACTGAACACCTGGAATGAGAAACTGTCAGAAATCTGGACACTGCTTACCCAAAGCCCGGAATCTTTTAAGGGCGGGGATATTTGGAGTGTCATCACTGGAATCAACGGAGCGCTGACCGCCATTGGTTATGGGCTGTTAGTCTTGTTTTTTGCTGCCGGGATTGTCAAGACCTGTGGCAGCTTTACGGATATGAAGAAGCCGGAGCATGCCCTCAAAGCCTTTATCCGGTTTGCTCTGGCACAAGGCGCCATTATGTATGGCATGGAACTGATGACAGCGCTGTTTTCCATTGTGCAGGGGATTGTGTCCACCATCATGGCACAGTCGGGCATGACAAACGGGGGTGTGACAGAACTTCCGGCAGAGATCGTGGAAAAGATTGAAGCGGTGGGAATGCTGGAATCCATTCCCTTGTGGATTGTGACCTTGCTGGGAAGTCTTTTGATTACGGTACTGTCCTTCATTATGATCCTTACCGTATATGGAAGGATGTTCAAGCTGTATATGTACACTGCCATTGCACCCATCCCCATTTCCACTTTTGCGGGAGAACCCTCCCAGTCGGTGGGAAAGAACTTTATCAAGTCCTATGCGGGAGTGTGTCTGGAAGGGGCGATCATTGCACTGGCCTGCATTATCTTTTCCGTATATGCTGCCAGTCCGCCGGCAGTAGGGGACACCTCTTTAAGTGCGGTGACCATTGTGTGGAATTATATCGGAGAGTTGGTGTTTAACTTATTGGTACTGGTTGGGGCGGTAAAAGCATCCGACCGGATTGTGAAAGAAATGATGGGATTATAGGAGGAAGTAAAACCATGAATGAGAAGAAAAATAGAAACGATAGAAAGACTTTGCCATTCCCTTGGGAATACGGGCAGGAAGAAATTACTTTGAAGGTATCCAGCTATGCTTACGGAAACGGACTTGCGATTTTGATGTATCGCCAGGAAGAAGGGGAGTTGGAATTGTTTGATGATCTGACGGTAAATCTTCCGGGCGGGTATGGGCTGGAACCCCAAGAGGCATTTATAAGCGGTGATTTTACGAAGGACAAGCTGGCATTCATCGAAAAGAACAGGCTGGGAAACAGACTGCCGGGACAGGCCCGGTCAGGCTTTGCTATCTACACCCCAGTGGCGTTTGACCTTTCAAGGCTTGCCCAGTATGACCGGGAAGGGGTGGAAGAATTTTGCAGACAATGGGGGCTGGATGTGCCAAAAGAATCGGAAAAAGACCAAGGGAAACTTACAGGCAAAAAGAAAAGAGAAAGAGAGAGATAAAAATATATGGAAGTAAAAATGAATAAAGAAATCCGTAACTATCAGGAGTCCATGTTTATGGGGCTGAATTTGCGCCAGTGTATCTTTTCCCTACTTGCCATCGCTGTGGCAGTAGGGATTTATTTTGGTCTGGGAGACTATGTGGGGCAGGAAATGACCGGGTGGCTGTGTATTCTTGGTGCTGCCCCTTTCGCAGCCTGTGGGTTCTTCCAGTATCATGGCATGAATGCAGAGCAGTTTGCCTGGGCATATATCAAGTCCGAATTTTTATACCCCAAGCGATTGCTGTTTCAAAGCGAGGATCTGTACCATGCCTGCATGGAAGAGACTATGAGTCTTGGAGAAAAGACCAGGGGAGATGGCGCTGTTCTTTTGAAAAAGCGGGAACAGCGGGCAAGGAAAAAACAGATGAAGCAGAAAAAGAAGGCAGGAAGGAGTGGTGCGTTTGATTAAAACCTTACAGCAGGCATTAAAAATGGACCGGGAGAAGTTCAAAGTCCCAAGGTCTGTTCAGCAGGCGATTCCCATCCAGCGGATCTGGCCGGATGGGGTGTTCCAGTCCGGGACGAAATTTTCCAAATCTTTTCGGTTTTCGGATATCAACTATGCCATTGCAAGCAAAGAAGATAAAACGGAAATGTTCTTAGATTACAGCGAGTTGTTAAATGCTTTGGATTCCGGCGCATCTGCCAAGATCACCCTGAACAACAGAAGAATCAATAAGGAAGAGTTTGAAGCCTCCCTGCTGTTGCCGATGAAAGAGGACGGGCTGGATACATACCGGAAGGAATACAACGAAATGCTGTTATCCAAGGTCAGCGGCACCAACAACAGCATTTATCAGGAACGGTATCTGACGGTCAGTGTCCATAAGAAGAACATTGATGAGGCAAGAACCTATTTCGCCCGTGTGGGAACGGATATCATCACCCATCTGAGCAAGCTGTCCTCTATTGGGGAAGAACTGGATGCGGAACAGCGCCTGCAGATTTTCCGGGATTTCTTTCAGGCAGATCAGCCCCAGTGTTTTCCCTTTGATATGAAGGCATTTGCCAAACGGGGGAGCAGTTTCAAAGACTGGATTTGTCCCCAGTCCATGGAATTTTCCAAAGACTGTTTCAAAATCAACGAGCGGTACGGGCGGGTGCTGTATATGCAGGATTATGCCAGTTATGTGAAAGATGACATGATTTCGGAATTATGTGATTTGAGCCGAGATTTGATGCTGTCCATTGACATCCTCCCGGTGCCAACCGATGAGGCGGTAAGGGAAATCCAGAACAGACTTCTGGGCGTGGAAACGAATGTGACCAACTGGCAGAGACGCCAGAATGCCAATAATAACTTTTCTGCCATTGTGCCCTATGACATGGAACTGCAGAGAAAAGAGACCAAAGAGATGCTGGATGACCTGACCACCAGGGATCAGCGGATGATGTTCGGCATCCTTACCATGGTGCATATGGCAGACAGCAAGAAACAGTTGGATTCGGATACGGAAAGCATCTTATCCGTGGCAAGAAAGCATTTGTGCCAGATGGCAACTTTGAAGTGGCAGCAAGTGGATGGCTTGAATACGGTACTGCCTTATGGCATCCGAAAGATCAATGCCCTGCGAACCTTGACCACAGAGTCCACTGCAGTATTGATCCCGTTCCATACCCAGGAGATCATGCAGCCGGGTGGTATTTACTATGGGCAGAATGCGGTGAGCAAAAATATGCTGGTGGCAGATCGGAGGAAACTTCTGAACGGAAATTCTTTCCGTCTGGGTGTCAGCGGTTCGGGAAAAAGTTTCTCAGCAAAAGAAGAGATTGTGGACCTTGCCTTGTCTACGGAAGATGACATCCTGATCTTAGATCCGGAGTCTGAATTCGGTTCACTGGTGGAAGCACTGAATGGAGAAGTAATCACAATTTCCGCCACATCCAACACCCATCTGAATGCACTGGATATGGATTCTGCATATGGAAACGATAAGAATCCGCTGATTGAAAAGTCGGAATTTATCCTGTCTTTGTTTGAACAGTTAGTGGGGGCTGGCAATCTGTCGGCAAAGGAGAAATCCATTCTGGACCGCTGTACCGCAGATGTGTACCGGGACTATATCCGAAGCGGTTATCAGAGCGAAGCGCCCACCTTGAAAGACTTGTACCGCCAGCTCATGCTCCAGCCGGAAGAAGAGGCCAGAGGACTTGCCTTGTCTTCCGAACTGTTTATCAATGGAAGTCTCAATACCTTTGCACAGAAAACCAATGTGGATACGAAGAACCGTATCATTGCCTATGATATCCGGGAACTGGGAGAGCAGCTCATGCCCCTGGGGATGCTGGTTACTTTGGACAGTATTTTCAACCGTGTGATCCAGAACTGGAAGAAAGGAAAGACTACCTGGATCTTTGCCGATGAGTTTTATCTATTGTTCCGATACCAATATAGCGCTGACTTTTTCTACCGCCTCTACAAGAGAATCCGTAAATACCAGGGATTTGTCACAGGTTTAACGCAGAACGTAGAGGAACTGTTAAAATCCGATACGGCAAGGCTGATGCTGGCAAACAGTGAGTTTTTGATCCTTTTGAATCAGGCAACCACAGACCGGGATGAACTGGCTTCCCTTTTGAATATTTCCGAGAACCAGTTATCCTACATCACCAATGTAGGCGCAGGAAAGGGACTGATCCGGTGTTCCGGAAATCTGGTGCCATTTGAGAACAGCTTCCCGAAGAATACGAAGCTGTACCGCTTGATGACAACGAAACCGGGAGAGTGTTAGTCGAAAAGATATTTAGGGTGCTGCTGGAATTTCTTCGGCAGCATCTTTTTGGGAAGGAGGGAATGTAAATGGAAGAAGGACAAACAGTGGAAATCCAGGAAACGAGAGAACCGCTTCGGGAGCAGGGCAGTGTCCGGGCATTACTGGAACTGTTGGAACAGCAGGGGATGGAGCAGGAAAAAAGGGATGTACTTTGTATGGCAGATTATATTGATTCCATGGAAATGCAGCTGGGAACCGTCCTAAAGGAATTGGGAGAGGTGAAGAAGCAACTGGGTGTGATGCAGGAAAGCAAGGTCAAACTCTTTGCGGTGAACACAATCCAGAAGGCGGAACATCAGGTGCAAACACTTCGTTTTCAGGTGGGAGAATTTAAGACAAAGTTTGTGAAACGTGCAGAGCAGGCAGTTGTTGATTTTAAAGAAAAGGGGAAAGATGCCCTTGCCTCTGCGGTAAAGGGAATGCACCTTACGCAGGGATTACAAATACTTCAGTCTTCTCTGCACAGCGTGATGCTGTCGATGGATCAAAAGATTGATCGTCTGGGAAGTATGGCGGAAGAACTGCATGTTGCCAAAGGGCATCTGCGGAATGCATTTCTGGAAGCGGGTGGAAAAGAGGTGCGAAAGCTCACAGAACGCAATCCCGAACAGGGAATCATCTTTCAAACCCAGAAGGTGTTATTCCAATCCATGCGGAGTATCCATCAGTTGGAACAGAAAACGGAGCGATTGCAACAGCAGATAGGGAAGCTGGAAGCAAGAGAAGGAAAACAACCGTCTGTGAAGGATACCCTGCAGAAACTGAGACAGGAACAACACCCTTTGAAGTTTGGTAAAGAAGAAAAACAGAAGTCTGCGGTTCGATAAGAGAAGTTTTTCAAAGGGAGGTGAAATCCATGAAAGAAAAAACAACCATTACGTTTCTTGCAGCGGAGTGCGGGGAGTTCCATGGGATGGGGGAATGTATCGAATGTACATCTTTAAAAGAAGCCTTCCGGCATTACCAGAGATTTTGCAAACGTTCCCCTCAGATGCTCCCGTCTTTGGAATTTTCCCTGCACCATGCAGAGGATCCTCTGTATAACGAGGGAGAATATCCATTAGTTACCGGGGAGAAGGGAAAAGAGTTATTATCCTATGTTCCCTATTATGCCAATCATCCGCTGGTGCAGGAAGCAGTAAGGGAACTGGAACAGCTGGAGAGTCAGCAGAAGAAAGCAAAAAAGCGGGGAAGGGAACGTTAGAAAGTACAGAAGAAGGGAGGTGTGTGATTGAAAGATATCAAAGAAAAAGTGCGGGATCAAAGTCCAAAGATCCGCAATCCAGCCTCCCGGCTTCCGAAAGAACTGGTGCGTTCTGCGATGCTGGAGACAAAAGAAAAGACCAGCATCATGGCAGATAAGCTCGGAAGAGAAACGGGAGAGGAATCCCCGGTAGAATATGCCGGAAACCGCATCCAGCGTGTGGAACAGCGAGTGGGAAAGGAAAGTGCTTCGGCAGCCTATCGTGGCGGTAAGAAGCTGGCAGTGAAAACTTATGAGAAGTTAAAGGAGCAGAAACAAAAGCAGAGAGAAGCTGCGACAGCCCCTTTGGACGGAGAAACAGGAACGGGTGGCACATCCGCCCAGGCAGGGCAGTCAAAGGCAAAGAAAGGGCGAACAGAAGCCAAAAGAAGCATTAAGGCCAGGCCGGAAGCAGAGAAAACGATCAAGGAAGCTGGAAATCGGATGGTAAAAACAGCGCCCCGTGTGGTGAAAGCCTCTCCGGTTTCTTCCCAGAAGGTGAAAACCCAGGCAGTCTTACAGAAGAAACAAGCACTCAAATCCATGAAAGCGGCCAGGGAAGCAAAACAGGCTGCCATGCACTCGGTTCAGACTGCCAAGCAAAGTGCAAAGACTGCAAAGGCAACCGGAAGAGGATTGAAAGCCATGGCAGAAGCCGCCGCTCATGCAGTGAAAGCCGCATTTGCAGCACTGATGGCAGGCGGTGGTGCGGTTCTTGTTGTTCTGATTTTGATTGTAGGGATCATTGGTGGTGCGGCCTTTTTGGGAAATTCCCAGAGCAGTGAGGCTTTGAGTGCGGAAGTGTTGGCGCATACACCCGCCATTCAAAAGTATGCCAGTGAATTTGGTATCCCGGAATATGTTCCGGCAATCCAAGCCATTATGATGCAGGAGAGCGGGGGCAGGGGAACAGATCCCATGCAGGCCAGTGAGTGTCCTTATAACACCCAGTATCCCAATACTCCCGGTGCGATTCAGGATGCTGACTATTCCATCAAGGTGGGGATACAGTATTATGCAGATTGCGTTCGGGAAGCCGGATGCCAAAGTCCCCAGGATATGGACAAACTGAAACTCAGTTGGCAGGGGTATAATTATGGGAATGGATATATCTCGTGGGCGTTGGAAAAATTTGGCGGTTACAGTGAAGCCAATGCACTGCAGTTTTCCCAGGAACAGGCAGCCGCCCATGGCTGGTCGGGGTATGGTGATCCGGAGTATGTGCCTCATGTGATGCGGTATTATTCCGGCGGCGGTTGGTTTGCCGGACTCTTTGGAAATGGACAGCTTGTCACCATTGCGAAAAGCCAGCTTGGAAATGAAGGCGGAGAGAAGTTCTGGTCATGGTGGGGATTTACAGAGAGACAAGAATGGTGTGCCTGCTTTGTCAGCTGGTGTGCGGATCAAGCAGGACTCATTCAAAAGGAAGCAGTACCGAAGTTTTCTGTTTGTACGGATGGTGTAGCTTGGTTTCAGGCAAGGGGGAAATGGCGGAGTGGAGGAAGTGTTCCGACACCAGGGACTATCATCTTTTTTGATTGGGATCATGACGGAGCCAGTGACCATGTAGGAATCGTGGAAAGCTGCGATGGAACTACGGTACATACGATTGAGGGAAACAGCGGAGATGCGGTAAAGCAGAACAGCTATACGGTGAATTCCCAGTCCATTTTGGGATATGGACTGGTTGCTTACTGAAAAGTGAGAAAAATCAAAGAACGGATTGCATTGTAGGAGCAGAGGAACAATGCTATAATAGGAAAGCAGGCAGGGCATACGTCCTGCCTGCTGATAAATATGAAAAGTACAATCATGAGATTGATAAAATAGAGTCATTGGGGAGTGGAATATTTGAAACGGGAAGAGATTTTTGAATATGTAAAAAAGCAATATGGAACAATTCCCGAATATCTTTGGAAGAGTTCTCCGGAGAACGCAATCCTCCGGCATAAAAAAGGAAAATGGTATGCAGCTATTCTGCGAGTTGAAAAATCAAAACTGGGTTTGAAAGAGGAAGGAAGCGTAGATATCATCAATGTGAAATGTGAACCGGATATGGTTGGACTTCTGACACAGACCTACGGTTTTCTGCCAGGGTATCACATGAATAAGAAGTATTGGATCACCATGTTGTTAGATGGAAGTGTAAGTGAAGCGAAAATTTTAGATTTTCTGGATATGAGTTATGATCTGATTGATGGGAAAAAGGATTGAGTTTAGAGGTTCTGTAACGAATTTGACATAGGAGGGATTCTATTATGGACAAGAGAGAACAGATGATCCGGTTATGGTTTTCTATGTGGCTGGAAAAGAAAGATTTGGGAATGGACGATATTTTTGCAGAGAACGTGAGTTATACAGAAAGCTGGGGACCATGTTATAGCAATCGTGAAAACGTAAAGCATTGGTTTCAGGAATGGAATATGAGGGGGAGTGTAATCGCCTGGGATATCAAACAGTTTTTTCATAAAGAAAATCAAACAGTGGTGGAATGGTATTTTAAAAATGTGATGGAGAATGGAGATATTGAAGAATTTGATGGAATTTCATTGATTGAATGGTCAGCAGAGGATCAAATTCAATCCTTGAAGGAATTCGGCTGTAATCTTCATAACTACGATCCGTATCAAAAGAGTGATACGCCCCAATTCAGAGAAGAAAAAATTCATTGGTTTTAAAGTCAGGCAAGAGGTATAAAGTGATTTTAGCAAGTGACGAGAAGGTGTGTGGTGACATGCATCTTCTTTTTGCGTTCCAAAAGATTTTTAAGATTACCAAAAGAAAATCATAAATTTTTCAATCTGTAACATTTCTAGGACATTTCTGTTGTAAAATAAGAATTGGAATGATAGCAAAATGATCGTAAAGGATGAAAAGGAATGAAACAGATTTTAATCGTAGAAGATGATGAACTTTTAAATAAAATGTTAGTTTACAACCTACAGTCAGAATCCTATGGGATTGTTTCGGTGGAAACGGTAAAAGAAGCCATGGAAGTATTAAAAAACCAACCGTTTGATCTGGTACTATTGGACATTAATCTTCCAGATGGAGATGGATATGCGATTGCAAAAACAATCCGGGAAAAATATAGTGATACCATTGTAATCTTTTTGACTGCAAATGACAGGGAAAGTGATGAGATCCGGGGATATGAACTTGGAGCAGTAGATTATATCACAAAACCTTTTTCCATCCATTCCCTGCAGAGAAAAGTAGAAAATGTACTGCGTATGATGCGGCATCATGTGTCCATGCAGGATGTCTTTGATGATGGCAGGCTGTTTTTAAATTTTGCAGAGCAGACAGCTATGCTGGGTGGAAAGCCATTGACCTTATCGACCTTGGAGTTTCGGATGCTGAACCTGTTCTGCCAGAACCGCAATCGTGTATTAACGAGAAAGCAGTTGTTGGAAAAAATATGGGACTGTACAGAAAATTATGTGGACGAGCATACGTTAACGACAACGTTAAGCCGCATCCGGGGAAAGATTGAGACAGATGGAACGGTATATATCAAAACCGTATATGGCATGGGATATAAATGGACCGGAGGTGAAACAGCATGATAGGAAAGAAAACCTCTGTAAAAAAGATGTTTTTTTGGCTGACTGGCGGCATGGTACTCTCAATGACAGCGATCATATTGGTCTCCTTTTTTCTGACCAAAAATATTGCAGTGTTATGGGTTGGGCTGACATTAACAGTCTGCGCAGCACTGTGGATGCTTTTTATGGCACAACTGTTGGGAATGAGACTGTCGAATTTTACTTCTGAACTGTGCCAGATCCTGGATGACATGATGAACCGCAGTCAGGAACCTGAAAATGTATCCGACAGAGAGACGATTTTTGCCCGTATCCATCACCGCCTGGTGCGTCTGTATAATATTCTGCAGGAAAGCAACCGGAAGGTAGAAGCAGAGAGACAGGAATTACAGTCCCTGGTGTCAGATATTTCCCATCAGGTCAGGACTCCGGTGAGCAACATGAAAATGATTGTAGATACACTTTTGACAAAATCCCTGGAAGAACAGGAGCAAAATGAGTTCCTGAAAAGTGTAAGAGGACAGATCAATAAGCTGGATTTTTTAATACAGGCATTGGTGAAAACCTCCCGTTTGGAAACCGGGGTGATTCAATTAGAAAAAGAAGATCACTTTATATATGATACGTTAGCGCAGGCTATGAGCGGAATCGTATATTCCGCAGAGCAAAAAAAGATCCATGTATCTGTGGAATGTCCGGAGGATGTGCGTGTGTCCCATGACAGTAAGTGGACAGAAGAAGCGATTTTTAATCTGTTGGACAATGCGGTAAAATATACCCCGACAGGGGGAAGTGTCCATGTGTCTGTAGCGCAATGGGAAATGTATGTGGAGATAAAAGTATCCGATACTGGAAAAGGAATTTCAGAGAGCAATCAGGCATCTATTTTCAAGAGGTTTTACCGGGAAGAAGAGATTCATAATCAGCCGGGTGTTGGAATCGGTCTTTATCTGACCAGGGAAATTGTGACACAGCAGGGCGGCTACGTTACAGTAGAATCACAGGTGGGAAAGGGATCGGCATTTTCTATTTTTCTGCCGAGATAAAAATATATGGAGGATACTATGGTAGCTGTAAAATTAGTTTCACTTACAAAAGAATATCAAAATGGAGAAAATTATATAAGAGCCGTTGATGATGTGTCCTTTTCTATAAAAGAAGGAGAGTTTATTGCAGTCATTGGTGCTTCCGGAAGCGGAAAGTCAACCCTGATAAATTTAATCAGCGGATTGGAAAAGCCCACCCATGGGTGTGTTTATGTGCATGATGTAAATTTGACGCAACTATCTTTAGAAGAACAGATTTCTTTTCGCAGATGGCACATTGGAGTTGTTTTTCAAAAATATAATCTGATTCCTGCCATGAATGTATTTGAGAATATCGTGCTTCCGGCAAAATTACTGGAGAGGACAGTAGATGAAAAAGAGGTTTTTTGTTTGGCAAAAACTCTGGGGATCGAAGAGAAACTCTTCCAGATGCCGGATGAGTTATCGGGAGGACAACAACAAAGAGCTGCCATTGCCAGAGCTGTCTACACCCATCCTACCATTCTGTTAGGGGATGAGTTGACGGGGAATCTGGATTCCAGAACCAGCGCCTCTGTTATGGAACTGTTAAAAAAGATCAGCAGGCAATATCAGCAGACCATACTTGTGGTTACCCATGATGAAAAGGTAGCTGCCATGGCAGATCGGATCATCCGCATGAAAGACGGAAGGGTGGTGGAAGATGAAGAACTATGATTATCACCGTCCGGCAGAAAAAGTGCTTTTGGATTCTTACAGAAAACAGAACCGGAACAAAAACCATCTTTTGTTTCTGGCAGTTGCACTTACTGTTGGAGCGATTTTCTGTATGATAAGTTTTGCCTATGGGAAAATCCAGGTGGACATCCAGAAACATATCCGGACAGATGGAATGACGGTGTCAACGTATCTTGAAAATGGTACAGAAGAAATGGCAGGACAGCTGCATACGCTTTCCTACATAGCAGAAACGGGAAAAGAAAAATTTGCCGGGAAACTATGCAATCAAACGATAAAATATTGCGACTGTGTTGTGGCAGATGAAACAGCATTTGAAACTATGCTCTGTCCGGCCTATACACAGATCATAGGAACGTATCCCAAACAGGAAAACGAAATCATGCTTTCCACCAAAACCTTAGCGTATCTGGGAATTTCAGAACCAAAGGTGGGAATGGAATTAAAGCTGGATTTTTATTGGAATGATCTTTTCCAAACAAAAGGAACCGGGCAGCAGACGTTTCAGCTTTCCGGATATTTTACAGAATATCAGAATCAGGGGACAAGTTCTTCTATTGCATTTTTGTCTGAGAAGAAACTGAAAGAAAGCGGAGCTGGATGGGATCCCTGCAGGATACTGCTGAAACCGGAAAAGGATTCTGTCAGTGGCATACAGATGGAACAACAGTTGCAGGAAGATATCCGGTTGGAGGAAGGGCAGCGGATCGTCAACATGGATTCGGCTGCATACCGGGCAGTGGAAGGAATGCTGGGAAGCTATGGATTTGCAGCTCTATTTTCTTTTCTGATTCTGCTGTGTATGTTTTTGTTCATTTATAATATTTTGAATTTATCACTAGGAAAAGATTTACAGCAATATGGTCTGATGGAAGTGATCGGGGTACAGCAGCATCAGATTATACAAGTGATGTTCCGGCAGATGCTGGAAGTTGTCTTGAAGGGAAGTCTTGCAGGCGTTGCCATAGGCAGTCTAGTGGTACTTGGAATCCTGCCCTCTGTCATTGACAAACTGTATCTTGGACAGGCGGAAGAACTGGAGGGGATTTCATTCTACCAGCCAGGATTCTTTCTGATAGCCATTCTGCCGGTGGCAGTGACATTGGGTGTTGTGATACTTCTGGTAAAGCAAAAAATCAAAGCCCTGAGTCCTCTGGAGTGTATGAACTATGGAACTGGGACTGTTGCAGAGAAGAAACAAACAAAGAAAAAGAAAGCAGTTTTCCAAAGTTTTGGAAACAAGCCGGAAGTTTATCTGGCCAGGAGATATCTGTTTTACAATAAAAAGGCTTTTTTCATCACCATGATTTCTCTGACCATAGGGTGCGGATTAGCGCTTGGATCTTCGGTGATTGTAAAGGGAGTAGATTTGCAAAACCAGTTTATGAAAGAACCTGATTTTCAAATCCGCATTACACAGGAAGCCTGCAGAACACTGATGGAAACTTCCCCGGATACAGAAAATATGGTCTTTTTCTCGAAAGAATTCTTGGCGAACATAAAGCAGACTGCCGGAAACAGCCTGCAGGATGAAACAAAGATCCAGGGATTTTACCCAATTATCGGGAAACAAGGTCGGGATAGCATCAAGTTACTCAATGACGGGGAAACCGTTCCGACTGTGATCCAAAAAATTTCTTCTTCTGAAAAAGAAAAACTGCAGGAATTTTTGAAAGAGCAGGAGATAACAGCAGAGTGGGAAACATTTGCACACGAAAACGGAACAATTCTTCTCCATGACCACAGAGTATCAGAATATGCAGAAGAGCAGGTATTGGAGCAGCTTGGAACCCCGATAGAAGTGTATGACCTGGTTCCGGTGGGAACGGATATGTCCGACCTGCTTCCAGAGACACTGGTAAATTGCGGGTATCTGGATATTACAAAGGAAGGATTTCCGGAATTAGAGTTGTGCTGGGATGGCAGAAATACCAATCTTCTTCTTGTAACAGAAGAAACCTTTGAAAACCTGTCAGAGAATCTGACCCCACAGACCTTTGAAATGAGCTTTTCGGTAGAAAAGGAACAGGAATCCGGCTGCAAAAACAGGTTAAAGGGAATGATCCAAACAGAAAATATGGAATTTCAGTCTGAAAACGGATATGCGGAGCAATTAAATTTATTCCAGATGGAGAGTCGGTCAGACCTTTTATTAAAAGAACAGGAGTATATTCAGACCAGCGGGCTGTTGCTTCTGGTAATTAGTGGATGCCTGATCTTTATTGGGATTATGAATTTTTTAAATGTAAGGGTAACGGATATGTTACTTCGGAAAAAAGAATGTGCCATTATGAATTGTGTGGGAATGACCAGAAAGCAGTTGCAGCGGATGTTCCTTGCGGAAGGAATGTTTACCTGGCTGTTGCTGAGTGTTCTTCTGGTAACAACGGGAACGCTGTTGATAGGTGGGATTGGATGGTACATGAAAACAAAGATTTCTTATTTTGTATTCTATTATCCTATGCAAGAAATGGCAGGAATGTTGCTGTTGTTATTGGCAGTCAGTCTGGTAACTCCCGGAATCCTATATCGAAGAGTTCTTGCAAAAAATAAATAGCAAAAAGTGAAATGTCCGAGATTTGTAACAATTCAGGCTGAAATTCCTTGAATTTTGTTCTTTTCTCGGACATTTCTGTGACATTTGTATTTTATAATAGAGTCATCACAAAGAAAGGCAGAAAGGAGCTTATAGAATATGAGTATTTTACAGACAATCGATTTAAGAAAATATTATGGTACGGAACCGAATATTACAAAGGCACTGGATGGTGTGAATTTTTCAGTGGAAGAAGGCGAATTTGTAGCGGTAGTAGGCACTTCGGGTTCCGGAAAATCCACGATGCTTCATATGATGGGAGGTCTGGACACGCCTACCAGCGGAAGAGTTATTGTACGGGGAGAAGAACTGGCAAAGAAAAACGATGAGGAGCTGACGATTTTCAGGAGAAGAAATATTGGTTTCATTTTCCAAAATTATAATCTGGTTCCGATTTTGAATGTTTATGAGAATATTGTCCTTCCGGTAGAACTGGATGGAGATACGGTGGATCAGGGATTTATGGACGAGGTGGTTCATATGCTGGCGCTGGAAGATAAACTAAAGAATATGCCGAATAACCTCTCAGGAGGACAGCAGCAGAGGGTTGCGATTGCAAGGGCTTTAGTTGCAAAACCTGCGATCGTGCTTGCCGATGAACCTACAGGGAACCTCGACTCGAAAACCAGTGCAGATGTTATGGGATTGATCAAACGGACCAGTTATGAGTTTCACCAGACGGTGGTAATGATTACACATAACAATGAGATCGCCCGGCTTGCAGACCGGATTGTCCGGATTGAGGATGGAAAGATTGTAAGTTAAGGAGGCGATTCTATGACATGGCCTTTTGAAAACAATACCAACGCGATTACAGGAAAACTGGCAAAGCGAAGTCTGCAGGCTGATAAGAGAAGAAATATTTTTCTGATTGTGACGATCACATTAACAACTGCTCTTTTGTCTGGTATATTTTTTACTGTTTTTGCAGAACAACGTAAGATGTTATCAGATCTTCGAGGACAGTATCAAACAGTAGTAATGGAAACAACACAAAAAGAAATCGAACATCTTTCTACACAGCCTGAAATTGAGCAGTGGGGATTGTCAAAAGATTTTGGATCTGCCCGGTATCAAGACAGTACTCTTGCAGTGGAATATGCGGATAAGGGTTGGATGAAGCTAGGAAAAAGACCTTCTTATGTTGGGAATTTCCCGGAGAAAGAACAAGAGATCATCGTAGAACAGGCCTTTTTAGATTATTTTGGATTGCCACAGGAAACAGGACAGACAATTCGTTTGAATTTAGGCAACGGAGATCAGGATTATATCATTTCTGGTATTTTGCAAAAGGAAAATAATTCCAGAATGTTTTCTGTTATAGTGTCAAAAGCTTTTTTAGAAGCACAGGCAAAAGGAGAACCGCTTTATGAGTTCCGTTTTCGATTCGTAGGTGCAGATCGTACAGATATGGATGCGCTGAAATCAGATATTGCAGCTTTTTTAGCAGATCATAATATTCCTGAGAACCGAATTTTTTACAGTTCCAATTATTTTGATATTCGCAGTTTTCAATCCGATGGTGTATATGCTTGTATTCCCATTGCACTCATCCTTTTAGTTGCTTGCGGATTAGTTATTTATAGCATTTTCTTTATTTCCATCCGGGGAAAACTTCGGGAATATGGACGATTAAAAGTTCTGGGTACTACGCCTAAACAGATCCGAAAAATCATTCATAGAGAAAGCTTCCAGTTATCAATTTGCAGTATCCCAATAGGCATTGCAATCGGTGGAGTGGCGGGCTTTGCAGCGTCTCCGGGTTACTGGGATTGGACTGCGAACGTTATGATTGCTTTAGGCGTGATGTTCTTTATAGAACTTATTGTGAGAATTTCTTCTCATGCGCCTATCCGGCTTGCAGTGAAAGTATCGCCAATCGAGGCAGTCCGAGCCAGTGGTTATCAGGCAGAGGGTTTGAAGAAAGCTTCTCGAAAATCTGGAAAACATCTGTCACCAAATTATCTGGCTGTTATGAATTTTCGCCGGAATCCTAAAAAAGCAGTACTAACGCTGCTTTCCCTTGGAATGGCAGGCGTCTTTTTGTTCAGTACCGCAACTGTAGTGCATTCAGTCAATGCAAAAAATATGGCTGCTGTTCAAATGTATGAAAAATGTAATTATACGATCCAATGGGAGGCAGACTTGGAAGAGTTTCCAGAAATTAGTCGGAATAATCCTCTGACTCCAGAACTTAAAGAAAAAATTTTAGCAGTAGATGGAGTGAAATCTATAAATTCTCGTGCTTCTTCCTCAGCTTTTGTGTCATTGCCCAATGGCGCTGCCGCAGATTTTTATCTGCACACCTTTACAAGAGAGGAAGAGCAGGAATTGCTTCCTCCAGAGATGGTGTTGGAGGGAACTGCTGATTATGATGAATTAGTCAAAAACCATGGAATCGTTGTAACCGATGATCTTGAGAAGCCGTTGTCTGCGATGTATTCAGGATATCAGCCTAAGATAGGTGATACGCTGACTTTTCAACCTTATGGTGGAGAACCTATGGAATTTACGGTCATGGGCATAGCGAATGGCGAAAATATTACAAAGACTACAGGGATAGGACTGTTCAGCGTACCAGAGGATTTGGCGAAACAGCTTTATCCAGATATTAAAAACATGGAGCAGGTTTGGAATGTTTTTACAGATGAAGATACGGATACTTTGCGTAAAGAACTTTATGCACTGTTAGATGATCCACTACTGAATATTATTTCCCGGTCAGATTATGCCGAACAGCTAGAAGCCCAATTCAAAAATATCATGATGTTCATTTACGGACTTCTCGCTTTTCTGTTTTTCTTCTCTTTGGTCAATCTGATCAATACGTTAATGACCAATTTGATTGCAAGACAGCAGGAATTTGGAATTTTGCAATCAGTAGGGCTATCCGATAAACAGCTTTCTAAAATGTTGACCATGGAATGTTTCTGCTATGTAGCCGTAACCTTGCTAATCACATTGATCGTAGGCGGTTTGGCTGGCTTTTTGTTAGTGATAATTTTAGGGAAAACAGAAATCTTCGGACAATTAGTATATCAGTTTCCAATCTGGGAATTGCTTGTTTTTGCTGTACTACTTATGTTCGTGCAGGCACTTTACTCAATATACGCCATCCGTTCTATACGGAAACAATCATTAGTAGAGCGAATTAAAATAACAGAATAAGGAGGTGGCAGGCTATGACTTGGCCTTTTGAAAATAATACAAATGGAATTGTCAAGAATCTGGCGAAGAGAAATTTAAAAAGCGAAAAACGAAGAAATATCATGGTAATCATATCAGTAGTTTTAGCCGCTTTTTTAATCAGTCTTTCTGGTTTGGTTGGAGTCTCACTGATGCAAACAGAAAAGAAGAAAGTGATAGATACTTACGAGGCAACTTATGTACAGGTTGATGAAGCACATATAGAAGAGTTAAAACAGGTACCGAATTTTGCACGTGTGGGAGAATACTATATGTACGGGAAGGAATCTTCTACACAGGGATTTAATGGCTTCTTTGCTTATGCTGATAAAGAAACCCTGTATATGGCACGTTCCCAGATGAAATTGGCAGATGGAGATTTACCGATAGAGAAAAATGAAATTGTAGTAAGTAAAGAATGGCTTTCTAAATTCTCCCCAGACTGCCATATAGGTGATTCTGTTACCTTGGATACGGAAAGTTTTTCAGGGGAGTATACTATTTCAGGCATTTTAGATACAACAGGGCAAGAAAAACAAAATATGTACTCTTTTCTTATCTCAAAAGAAATGCTGGAACAGTGTAAGAAGTATGAACCTGACGGATTCTTTGCCTATGTACATCTGAAAAATGTAGATCAGTTAGACGGAGAACTTATTAAATCTTATGTTCAGAAGATCAAAGAGGAGTTACAGATACCTGGAGTCGGATTTCAGGATGCTTATTTCCGTTATATTGACGGAGACATTTCCATGGAGAATGTTTTGCTGCTTATGGCTTTTGCCGGTATTGTTTTGGTAGGCGGATGTGTTGTAATCCAAAGTATTTTCCGCATCTCCATTATTGATAAAATAAAAAGTTATGGACAGCTTCGGACTATTGGTGCTACCAAAAAGCAAATTATGCGTATTGTAAAAAAAGAAGGACAGTCTCTGGGGTGGAAGGGGTTGTCTATCGGGATTTTGCTTGGTTTAGGAGTAACACTCTTGTTGTTTCCTAGAGGTTTTTCTCTTTTAGGCTATCTTTTAGTGATTGGATGTACAGTATTGATCTGCTGGACAATGATTTGTCTGTCTATCCGAAAGCCAGTGAAATTAGCCGCAAATATTTCACCGGTTGAAGCAGTTCGTTTTACTTCGCCTCAGAAGAAGATAAAGAACCGAACAAAGAGAAAAAAGATTAGTCCTTGTTCTCTCGGAATGCTGAACTTTCGTAGGGATTGGAAAAAAACAGTCAGTATTGTGTTTTCTCTAAGTTTGGGCGGGATTCTGCTTTTAGCTGTTAGTTCTTTGCTGATTCTGCAATCGCCGGAAAAACTGGCAAGACAGCACTTTAAAAATGGGGATTATAAGATTTATATGGATTCGGATAAGGAACATATTGATCTTCTCAAACAGGGAAATCCATTGAATGAAGAATTGAAACAGGAAATCCAGGATATTGATGGAGTGGAAGAGATTCTGGTCACAAGGAAATCAGCAGGTTTTGAAGCCACTTTCCATGGAATTACTGCTCATGGTACTTGCGACATGATCACTAGAGAAAATAGGGAACTTCTGGTACAAACTGTTTTAGAAGGGAGTATGCCTGGCGACAATGGTATTTTATTGAAAGACAATTATCGTGATTTTGATGGAAAAGAAAAAGTGGGGGAAACCATAGAACTTTCATTGGGAGAGAAAACGATTCCTGTAACCATATCAGGTTTTTTTGATGGAAAAAAAACTATCTTTGCCAGTGGACATGGTCCAATTGGAGTGGATGGACCAATGATGTTTTTGCCGGAAAAACTGTTTCAGGAGTTAATACCAGATGTAACTAATTTTGATTACTCTTGGGATATTGTCTGTGATCCGGATAAATCGGAAAAAGTGGGAAAGGCTTTGGAGAATCTTGTTGTTTCACATACCGATATTGGTTTAGATACCTTTGAGGATAAGGTAGATAGTTATGGGTATATGAATGTAGCATATGGCATAATGCAGGTGATTTCATGGTTCATCTTTTTGTTTGGTGTGATTAACCTTATCAATACAACACTTTCCAATCAATATTCGCGGAGACAAGAAAATAGCGTGCTGCGTTCGGTTGGGTTAGCTCCAAAACAATTGACACAAGTGGCTGTATGGGAAGGAATGGGGTATGTAGTTAGCAGTATTTTGCTTATGCTTGCCATTGGGCTACCAATTACTCTTCTGGTATGGAGAAAATTTAGTATCAGTGCTTACGCTGGACAAATCCTTCCTTACGAATTTCCATGGTTGCAGATGGGAGTATATGTAGTAGTACTTGTGACAGTAGAGTTCATTTTGTCTGTTTGGACAATCCGCAGACAGAAAAA
>ENA-OPSJ01000219-OPSJ01000219.1-human-gut-metagenome-genome-assembly--contig:-NODE-219-length-51795-cov-5.754774_pt1 | contig 51795 bp, 45 predicted proteins | sample MGYA00241801_ERZ501893 | MGnify/ENA primary metagenome ERZ501893 (study PRJEB25962, sample SAMEA2042219) | human gut metagenome | biome: human gut; feature: human-associated habitat; material: faeces...
AAAATTTCTGGTCTGGATCCTCTATGTTATTATTTCGTTTTTCTCATATACAATTGCACGACTACGTCAAATTACAATTTACTTTTCAAGATCGTCAACAATATCTTCCAATGATTCATTCTTACCAGCAAACCTGTCAATCACATCAGGTACCATATCAAGCAGTTTCACGATCGTCTCCTGATTCTTAATATTCACAAGCTTTGTCTGTCCATCTTTGATCACAAGAACTGCACTTGGAGTCATCTTTCCTCCGATTCCTCCTCCACTTTTATCTTTCTTGTCTCCAGAAAAAGCTCCTGCACCCATTCCGAAGGAGACATCAACTAATGGTAAGATGATCGTATCTTTAATATAGATTGGTTCCCCTACGACTGTTTTTGATGTTAAGAATCCTTCCATGCCGTCAAATAGTGAACCCATGGTATCTTTTAAATTTTCTTTGCTCATTTTAGTTGCCTCCTATCATTCTTAGTGCTCGGTCTTTTTGTTTTATTAGTTCGTCTTTGTCTTTGTAGACTTTCCATAACAGATGTAAGATCTTATATCTTCGCAGACTTCCTTTGATCTTTAGATGTCCTTTTAAGGTTCTTTTTTCGAAATCTGGTGTGATATCCAGATGATCTCCGTAAATTGGTATCAATGCTGCTGTCCATCCTAAAGCTTTTCCTGTGTGGTATGGGTCTTCAAAACCAAATGTGATCTGTACATTTAGCTTCTGTGGGAGTAACAGTTTGACTGCGCTTATTCCATATCCCTTGATTCTCTTTACTGCATCGATGATCTCTTCGTCTTCAAAGATATCTCCGATCGTTTCCATCTTATTTGTGATCTTACTGATCTTTGTTATGAGATTCTTGCATTTATTATAACACTTTTTGAGAAGATTCACGATTTTTTTGCCGAAAAACTCTTTGTCTTTCTTTGTTGATTCTTCTGACGCTGGTTCTGGTATCGTATCTTCTGATCTCTTGTTTATTTTTCGTGTGGTTGGTGATGCAGTTTTTTCTTCTTTTTCATCCCAGGTAAGATCAAACACATCCTGTTTCTTGTGGTTGGTTTCTTTTTTTGATTTCTTTTTAGATGTTGGTTTTTTCTTATCTTTTTTCTTACGTTTCTTCTTGCCTTTTTTCTTATCTTTCTCTGGATGTTCCCCTAATACGGACCAATGATCCTTCCTTGAATCATATACTGGAATTCCAAAGATACGGATTGCAAAATTAAGTTCTTCTTCATAAAAAGCTTTTGCCCGCAAAAATATGACTGCCCATGATACTTTCGCCTGTGCTTTCGGTGTCTTACCATCAAAATCTCCTTCGATCTGGTAACAGATTGGAAAGACCAGAAGGATCAAAAGTAACACGATCGGTATCAGGATCAGGATTCCTATGATCTTTAATATTAAAAATAGTATGCTCATTTATCTTCCCCACAGAAATATGTTGTGATGTCTTTTAGTTTCCCTTTATGATACAGATCATCGATCATACGTCTTAACATAACGACTGCATCATCTTTTCCTGCTGCCATCCCTACGATCGTAACATCTTTTCCTTCGTGAATATCTGATAATAATTCATTATAAGGATATATTTCCAGAAACGCACTGTTCCAGAGCGGCAGTGTGATACAGTATAGTCTTGAAATTGATTTATCTTCCTGTATTTTGCGAAGTAACCGCTTCTTTTGTATTTTTAATATCTCTGATATGTATACATGTTCTGAAACTTTCACTCGAATTTCCTCCTGAAAAATATCCCCTCTTATTTTCTTAAAAATTCTTAATAAATATTCTTAATAAAACTTTCTTGATAAATTTCCTGATAAAAGAAAAAGGGATGTATTGCTACATCCCCATTCTATCATAAATTCGTGTCGATTACTCGCCAAATTCACCGATTTTTACTACTTTTAACATGTTTGTGACACCTTTTCCACGGTGGTTAGCTGGTCCTCCACCTGTTAAGACTAAGATATCATCTTTCTCAGCAAGTCCTGCTTCTAATACGATATCTGTTGCTTCATCTAACAGGTCTTTTGTTGTCTCAGCTTTGTGAGATTTGAAAGGACGTACTCCCCAGTAGATCTGCATCTGACGTACGATTGCATCATCTGGTGACAGACCGATGATCTGTGCATCTGGTTTGAATTTAGATACGATTCTTGTTGTAAATCCAGACATACTAGATGCTAAGATACATTTTGCATTTACATTGTGTGCTGTCTGTACTGCAGAGTAAGCAACTGCTGCGGAAATTCCACGGTTTACATATTTAGATTTGTAATCTTTTACTTTTGTGCTTAAGTGGATCTCTGTTGAGATTGCAATCTGGTTCATCATCTTAACAGCTTCTACAGGATATTTACCTTTTGCTGTTTCTCCAGATAACATGATCGCATCTGTTCCATCATAGATTGCGTTCGCAACGTCTGTAACCTCAGCTCTTGTTGGACGTGGGTTACGGATCATGGAATCTAACATCTGTGTAGCTGTAACAACTGGTTTGAATGCATTGTTACATTTCTTGATGATCTCTTTCTGTAAGAATGGTACTTCTTCAGCAGGGATTTCTACACCAAGGTCTCCACGAGCTACCATGATACCAGCGGAAGATTCGATGATCGCATCGATGTTTTCAACACCTTCCATGTTTTCGATCTTAGAAATAACACCAACGTGCATGTTGTGTGCTCCAATGATCTCTTTAATCTCTTCTACTGCTTCTGCATTACGGATGAATGAAGCTGCAATGAAGTCGATTCCATTCTCAAGACCGAATTCGATATCTGCTTTATCTTTTTCTGTGATAGATGGTAAATTAACTCTTACGTTTGGTACGTTAACACCTTTACGGCTTCCTAAAAGTCCTCCGTTGATAACGTCACATACGATATCTGTTCCATCTTTGATCTCTTTAACTTTTAACTCAATTAATCCATCATCGATAAGGATTGTATTGCCAGCTTCTACATCCTGTGGAAGTTCCGCATATGTAATGCTGGTAATTTCGTTATTTCCTTTGATGTCTCTTGTTGTCAGTGTGTATTCCTGACCTGTTACTAATTCAACATCATCATCTGTTTCTAATAATCCTGTACGGATTTCTGGTCCTTTTGTATCAAGTAAGATCGCGATAGGTAAATTCAGTTCTTCTCTGAACTTTTTGATTCTCTTGATACGTCCTAACTGTTCCTCATGATCTCCATGAGAGAAGTTTAAACGAGCAATGTCCATTCCTGAACGCATCAGGTCTTTTAATACCTCATCGTCGTCTGTTGCAGGTCCCATTGTACAAATGATTTTTGTCTTTTTGGTTAGCATAATTTTTCTCCTTTGGTTTCAAAATATATTTAAATAATAAACAACTCACCTTTTCACATGCTTATGGGTGAATAAATGATCCTGACAATATTCATAATTCCCATCGCATTTTGAACAATAACGAAATTCCAGTTCTGGATCGTCAAGTTCTGTTCTGTGGCACACTGCGCATTCATGCATCGCACCATTTTTCTTCTTCGGCGTGATCGTCTTTGCCTTGTATGCTCTTGCCTTCTTCTTATGTACAGCTCTCGCTTTGAAATTTGCTCCCATCTTCTTGATCTTCTTCATGGAGAAGAAAAATAGTAGAAAATTTAACAAAGCTGCTACTATGGATACTTTAACCGAAATTCCGGCAACTGTAAAGCCTGAACTGAAAAAAATGTACGCAAGATACAATCCATCCAGATATCCAAGCCATTTTACCTTGATCGGAAGGATCATATACAGATACACTTCCATCTCCGGAAACATTGCTGCATATGCTAAAAACAATGTCATGTTCAGATAAAATGTGTCCATGTTCACGAAAGCTCCATACGCTTCCCCATATGCAAATGTAAGAATCGCATATGTTAAGAACGCTCCAACGATCGTTCCCAAAACTCCGATCAAATAATACATATTAAACCGGAATGTCCCCCATACCTGCTCTAATGAGCTTCCGATGGAGTAATAAAATAATAATACAAATATTACAAAGATCAAATTCGTCTCTGGTCCGATCAGCAAAAACGTTACAAGTCTCCAGACTTGTCCGTGAAGGATCAGATACGGATTCAATTCCAGTAAACTATACAATTGTGGTGATACATTCGCGATCACAAATCCGATCGCATATAATAAAACTATGATCTTTGGAAGATTGTTGACTGCATATTTTCCAAACTTCTCTTCCAGTTTATTAAGCCACATAAAAAACCTTTCTTAAAAACAAATGATTAAAACATATTCTTCTTTCCAAGGATATATCCTCCAAAAATCGTGAGGATCAGGGATACGACCACAAGGATCAAAAATCCATATGGTGAATGTGCCAGCGGTACTGGAACGTTCATTCCCCAAAAACTTGCGATCATCGTTGGGATCGACATTACGATCGTGATGATTGCCAAAACTTTCATTACGATGTTCAGGTTATTCGAGATAACTGATGCATATGCATCCATTGTTCCACTTAAGATATTACTGTAAATATCCGCCATCTCGATCGCCTGTTTATTCTCAATGATAACATCATCCAGTAATTCCTCGTCTTCCGGGTACTGTTTGATTTTATCAATCTTTAACATCTTCTCAAGCACCAGTTCGTTTGATCTTAGGGATGTAGAAAAGTAAACCAAACTCTTCTCCAACTCTAAAAGTTCAATCAATTCCTGATTCTTCGTTGAAATGTGAAGCTGTTTCTCGACAGAATCACTCTTCTTGTCAATAATTCGCAGATATTGAAGATATAATGATGCATTCCTGTAAAGTATCTGCAAGATAAATCTTGTACGTTTAAATGTCCAGAAATTTCTGACTCTTCCATTCTTAAAATCTGCAAGAACAGAAGTGTCTTCAAGACATACTGTAATGATCACTTTCTCTGTCAGGATAATACCACATGGGATTGTCAGGAAATATTCTTTCTCCTTACGCTCCTCTGTTGTTGGCACGTCTACGATAAATAATGTATAACCTTCTTCTACCTCGATATGAGAACGTTCTTCTTCATCCAGAGGTGCTCTTAAGTCATCAATATCAATCTTGTATTCTGCTGCGATCTTTGCAAGTTCTGCTGCTGTGGGATGAATTAACGATATCCAAGTGCCTTCCATAGGTTCACTGATTTCATGAATCTGATGATCCATCGTGCGATAATACTTGATCATTGTACGCTCCTTTCCATGGAAGTGCCTTGTCCATAAGTTTCCCACAAAACAGGAAACTGTATTCTCACAGATCCTGCTTTTTGGAATATCTAAAATTCCAAACTTTTACCTATTTCATTATAATGAACTCATTTTGCTTTGTCAATTAACAGTACTGTACCAACTGGCAGTGTCATTTCCCTTATTTTTTTGTTACTTTTTGCTAAATTTTCGACTGTAGTTTTGTGCATGTTAGCTATACCAAGGATTGTTTCTCCTTTTTTTACAATATGTGGAATGTATGCACCTTCTACCACACTAGTAAATCCTGGAACACATAACTCATCACCAATCTGCAGATTATACACATTGACAAAAGGATTCTCTCTCATGATATCTTTTACACGGACTCCATATGCTTTTGCGATCTGATACAAGCTGTCTTTTTCCTTTACAACATAAACAGTTCCTTTGCATGTATTTGTTTGACTCATTTTTAAGAATTCCTTCGCTTTTTTATAGAATATGCAGCAGCATTTCCTTGTTTCCACTATTTTCCCCTGATTTTTTAGATAATATTCCTATTTGCAATTATTTTAAAAATGATTATAATAGATATAATGTCCATGTATATTGGACTTGTATGTTTTTTAACATTATTTTAACGCTTGAAATTATAGTATTTTATAGAAAGCAGGTATACGAGAAGATGAAACGATTAGGAATTGATATTGGCTCAACGACAGTCAAGGTCGCTGTCATCGACGAACAACATAATATACTTTTCTCTGATTATCAGAGACATTTTGCTAAGATTCAGGAAACATTATCTTCCTTATTAAAAAAAGCAAAAGACCAGATTGGAGAAATGACGTTTGCTCCAACCGTTACCGGTTCCGGAGGACTTTCCATTTCTTCTTACTTAGACATCCCATTCTGTCAGGAAGTTGTCTGTGTATCCAGTGCATTACAGGATTACGCTCCTCAGACAGATGTTGCCATCGAACTTGGTGGTGAGGATGCAAAGATCATTTATTTCACACATGGAATCGATCAGCGTATGAATGGTGTCTGTGCCGGTGGTACAGGATCATTTATCGACCAGATGGCTTCTTTATTACAGACAGATGCCGGTGGATTAAACGAATATGCGAAAGATTATGACACAATCTATCCGATCGCAGCCCGCTGTGGTGTATTCGCAAAGACTGATATCCAGCCTCTGATCAACGAAGGTGCAACAAAACCAAACCTTGCTGCCTCTATTTTCCAGGCAGTTGTAAACCAGACGATCAGTGGTCTTGCATGTGGTAAACCAATCCGTGGAAACGTTGCTTTCCTTGGAGGTCCTCTTCATTTCCTTACAGAATTAAAAGAGGCATTTATCCGTACTTTGAACTTAAAAGATGATGAGATCATCGCTCCAACTCACTCTCATTTATTCGCAGCTGTCGGTGCTGCCTTAAATGCAAAAGAGGAAGTTACAACTGATTTTGAACATCTTTTAAAACAGTTTGAGAAAAAGATCGAACTTCAGCAGGAAGTTGACCGATTAGAACCTTTATTTAAGAATGATCAGGAATATAAAAGTTTCGTAAAAGATCATAACCGCCATGTCGTAAAACGCGGTGACCTTACTACATATAAAGGAAATTGTTACTTAGGAATCGATGCTGGTTCCACAACAACGAAAGTTGCCCTGGCTGGTGAAGACGGAGAACTTCTCTACAGCTACTATAACAATAATAACGGAAGTCCGCTTCACGCTGTTGTGGAAGCACTTCATGAAATCGACGAACAGATGCCAAAGACTGCTAAGATCGTATCTTCCTGTTCCACTGGATATGGAGAACATCTTGTAAAAGCTGCATTAAATCTTGACTTTGGTGAAGTTGAGACGATCGCACATTACTATGCAGCCGCATTCTTTGATCCTGACGTTGACTGTATCCTTGATATCGGTGGACAGGATATGAAATGTATCCGTATCAAAAATGGTGTCGTTGACGATGTTCAGTTAAATGAAGCCTGTTCTTCAGGATGTGGATCATTTATTGAAACTTTCGCAAAATCCTTAAATCATTCTGTACAGGAATTTGCAAAAGTTGCCTTAACAGCACAGAATCCGATCGATCTTGGATCACGTTGTACAGTGTTTATGAACTCTAAAGTAAAACAGGCACAGAAAGAAGGAGCAAGTGTTGGAGATATCTCTGCCGGTCTTGCTTATTCCGTTATCAAAAATGCTTTATACAAAGTTATCAAGTTAACAGACCCATCTGACCTTGGAAAACATATCGTTGTACAGGGTGGTACATTTTATAATGATGCGGTTCTTCGAAGCTTTGAACGTATCTCTGGATGCCATGCCGTAAGACCTGATATCGCCGGTATCATGGGAGCTTTTGGTTCTGCACTGATCGCCAGAGAACGTTATGAAGCAGATATGGAAACTTCTATGCTTCCTTTAGAAGAGATCTTTGCTATGAGTGTTGATACATCTATGACACGATGCAAAGGCTGCACAAACCACTGTCTGTTAACGATCAATAAATTCTCTAACGGCCGCCGTTATATCACTGGTAACCGTTGTGAACGTGGTATTGGAAAAGAACCAAATGCGGAAAATATTCCAAACCTTTATGATTACAAACTCCATCGTACCTTTGACTACGAACCTTTATCTGATGAAAAAGCAAGCCGTGGTGTCATTGGTATCCCTAGAGTTTTAAACATTTATGAGAACTATCCATTCTGGTATACATTCTTTACAGATCTTGGATTTAAAGTTATCATATCTCCAGAATCTTCACGTAAGATTTATGAGTTAGGTATCGAATCTATTCCAAGTGAATCAGAATGTTACCCTGCAAAATTAGCCCATGGTCATGTGATGTGGCTGATCAAACAGGGAATCAAGGATATCTTCTACCCTTGTATTCCTTATGAACGTGACGAGATGGAAGGTACAAACAACCATTACAACTGTCCGATCGTTACTTCTTATGCAGAGAATATTAAAAACAACATGGAAGAACTTGCAACAGAGAATATCAACTTTATGAATCCATTCCTGGCACTAGATAATGAAGAAGCCCTGAAATCCCGTTTATTTGAGGAATTAGAAGCTCAGTATCATTTAACGGTAGATGAAGTCAATCATGCGGTTGATAAGGCGTATGCAGAACTTGCACAGGTTCGTACAGACATTCAGAATAAAGGTGAGGAAGTACTTGCTTACCTTGCTGAAACTGGTAGAACTGGTATCGTTTTATGTGGTCGTCCATATCATATCGACCCTGAGATCAACCATGGTATTCCAGAATTGATCAACTCTTATGGAATTGCTGTTTTAACTGAGGATTCTATTTCTCATTTATCAAAGGTTGAACGTCCATTAAATGTACAGGATCAGTGGATGTATCATTCCAGACTATATGCTGCAGCAAACTATGCAAAAGCAAATAAACAGTTAGAAGTCATTCAGTTAAACTCTTTCGGTTGTGGACTGGATGCGGTTACAACTGACACAGTAAAAGATATCTTAACAAAATCTGGACGTATCTACACAGTATTAAAGATCGATGAGGTTAATAACCTTGGAGCTGCCAGAATCCGTATCCGTTCACTGATCAGTGCTGTCCGTGTCCGTAAAAAACATAAGATCGAACCAAAACCTGTATCTCCTGCGATCAAACGTGTGGAATTTACAAAAGAGATGCGTAAGAACTATACACTGTTAGTTCCTCAGATGTCTCCGATCCATTTTGAATTCTTAGCGCCTGCTCTGCAGTCTTGTGGATACAACGTTGAAGTTCTAAATCAGGGTGGTATGGAAGATGTTAACACAGGTCTTAAGTATGTAAATAATGATGCCTGCTATCCATCTCTGATCGTTATCGGACAGTTAATGAACGCATTGCTTTCTGGTAAATATGATCCTCATAAGATCGCACTTGTCATCTCCCAGACAGGTGGTGGATGCCGTGCGACAAACTATATCAGTTTTATCCGCCGTGCGCTTGAGAAAGCTGGTTACGGTTATGTTCCTGTTGTTGGTTTAAGTGCCCAGGGAATCGAGAAAAACAGTGGATTTAGCTTTACACCTGGTTTATTGAATAAAGCAGTTCAGGCGATCGTTTATGGTGACGTCTTTATGAGAACGGTTTATCATACACGTCCTTATGAAGTTAAACCTGGTTCTGTCAACAAATTACACAGACAATGGGCTGCTAAATGTAAACGTGATATTGCCAAAGGTAACTTCTATACATTCCAGAAGAATATCCGTGGAATCATCCGTGACTTCGACCGTATTCCATTAAAGGATATTAAGAAACCTCGTGTCGGAATCGTTGGAGAGATCCTTGTAAAATTCCTTCCAGATGCTAACAACCACTTAGTGGAACTTCTGGAACGTGAAGGTGCCGAAGCTGTTGTACCTGATCTTTTAGACTTCTTTATGTACAGCTTCTATAACAGCAACTTTAAATACCGCTACCTTGGTAAGTCAAAGAAATCTGCGATCGTCAGCAACTCCGCGATCTGGATCGTTGAACGTTACCGTCAGACTCTTCGTAAAGAACTTGCCAAGAGTAACCGTTTTGAGCCGCCTGCATATATCAAAGACCTTGCTGAATACGCAAAACCTTTCGTATCCATCGGTAACCAGACTGGTGAGGGTTGGTTCTTAACAGGTGAGATGGTTGAATTAATTCACAGCGGTGCTCCAAATATCGTATGTACACAGCCATTTGCATGTTTACCAAACCATGTCGTTGGTAAAGGTGTAATTAAAGAAATCCGTCAGGCATTCCCTGATGCGAATATCGTGGCAATCGACTATGATCCGGGTGCCAGCGAGGTTAACCAGATCAACCGTATTAAGCTGATGCTTTCTGCGGCTGAGAAGAATTTGAATAAATAAGATTTTTATTGTTCATGATATAATAAATAAAAAGACCATGTTACAGCATAGATATTTTTCTATGTTTGTAACATGGTTCTTTTTGATTTTAAGCTTATTTGTTTTTAATTTCTTAATAACTTAAATTTTTAATTTATTGATTGGATTATTTTTCCGCTAATTCAGCTAAAATTTCTTCCAGAATTGCTGTTGCATCTTCAATACAGCCTGGACAGGATCTTAGAACTTTTCCTGTTTCAACGCCTTTTAAATCTTTGCATCTAGTTGCTTTATTCTTCTCTTGAAAGCGTTTTACAAGTTCTCCTGAGAGTTTGTAGGTTGCTGCTTTGGAAACTGGTTTCTCGATGTTTCCACAGCTTTTCAGGGCACCGATCACTGCAACAGCCCCCGTGATAGCTCCACATGTTCCTTCCATGCAGCCCATACCTAAACCGTGTCCTTCCATCATCTTGAAGATGATTGTTTCATCGATTTCCATTTCTTCACTAAATGCGCAGGCAACTGCTTGGGCACAGTTGTAGCCTTTCTGGTGGTTTTGTGCTGCTTTTTCTGTTTTGATACTCATTTCTTTTCTCCTTTGTTTTTTATTTAGAATACATTACATCATTTTTCGAAAGTAAATACACACAATATTGGTTCATACTAATCCCTTCTCGCTGTGAATGTTCTGCCAATGATCTGTGCAGACTTCGTGGTATTCTTAATTTAAATTGTCCTGAATACTTTTCTAAACTATCTGGTTCATAAATTTCTATTCCCTCTTCTAATGCCGCTCTAATCCACTCTCTTTTGGCATCTTTTGCATTCTGTAGTGCACTCTCTATCGTTTCTCCACATGTAATACACCCTGGTAAATCTGGATAAGATATTACAAATCCGCCTTCATCTTGATCTTCTACAATTTCCATCTTATATGACATACTCATATACTCATTCAGCGTTTTCATTTTCTCTTTCCTCACTTTCTACAACTTTTCTTACCATTAACACATATACTTTTTTGATTGGTTCATGCTTTGGTATTGTAATCGGATTTTTCCCTTGTTTTCTAAATGTATAGTGACTACTTCCACCTCTTGGCGCATCCATCCTGTATCCATAAGTTTCTAATACTTTTTGCAATTCTATAAACCGAAGATCCTTCGATAAATTGCAAATACGTGCGATTAATTTATCCCATTTTGACATTTGTATTTTCCTTTCTTTTATTATATTTGGTGTCGTATTTGGTGTCAATATTTTATTTGTGTAAATATTTGTATTTTATGTAATTAAAACACATTTGCTCGACCCTGTCAATATTTTACAAATATATTATGTAAAAAAAGAAGACTCTTTTGTGGGGGAGTCTTCTTTCCTCATCATCAAATTATAATATTCTATCTTCGAACACTTATCCCTCTCTGATCCAAATATTCCTTCAGATCAGATATCTTCAACTCATTAAAATGGAACAGTGAAGCCGCCAATGCTGCATCTGCTTTTCCTTCTGTCAGTGTATCATAGAAATGTTCTTTCTTCCCTGCACCACCGGATGCGATCACTGGAATATCAACATTCTCTGCAATGATTCTTGTCAGTTCATTGTCATATCCTGCTTTCGTTCCGTCGCAGTCCATGCTTGTTAACAGGATTTCTCCTGCCCCGCGGCGGTTTGCTTCCATCGCCCATTCTACGGCATCCAGACCTACGTCGATTCTTCCACCATTCTTGTATACATTCCAACCGCTTCCATCGGCTCTTCTTTTAGCATCGATCGCTACGACGACGCACTGGCTTCCGAATTTGTCTGCGGCATCGTTGATCAGGTTTGGTGTGTTGATCGCTGAGGAGTTAATGGAAATCTTATCCGCTCCTTCTCGCAGGATTGCCTTAAAATCATCAACGGTACGAATTCCGCCACCTACTGTAAATGGAATAAATACCTTCTCTGCGACTTTTCTTACCATATCGATCATGATATTTCTTGCATCAGATGATGCTGTGATATCTAAGAATACAAGTTCGTCTGCGCCTGCTTTGTCATATGCGGCTGCGATCTCTACCGGGTCTCCGGCATCGATCAGATTGACGAAATTTACACCTTTTACAACGCGTCCTGCTTTGACATCCAAGCATGGGATAATTCTCTTTGTATGCATAGCCAATTCCTCCTATAGTGAAACGAAGTTCTTTAAAATCTGTAGTCCTACGGTGCTGCTCTTTTCCGGATGGAACTGGCAGGCAAAGATATTGTCTTTCTCTACTGCTGCGTGAATCTTCACACCATATTCGGTTGTTGCTGCTACGATATCTTCATCGTCTGCCTGAAGATAGTAAGAATGTACAAAATATACATAAGGATTGTCTGGAAGTCCTTTGAATAATCTGGAACCTTCTTTGACTTTAATATTATTCCATCCCATATGAGGAATTTTTAAATCTCCGCTCTTTGGAATTCTTAAGATCTTTCCTGGTAATAATCCAAGTCCTTTGACTCCCGGACCTTCATCACTGGATTCAAACATTAACTGTAAACCAAGGCAGATTCCTAAAAATGGAATGTTCTTATCCACGACTTCATGAATCGTATCTTCTAATCCATAATGACGGATCTTCTCCATCGCATCTGCAAACGCTCCAACGCCCGGAAGAATGACTTTATCGCTGTTTACAATCTCATCGTGATCCCTTGTGATGATTGCTTCTTCTCCGAGGTAATTCAGTGCCTTTTCAACACTTTTGATATTTCCTGTATCATAATCGATAATCGCTATCATAGGCTGTCTCCTCTATTCGTGTGCTATGTTTAAAAAGTCACGGCTGTCCATCTTGATCCCGATTCCTTTTTCTTTGATCTCTTTTCCGATCTGGTATAGTGAATGATGGACTCTTACGAAAGTTGCTTTCTCATTGTAGAATGCCATCTTCTCGAAAGGCCAGCGGAACAAACTTGGAACTTCAAAACCTTCTCCTAATTCTAATATAAAAAGCTTTTTATTTAAAGTGTTTTGAAGCCATTTTGTGTAACTTGCCCATGAATTTAGGTAAGCTCCTTCGATATAGATAGATTTTGTCTCTTCTGTACGGACATTAAAGATTAATTGTTTGCCACACTTAGGACATTCCAGATGTTCAATCTTTCCTGTTTTCTCATAATAGTCAATTAAATCTCTAAGTCCTAAGTTTGCTGGATAAAGCTGTTCATCACATGGCGCACTGCACTGGAAGAAGTCTCCGTTGCCACATGGTGCTGTGACGTGATCTTTCTTTAAATGAGTATGATATAATAATCCATCATCATTGCTTGTCACTACAAAATATTCTTTTCCTTCTAAGACTTCTTCTAATTCTTTGAACAGATCTGTCTCTTTCATGGATAATAAATATTCTCTCTCATAAACCTTTCTCATCCACTTGGAATCTTCATCATCTTTGCCGATCAGATTCTGGTAGTGTTCATTTGTGATCTCTTTCTTAAAATCGATCACGCGGTCTGCACGTAATTCTCTTCCGATTCCGACTAATACAAGGTCTGCATCCTGAATCTGGTCTTTGTAATCTTTTAACATATTTCTTTCATCCTTTTTTATCCTATTTGCGAAAGGAAATCAGTTTTCACTGATTTCCCCTGCTTACATTCTTTCTATATCATACCACAAGAATCGTTTTCTTGTCTGTATCATTTTTATTCTGTGCATAATTTAAGATCATACAGTTTGTGAATCTGCAGATTCTACTTCAAAATAGAATTCTACGCCGCCCTCTACATTGTCAACTCCATAATCCCTTCCATGAGCTTTCATTGTTGCCTCCACAATAGAAAGACCGATTCCGCTTCCTCCATATTCTCTTGTTCTTGCCTTGTCAACTTTATAGAATTTTACCCACAGCTTATCAATATCTTCCTGTGGAATATGATTTCCTGTATTAAATACTTTTACTCTCAGATTGTTTCCATTCTGACAGTAGCTGACCTTGATGATTCCTCCATCTGTAACATGATTTCTTGCGTTGCTCAAATAGTTATTCACAACCTCTTCGATCATGAATTCATCTGCCCACACATGCATCTCCGGCTCGTCAAAAATAATTGTAACACCTTGCTTTTCCACAAGAATCTTGCTTGACTCTACCATGTTTCGGATCATCTCGGTAATATCAAATCGTTCCATATTCACCTGATTATTTCCGAATTCAATCTGATTTAATGTAAGAAGCTTCTGAACCATGCGGTTCATCTTCTTTGCTTCATCCGCAATGACATCACAATAAAATTCCTTGCTTTCCTCATCATCCAGAATATTGTCTTTTAGTCCTTCTGAGTATCCCTGGATCAGTGCGATCGGTGTCTTTAACTCATGAGATACATGAGATAAGAACTCTTTTCTCATCTCATCGATCTGGACTTTCTGCTCAATATCTTTTTGAAGTTCGTTGTTTGCTGTTTTTAGTTCTGAAATCGTTAATTCAAGCTTTGATGATAACTCATTGATACTGTTTCCAAGTCTTCCAAGTTCATCATCTGATCCCGTTGGTACCTTCATATCAAAATCAAGATGCGACATCTGATTCGCTGCCTTAGCCATATCTTCAATTGGTTTTGTAAACTGGCGGCTGTATAAATACATAGCGATCGCACCACATATGATCAGGATCAGGCCGACATACATCGTAAACTGTCCGGATAATCTTGCACTCGTCTGAATACTCTCCATTGGAGTACTAATGATCACTGTAAAATCACCATCCAGATATCCAATCAGGTTAATACTTGTTCCCATACTCTTGTTGGAATTTGTCATGATCGCATATCCTTGTTTGTTGATCTCATCACTGATCTTATCCAGATTGTTGTTCATAATATTCCACAATCCTTTGTACATTACACTGTTTTGACCTTCAGAACTATATGCACGGCTTCCTGTCGAATTACTGATCATGATTCTGTAGTTGTATTTCTTGGCAATCTCATCAACTTCATTTTCACGAACCGTGTCTTTCTTAAATATTTTCTGAAGCTGCACATAGGATTCCTTGATCGTTTTCTTTTCTTTGACTGTATAATACGTCTTTAACATTGTCAGATTCACCAGAACAGACAATGCGATCACGGAGGTCATGATAATGATTAGCATCAGTGTCATCTTAACTCTGACCGATTGATTTTTTAGTAATTTCTTTTTCAATTCTCTTCAACCTCGAATTTGTATCCAATTCCCCAGATTGTGTGAATATAGGAACCTTTCTCTCCAAGTTTGCTCCTTAATTTCTTCACATGAGTATCAATCGTTCTTGCATCTCCAAAATAATCGTAATTCCATACCTGATTTAAAATGCTTTCTCTTGTTAATGCTCTTCCCTGATTGGACATGAAATACTGCAGTAACTCAAATTCCTTGTAACTTAAATTGATTCCTTTGCCGTCAATTGATACGTGATGTCCTCCGACATCCATAACAATTCCTCCAGCCTCTAACTGTTCTCCATCTGTCTGGACAGTTCTTCTTAAAATAGCTTCTACTCTGGCTACCAAAATCTTTGGACTAAATGGTTTGGAAATATATTCATCCACTCCAAGTTCAAATCCAAGCAGTTCATCCTGTTCCTGATCTTTTGCTGTCAGCATGATGATCGGAACCTTAGATACCTTTCGAATCTCTTTCACAACTTCCCATCCGTCCATCTTCGGCATCATAACATCCAATACCAGCAGATTGATTCCCTTTGTAGAATAAAAGGTATCAACCGCTTCTTCTCCGTCCTGTGCCTCTAACACCTGATAGCCTGCTCTTGTCAGAAAGTCTTTGACAAGTTTTCGCATTCTGCTTTCATCATCAACAACTAATATCTTTAATTCACTCACCTTATATCTTCCTCCTGCTTTTATTTTCATACTGTTTACTAACAAACACCTTTTTTCATTTTGTTGATATTATTCTATCACAGGATTATGTCAAAACTGTGAATGTTTCTGTTAATTTATGGCAAAGAAAAAGAAGCACCGCAAATGATTATGCAATACTTCTTCTTTTCATTTTAAATTGTATGATCTCTCATCTTATTCTGAGATTGCTTTGATCTTCTCAAGTCCGAATACGACTGCGATTCCAATGATGAAAAATACTGGATGGAATGTATGAAGTGTCATAGCTGCCTTTGTATTTTCCAATGTTGTTGGTCCCATAACGATCGCATATAAAGATCCGATCATCATTCCAAGCACAAAATAGATCATTGCAGAACGATGATTTTCGAGGGCTCGTTTGATCAGTTTAATTACCAGTGCAATTCCTGTTAAAACTCCAAGTCCGAAGATCACAACGACTGGAAAATAAGACAGGTTTAAATGCATTACTTCTTTGACCGCTGTGATCACTGGAACGTATAATCCAAAGATCAGAAGCATCGTTGATCCTGAAATTCCAGGAAGCACCATAGCTGAAATCGCTACCATTGCAACTGCAAAGATGTAAATTCCCAGTGTGATATTTAAATGTTCTACACTGACACTGATACCTTTTCCAGATACCGGATTAAAATATGTGATTGCTGCAACAAGAACAACTCCAACGATCATCCATACTGCATTCTGGTACTTTCCTTTTAAGGAATCCTTTTCTTCTTTGCAGATCATTGGGATCGCAAAAATGATAAGTCCTAAGAATAAGGAACTGATCTCATAGATCTTGTCATCAAAAATGCTTGCCAGAACAGAAACTGCGGCTCCCATTCCGATCACCCATCCGATACCAATTCTTATTAAAAATTTAACTGCTTCGATTCTTTCTTCTTTTGTTCCTGACATTAAATGATCGAGTGATGTGATAAACTTATCATAAAAACCTAGTAAAAACGCAACCGTTCCACCAGATACACCCGGAACACTGTCAGCTAATGCCATACAAAATCCTCTGATAAAATTCAGCATTGCTACCTCTTTCTCCTGTTATTTGTTAATATACAACTCATAGTATTGTAACATACCTGTTTTTAAGAAGAAAGTACGAAAAAAAAAACTACATATCTCAAATTGACATGTAGTTTTTCATAAGATTAAATTTGTGACAGAACTTCTTCTAATTTCCTCATATCGATCGGTTTTGATAAATGTCCATTCATCCCACTTTCCAGAGACTGTTTGACATCTTCATCAAATGCATTCGCACTCATTGCAATGATCGGCAGTTCCTGACAGTCTTTGCGAGGCAGTTTTCGAATCTCCCTTGCTGCTTCCTTTCCATCCATAACCGGCATCATAATATCCATAAATACCAGATCATAATATCCCGGAGGACTTGCTTTTACCTTGTCTACTGCTTCTTTTCCGTTATATGCTGGTTCCACGATGATCTTATAATCTTCTAACAATGTAGTGATAATTTCCATATTCAGATCATTATCTTCTACAACCAGAATTCTCTTTCCTTCTGTATTCAAAGATTCTTGCTTGGCATTCTTTGTGTTGTATTGTTCCTTTGCAATCTCTAACGTGACATGGAATCCAAATGTGCTTCCCTTTCCTAATTCACTCTCAAGCTCAATCTCTGAATCCATCATATGTACCAAACGATTACTGATCGCAAGTCCAAGTCCTGTTCCCTGTCTTCTTGCCAGATCTGAATTATCCGCCTGTTCAAACCGCTGGAAAATAATCTCCTGTTTGTTCTTTGCAATTCCACATCCATCATCTTTGACTGCAAAATAGAGATCAGAATGTCTGTCATCTTTACAAGTCTCCTTAACGATCAACGTTACACAACCGCCATCATCACAATATTTAACTGCATTGCTCAAAAAGTTTACCAGAATCTGATTGATCCTTAATTCATCACATATAAATGTATGATGAACCAATTCAATCTGTTTTGTAAAATACAAATGTTTCTGGCTCATTTTTGATTCGATCACGGCACTAATATCATCAATTACCCGGTCTAGCTGATGCTCTCCTTTGACTAGCTGCATCTTTCCACTCTCAATCTTGCTCATATCAAGAATGTCATTTAAAATACCAAGCAGGTAAGTCGAAGAACTCTGAATCTTTCGTAGGCAGTCTGTTCTTTTTTCTTCTCCCTGATCTTCTCTTAATGCGATTTCTGTCATACCAATGATACCATTCATCGGTGTGCGGATCTCATGTGACATACGAGCCAGAAAATCAGATTTGGCCTGTGCCAGCAAGTCATGTCTCTGAAGATTGATACGATTCTGAATGATCGCACTGATCTCTTCTAACTGTTTTTGCTCTTTCTCACCATAGATGTATTTTCTGTCTACCCCGATAAACACTATACTTCCTGAGTATTCTCCATCGTCAACCATATGGAAGATCATACCATCATATTCCTTCACAAACTCCGCAATGACAGGTTCCTGTCTCTCTTTATATGTGACTGGAAGAATTTTTTGTTTGATGTTTGTCTGGATAAACTGCATATATTGCGTTGCATTACAATGTACAATTCCAGTATTTTGAAGTTTATCTTCGTCTTTCCATTGATAAAAAAGGCTGTTTACCAGATATTCCTTATTAAATGTCGTAATGACAATATTATAAAGGCCGCATACTTCCTGAAGTTTCAACGCAAGCATATCCAGTGTTACCTTCATGTCACCACTTCGGTCAAATAAATTCAGTGCAAGTGAAGACAGACTCATCTCTTTTAACTTCTCAAATGGAGGCCGTTCGTCAATCTTCATATCCTCTGGAATTATCTTCTGTTCTTCGGTAAGATCTTCATAGCACAGATTATTTATCTGTTTCTCCTGTGCACTCTGCAGTGCTTTCTCTGCCTGTTTTACAACCTCCCAGACGTCCTCTGTCTTATCTGTCCGGCTGATCCCTGCCTTAAAATTTAATATCTGATAATCTTTATGCACGATCATTTTAAATGCTTCCCGAATCTCATTTAACAGTGCCTTCATATCTGTTTCATCTCTATTCGGAAGCCATATCAGAACCTTGCCTGCATTTCCTCTGATATAGACTGCATCATAAATATTCCTGTCTATACATTGTCTTCGGATAATCTTGGCAAGTCTCTCAAGAAGCAGGTCGCCAAATACCAGACCGTATTTCTGATTCAGTTTCATAAACTGGTCGATCTCTAATACAGAAAGTACGGAACGATCTTTCATCTCCTGCATGGAAATGATCTCGTTAATTCCATGTTCCAGCCGGTAAAATTTTGTTGTAGAATCCATAATCTGTTTATTTTTCTGTGCTTCTTCCAGCATCTTATGCTGCTGGATATTATGTACACACGCAACTACCCGGTTGTAATCTCCATTCTCATCTTTCATTACACTTCCAGTTAAATTAACCCATTTGTAATCCGCTCCAACAGACTGTCTTAAACGAAATTCGATATCCAGTTTTTTCTCGTCACCTTTAAAACTGTCAAACACCTTTTTCTGGTCATCTGGATGAATGCATTCATTTCTTAAATATTCCGGATGATTCCTGCAATCCCATATGCCGTCAAATCCTTCACTATTTACAATTTCCAGAATCCCGTCTTTCTTTCGATAGGTAAAGAACATATCATTCGAAGTCTCAACTGCGATCTTATATCGTTCTTTCTCTTCCAGTAATCTCTCTTCTGCTTCTTTCTGGGCATCTGTCAGCTTCTCGATCACTCCATGTAATTCATCGATTTCCCTGATGTCAGAAGATCCATATTCATGAATTCCTTTTACTCTCTGTCTGACACTTTCTACCAGTGAATACACTGGTTTTGTCACGTATCGCACCAGAATGTAGAGCAATAACACCGCACATATTGTACTTCCTAAAACCGCCTCAATAATTCTTATATATACCTGGTTTCCAAGACCGTAGATTGAATTTTCTGTTACGAATCCACATAAGACCCATTTTGTATCCTGATATGGTACATTATTGCTGTATAATTTTAACGGCTTCGTGATCGCATAGATTTCCTGCTTTCCAACTGCTGCATCTCTCACTTTGTAAAGTCCCTGCTCTCCCTGCTGCTCAAGTTTCAATGTCCTGCCATTTCTTATTGACGCATCATAAAGGCTTCCTTTTCCACTGATCATCTTATATTTTCCATTCGAATGTTCCACCGCCAGTGCATATCCTGCATTCCTCGCTGTATCCAGATCATGCACAGAATAATAGCTTCCAAGATAATCCATGGAAATTTCAACACCAAGAACACCATAGATTTCTCCATCATACTCTAATGGAACAGAATACGTGATCATCTTATGATCGTCCAGATAATTATCTTCCAAGACAAATGGTTTTGACCAATATCCAAGATCCTCCATCTTACTATTCTTGTGTTTTAATGCTGCCATATACGGCTGATAATAAAAATCATCTGCTGTACGTTGTCCATTTCCCTCAAAATGAAAGTTCGTTGTCCATGGTGTATCAAGAGAGATATCACAGCTGTGTGAGATTGCCTTATCTCCCTTTTCCATCATAAGATCTGTATTCGATGCCGTCTTTGTCTGCGGATCAAAATCTCTTACGAAAAATCCTTGATAATCAGCCTTTTGTGTAACATCCTTATCATTTGCAAGAATTAAAAATACACCGGATGTCGTATTATACTGGAGTGTGCTTAATAACTGTGGAAATGTCTTCTGAATATATTTTTTCTGCATCTGTTCTGATGACAAAAAATGATTCATATCACTGTTTTGTGTCTGCAGAAACTGCTTTAATTTTGCATTCAGTCCATCACTTTCTTTATAGATAGAACGCCATTTTTCATTCATATCATTTTGTAAGACCACCTGATTCTTCTCTACCATATGTTCATCCATCTGAATCGTATTTTCCTCAAGGCTTGTTTTGATCCCGCTGAAAACAAGCGTTACAAATGGTATGATTCCCTGAATCAATACGATCAGTAACATCGGTATTAACATGATCTGTAATAATGATCTTTTCTTCTTCACGTTCCGTCTCCCTTATGTTGTACTCCTGCAATTATTTTGAATTCTGCGCATTTTTCATTGCCTGACAGAATCCTTTGTACCATTTTTCAAAGCTCTTATCAGATGTATATTTTTTTAATACACTGTCTCTGGATGCTCCTGCCTTGATCTCTTTATCTGCTGCCTCTTTGTCTGCGGCTGCACGATCAGACAGATTATAATCTAAAACTTTACGCATGCTGTATCCATTCTCAAATGTCTTCGTTGTATAGAAATCTGTTTTGTCAAAGTTATCTAACATGCTTTTTAGACAATCGTAAGTTTTACTGTCCATTTTGATTTTCTTTTCTTTGACAACTTTGTCAACACTCTTCATACTGTTCGCTTCTTTCAGGACTGGCATGTAAGAAGACTGGCAGACAAATTCGAGATTCTGTTCTTTCTTTGAAAACCATTTTAAGAAAACGGTTGCCGCATACTCATGTTCATCATCTGATTTTGTCACGGCCATTCCAGCACCCTGCTGGACTTTATAATTCTTTCCACCTTTCATAACCGGTGCTTCTAACACTTTATAATCAATGGCATGAGAAGTTGTATCGCCTTCTACACTCTGTGGAAAATAAAACGCAGATGATGTTGATCCTGTATATGCCAGAATATTTCCTGTTTTCACGTCATCTGAACGGAACTTGCCATAAGCCGCAAAATATCCACTCACATACGGAACATAATAATTTTCCCATAATCTTTTTAGTAATTTCTTGTCTGTGTTGACGGTTACTTTGCCATCTTTAACTTCAAAGATTTCTTTTCCCATCTGTTTCATTCCGATCACAAAGTAATTTGACATAGAATCTCTTCCATAGAATGCTTTTCCGTCATTTGGTGTGTCTGGTGTCTGTGCATCCGTCCATTCATAATATTTCTTGGCAACCGCTGTAATTCCCTCTGTTGTCTTTAATTCACTAAGACTTGTGTGTGTTGCCTTGGCAAATGGCTCCCAGTCTGTTTTGTTTAACAGCATGATTTCACTTGATTTGGCTACTGGTAATAAATACAGCTTTTTATCGTTATTCAGGTATCCTTCTTTGATATAAGAATCCACATATTTTGAAATCTCTTTCTTGGTAAAATATTCGGAAAGATCCGCTAATTTTCCTTTTTTCTGAATAGAATATGCAGTGTCTGCATAGGTTGAGAAAATATCCGGCATATCTTCTGCCCCAACTTCTTCGTTGACCGAACTTGTAATTGCTTTCTCCAGATCTGCTACGGAACCATGTCCGTATCCTTCAACATAGATTCCCTTTTCTTTTCCGACTGTTGAATTGAATTTTTCTAATAGTTTATCAAATGTTGCCTGCTGTGTTCCATTATAGTAATGCCAGATCTTTATTGTCACTAGATTATCTGGATCTAATTTAACTGTTTTGGCTTCATTTGTCTTGGAACTTTTACATGCAGTAAATGATGATACAGCCATCACACATACCATAAGAACTGCCATAAATCTTTTTTTCATATCTTTGTCTCCCTTATCTGGCTCCCATTTCTATATTTTTTCATTATATCATATTTACAGAAAAAAAATAAAAACTGTATAAAAAAAGAAAGTTTTTATACAGTGCATTTCTGTTATGTATAAAAACTTTCTTGTTATTTCAATTCTCTATTCATTTGCCGCACGAAGAATCGTAGCTCCTCCTGCAACGATATCTCCATCATAGAATACGACTGCCTGTCCCGGTGTGATCGCTCTCTGCGGTTCATCAAAGACGACTCTTACTTCGTCTTCTCCAGTCATATAAACTCTGCAAGGAACTTCCGGACTGTTATAACGGATCTTCGCCATCAGTTTCATACCGTCTTCAAACTCTGGTACGGACATGCAGTTTACTTTATTTCCATATAAAACATTGGCAAACAGATCCTGCTTGTCTCCAACTACAACTTCATTCGTATCTTTGTCTACTTTGATGACATATCCTGGTTTCTTCAAGGATAATCCAAGACCTCTTCTCTGTCCTACTGTATAGTAAATGATTCCTTTATGCTGTCCTAAGACATTGCCTTCTGGATCTACGAAGTTTCCTTTTGGAATCTTTGTTCCAGTTGTCTCTTCAATAAATTCACCATAGTTATCATCTACAAAGCAGATGTCCTGACTGTCAGGCTTCTTGGCAACTAACAGTCCGATCTCTTCTGCGATCTCTCTGACTTCATCTTTTGTGTATGCCCCGATCGGCATAAGTGTTTTGGAAAGTTGATTCTGAGTCAGATTATATAATGCATAGGTCTGGTCTTTCTTCTGTGTCTTGGAACATTTTAACGCATAACGTCCGTTATCAAGCTTTGTGATCTGTGAATAATGTCCGGTTGCAATGTAGTCTGCTCCGATGTCTAAGCAACGCTTTAATAAGGACTCCCATTTCACATAACGGTTACATGCGATACATGGATTTGGAGTTCTTGCATTTAAATATTCTTCACAGAAATAGTCAATTACTTTATCTTTGAAGTCTTTTCTGAAGTTCATGACATAATGAGGAATTCCGATTGCCTGAGCAACGCGTCTTGCATCATCAACGGCTGATAATCCACAGCATCCGCCATTCTCTTCCTGAACAAACTCATCTTCTTCCTGCCAGATCTGCATTGTCACACCGATCACATCGTATCCTTGTTTCTTTAAGAGATATGCTGCAACGGATGAATCAACGCCTCCTGACATTCCAACCACGACTTTTTCTTTCACAACTGCCTCCTAGTATTCCTCTTCTTCTTCACCTTCACTGATATCTGTTTTAGGTTTTTCTAATCCTTCGATCTTGATACCATTTTTCTCAGCATAATCCCATAATGCTGCGTGAATTGCTTCTTCTGCAAGTAAAGAGCAGTGAACTTTCACTGGTGGAAGTCCATCTAATGCTTCCATAACGGCTTTGTTTGTTACTTCTAATGCCTGCTGGATGTTCTTTCCTTTTACAAGCTCTGTTGCCATACTGCTTGTTGCAACCGCTGCTCCGCATCCAAATGTCTTAAATTTAACATCCTGGATGATTCCGTTATCATCGATATCTAAGTAGATTCTCATGATATCTCCACATTTTGCGTTACCAACTGTTCCAACACCACTGGCGTTTTCAATTTCTCCTACGTTTCTTGGATTCTGAAAATGATCCATTACTTTCTCACTGTACATTGTGATTCCTCCTGGTTTATCTATAAATTCTGCTGAAATTCTATTATTTGCTGATTTTCTTTATCATTTTCTTTTAGAAAATCTCTTAGTTATTTTTCTTTACGAAATCTTCGTATAAAGGTGACATTGTTCTTAATTTTGTCACGATCTCTTTGATATGATCTACAACATAGTCCATATCTTCTTTTGTTGTTTCTTCTCCGATTGTCATACGAAGTGATCCATGAGCGATCTCATGAGGCAGTCCGATGGCTAACAGTACATGAGATGGATCTAATGATCCAGATGTACATGCAGATCCACTGGATGCACAGATTCCTGCCATATCAAGCATGATCAGTAAAGATTCACCTTCGATGAACTGGAAGCTGATGTTGATGTTGTTTGGCACTCTTCTTGTTGCATCTCCGTTTAAACGGCAGTATGGAACTTCTGCTAAAATTCTCTTGATCGCATAGTCACGAACTTCTGTTTCATGTTTGATTCTCTCATCCATTGTTGCAAATGCAATCTCAACTGCTTTTGCAAGTCCTACGATACCTGTGATATTCTCTGTTCCTGCACGTCTTTTTCTTTCCTGTGCTCCACCATGAACGAATGAACGAAGTTTTAATCCTTTTCTGATATATAAGAATCCGATTCCTTTTGGTCCACCGAATTTGTGTCCGCTGACACTTAACATATCGATATTGCATTCATCTACATTGATTGGAATCTGAGCATATGCCTGAACTGCATCTGTGTGGAATAAGATTCCGTGTTCTTTTGCGATCGCACCGATCTCTTTGATTGGCTGGATTGTTCCGATCTCATTGTTTGCAAACATAACTGAGATTAAGATTGTGTCTGGTCTGATCGCTGCTTTTAAATCGTCTAATTTTAAGATTCCGTTTTCATCAACATCGATGTATGTGATCTCAAATCCTCGTTTTTCAAGGTATTCACATGTATGAAGGATCGCATGATGCTCGATCTTACTTGTGATGATATGTTTTCCTTTATTCTGATAAGCTTCTGCTGTACATTTTAATGCCCAGTTATCAGATTCGGAACCACCTGCTGTGAAGTAGATGTTCTCTGGTGTTGTTCCAAGAGATTTTGCGATCGTATCTCTTGATTCGTCTACAACTTTACGGTTGTTTAACGCTGGTGTATATACACTGGATGGATTCCAGAAGTTTTCTGTAAAATAAGGAAGCATTGCATCTACAACTTCCGGTCTTGTTGCTGTAGTAGCTGCATGATCTAAGTAAATGATTTTCTTTTCCATGATTATGATTCCTGCCTTTCTTCTTGATCATATTTTGAATGTATTTCGATTGATTCTTCCATCAATTCTTTTAAAGTGATCGAATCAACTGCTTGTTGAACGCTGTCATTGATTCGTTTCCAGACTGTTTTGGTTACGCAGAACTTCGTCCCGCTGCAAGTCGATGTATCTCCAGTAAATGCCGCACAATCGATCGGTGTTAAATCTCCTTCCAGAGTTCTTAAAATGTCTCCTGCGGAAATGTCCTTGGGATCTTTATCCAGCATATATCCACCTTGTGCTCCGCGAATACTTTTGATGATTCCTGCTTTCTTAAGTTTTGGTAATAACTGCTCTAAGTATCTGACAGAAATATTCTGTCTCTCTGCGATCGCACTGATCGGTACCGGGCCGTCCTGACTGTATACTGCAATGTCTACCATCGCTCTTAATCCATAGCGTCCTTTTGTCGATAATTTCATTCTCTCACCTCAATCCCGACTATATAACTCGGATTTCATTTGTTATATTAACAAAGCGTGTTTCTTATGTCAAATACTATTTTGTAATATCTTGTTTTTTTATTTCATACAATGATTAAAAAGCGGCTGGTATCTCTTATGAAAAAGGCAAGCCCATTTATCTGCGGCACTGTGATCTTAACACTTTCTAACTTTCTTTCAAGACTCATTGGATTCTATAATAGAATATTTCTGGCAGGCGTAATTGGTGCACATCAAATGGGAATTTATCAGCTGATCTTTCCTGTTTATCTTCTTGGCTTTGCTGTCTGTTTTCAGGGATTTCAGATTGCACTTTCTAAGATTACGGCTGAGAAAAAAGCGGCTGGAAACATTGATGCTGCACGCCTTGTGCTTCGGATTACGATCGTTCTTACGCTGTGTCTTTGTATCATTTTCTCCTTTTTTGTATTTTGGTATGCAGAAGAAATCTGTTCTGTATTTCTTCATGAACCTGACTGCGTACCATGCCTTAGACTTGCTGTTCTTGTTCTTCCTTTTGTCGGAGTCAAAAACTGTATTCACGGATATTGTCTTGGAATTGGAAACTCTGGTGTTCCTGCAGTTTCTTTGTGCTTGGAACAGATTTCAAGAGTATCTTCTATCTTTTTGCTCTCTGTATTTATGATGGAGAAAATGCCGGTTGCAGCATTTCTAGCTGTCTGTGGAATGGCTGTTGGAGAGATTGTTTCATTTTGCTTTACTGTCATCTACTATCTTTTACATAAAAAAGCTGATCTGGCTTGTGTTTCATCTGCTTCTTTCGTGTCAAAACATTCCGTATTTTATGAACTGCTATCCCTTGGAATTCCGCTGACTTTAAACAGTTTATCTGTGACTTTACTTCAGAGTGTTCAAAGTATTCTGATTCCGATGATGTTATATCGTTTTTATGGAAATCGTTATCGTAGTGTTGAAATTTATGGAATTTTAAGCGGGATGGCACTTCCTTTTATTATGTTTCCGTCTACAATTACCAATGCTTTGTCTTTGATGCTTCTGCCTAAGATTTCCGCTGCTAAAGCCGAAAATAATCCTGCTTATCTCAGGCGTTGTGCTATCTTGCCTCTGATCTTTTGTGTAATTCTTGGTGTTGGAGCTTTTTGCGGATTCTTTGTGCTTGGGCCTTGGATTGGAAATTTCTTTTTTCATAATCGGCTTTGTGGGGAATATTTGAGATTGTTGTCTTTTTTGTGTCCGTTTTTGTATTGTTCTTCGATTTTGTCTACGATCTTGAATGGACTTGGGAAGACGAAAGATACACTGCTTCATAATAGTGTGTCACTTGTGATTCAGATTTGTTTTATTTTATTTGTAATTCCATTGTATGGGGTGGCTGGGTATTTGGGAGGATTGATGGTTAGTTCTTTATTTCTTTGTTGGGCGAATTATCGGAAATTGAGAAGTGTGATTTGATGGGTAGTCGTTGGGATTTGGATGGGACAGGAAGAATTTGAGCAGAAATTTTTATTATATTTAGTTGCAACTCCCAGAATTTCCTTTGAAATTCCAGTTTCCTCTGCAAGTTTTCCTTGAAATCTTAATTTATAATTTTTATGTTTAATCTGTTCTGCTGAAAGATAAACAAGATTCACAATCGCCGATAACTCCACCTCGTTATTGTAAGAATAAATTGGCACTTCCGTATCATGTACATATTCAAGAATCTCTTCCATTGTATCGGTATCTCCATGAAGTGTTGCCTGTAACATTCTTGCTGATTCTTTCGCAAGTCGATATACATAGCCTAGATTCTGATTTGATAACAATAATTCATCAAACTTTTCCATTAATTCCTTATTTGGAATAAAAACTTTTCCATCTTCATAGGTTAACAATCCATAAACAACCATCGCTGAATATATCTGATCTTTCGTATGCAGCTCATTCGCTGTTGCTGCGTATTGCTGGATTCGTGCTGGTACTTTTTCTCCTGATACCATAAATACAAGATCATTTCTTACATCTGCGATATTTCCTTTAATATATGTGAAAATGGAGTCATAAGTTCCTGAACTTGTCCAGTAGTTTGCCAATTGATTGTCTCTTAATGCACATATTTAATTCTGATCCATCTGAATATTTTGCAATTGGAAGGATTCCTGTCATATAAGCTAGCTCAACATATGGTTTACTTTTTAGCATAGATTTTAAAAATAAGAGATAATTTTGTTTATCCTCTTCTGTGATAAATGACATATGAAAAACTGCATCCCATTCATCCATGATAAATATAAATTTCTGTCCTGTTTCATTATAAATCTTTGACATCAAATCCCATAGCAAATGACTTCATCACTGCTGTCTTCATACTCTTTTGCATACATCCGTTCATCAATCTGTTTGATCGCTGTTTGACAATCTCGCTCCATTGCATCTATTGTCTTTGAATACTTTGCCTCAAATATCATAACTCTTCCCTCTGCAGAGTCATAAACAACTACATCACTTCTGCCTTCTCCATGTTCTTTGTTTGATTCTACCATATATCCAGCTCCTGCAAATATTCCTGCCAGAAATGCATGGTAAAAATCTTCTTTCCTGACTTTTGTTAAATATCCTGTCAGATATAAAATACTCCATAAGTTTCCCTCAGAAGAATGCAGATAGTCATATGTCAGATCTTCTTCTACTCTCTGCAGAATATATCCACCTGATAATAAAATTTCCAAATTGATACCCATCATACCATTTCTTGATATTTTGTGCTTGATTCGTGATATTCGCATCTTCTAAAATTGTTTCAACATCTTTTTGTGTAAAACCAAAATATTCATTTAATCTAGTGGATGATATCGTATCTGAGACAAAATTATTGGTTCCTGTAAAAATGCTTTCTTTCGATATTTTTAAACATCCTGTTATAATTGCAAATTTGAGATTGCTATTATCTTTTAGCGCTGTTGCCATCATTGTTTTGATAATTTCTAACATCTGTTCATTGTAATTGTTTGTACTTGCTTTTGCTAATGGAACGTCATATTCGTCTAACAGCAAAATTACCTGTTTCCCATAATATTTGTTCATGATCTGCAATAATAACTGTAAGGAACGTGAAATCTCAACTTCGCTTGCCTGCTGATTCTGTAATTTTCGAAACATCTGTCGTTCATTCTCACTTAGTTGTTCACAATCTGTTAAGTAAGAATGTTCTTCAAACAGACTTCCAATCTCATATACTAACTGATCGTATGCTCTTTGAAAGTTTAATCCATCAATATTTTTAAATGTAAGGAAAATGACAGGATACTGATTCATCCATTCTTTACACACAGCATCTTTTTTTGAAATATCCAGACCATCAAATAATTTACTGGTGTTTTTAAAATTTCACTGATCAGGCCTGATTTATCAACATAATAGTATTCATTTTGGCGAATCTGTACAAAATCTGAGATTCCTACTGGAATATTTAAATTTGTCATGTTACACCTTCTTTCTTAATAAAAATATCTTATTTCTCAATTCCTAAATACTTCCTTGTACTTTTTAACACTTTGCCGTACTTTTTACTCATAATAACATGCTATTTTATATTTTACAATCCTGCCTCTTTTCTCATTTCATTCTTTTACCGAATTCCCAAAAACGTCTCATAAAGATCAATCTCCCCATATCCCCATTCCCGATTAGGATATATCCTCCCCTGATCTCTTCTAGCTCCCCGGATCAGATAATTCTTAATTCTCGTCGTATTCATCTGCATATCATTTCTCTGTACGATTCCCCATTCCAACATTAATGCTGCAATTCCTGCTGTGATGGCTCCTGAGACACTGGTGCCTGATTTTCTTCCATAGCGGTTCCTTGGAAGCGGTCCTAAGATTTCTACTCCTGGGGCTGTAAAGTCTGGTTTGACTGCATTTCTTGGGAAGCCTCTGCTGCTGTCGATTGCAAGACTTCCTGTGTTAGAATTGTAACTTCCGCAGCACATCAATAATCCTGTATTCGATGGTGCTACGAGTGTATTATATGGCGTGGATTCTAAGAAAAATGTGTCTTCGCTGAGAAAATTTGTGATGGGAAGCCACAGATCAAATTCTCGGTTTCCAACTTCATCATCACTGACATAGATGTTCCAGATTCCGGGAGCTGGATTTTGAAATCTCATAACGATGACAGGAGCTCCTGCAGATGAATCTACGGTAAAGTATTCCACGATCAATCTGGTTCTTTCCAATAAAAATGTTACATCTCTCTGCCCGCTTAATCCGCCTTGTATCCTTCCTGTTTTCTGTCCGGATGGTGATTCGATATCTACATAATAGCGGTTGGGTGCTAATCCCCATAGTTCCATCGTAAATCCATATTCAGATTCTCCGACTTTCACTTCCACTTTCGATGCATTTTGTGAAACCTGACCGCTGTAATGGTGTCTTGCCTGTCCTTCATTGCCGGCACTTGTAACAACTGCTACGCCTCGAAGCATAGCTCTGCCTGACAGATACTGGTCTAATGGTCCTGTTCCAAGATGAGATGCAAGGCTTGTGCCGATCCCTAAGAATATAACGATTGGTCTTTGCAGTTGTTCTGCAATGTAATCGATATAACGGACCGCAAGCATGATATCTGTTTCTGCGTATACCTCGTACTTTGGATCGATGCAGTAATATTCTTTTAAATAGTCTTTTGCTTTTCTTAATTTCACCACGATCAGTCCTGCATTGGGTGCAATTCCTGAAAATCCTGCCTCGTTATCCTCATTTCCGGCAATTAAACCAGCTAAAAAAGTACCATGTCCGGATTCATCCTTCGATGGTACTTTTTCTTGTGGTATCTCACTTCTTAATGCTTCTTCGATCTGTTCTTTGGTATATTCTGTGCCATATCCCAAGAAGGTATCTTCCGGGCTGCCCTCGATTGTCTGATCCCAGAGAGAATAAATCTTGCTGCTGCCGTCTTCGTAACGAAACGCTGGATGTTCATAATCGATTCCTGTATCGATCATTCCGACTAAAACACCATTTCCATAGAGATCTAATGGACTTCTTCTGACTTGGGCTACCCCGACGTCTTCTAGCATCTGTGTGTCCATTAAACCGAAACATCTTGGAATTGTATTGTATGGATAGTTTTGTCCATAGATGGATGTTCTTCCATTCTTCGGTACATAGGCAATTGCAAATCTTTGGTTGATGACTGTAATGCAATCTGTGTTGAATTCTTCTTTTACATAATCGAGAACTCCACTATATTCTCCGATAAATTCAAAATAATTCTCACTTTGAGCAGCATTTTCACATGGCATATAGGATACCTCGGATTTTTTTATAGTATATGCTGTAATTTCTTAATTGGTTATTTTACTGTAACCTTACATTTCATCGTCTTACCATTGCACCTTGCTGTAATATAAGCTGTTCCTTTCTTTCTGGCAATTACTTTTCCATTCATGACTCTTGCTACTGAATTCTTGGAAGTTCTCCAACTTACTGTACCAACTCCCTGTTTTACTTTCAGCTGATATGATTTTTTCGCTTTCAGTTTCAATGATGTCTTATTCAGCTTTGGATCAGCAACTCGCACTTTGCATTTGATCTTCTTTCCATCCATAGATGCTGTGACATAGGTCGTTCCATATTTCTTTGCTTTTACTTCTGCACTTCCCCCGCCTTTTGCAGTGACTGTTGCTACGGATGAATTGCTGATTGACCATGTTGGACGGTCTGTACTCTGTGTGATCAGTAATCTCTTGCTTTTTCCTTTCAGTAAAACCAGATCTGAGCAATTGATCTTTGGAATTGTAATGTAATCAATCTGAAAATTAAAAGTTCCCGTTCCATTCAGACTTCGGAATACAATGTAGTATTCTTCCGTGCTGAATACCCTTTCAAGATAATGTGGATCATTCGGAGCACAAACATAAACATCCGAATCACGTCTTACTAATTTTTTATTAAACATATAGAATTTTGTATATCCATGAATATCATTGGATGTATATGTTACCCTGTAATTTCCTTTTCGATGTATCTTAAATTTGTAATAATATATGTCCCCTGGTTTTAACTTCACCTGATAATTTTTTATTAGATCTACCTGCTTTGCATTTGACTTCAGCTCACTTAGTGTCGGACTCCATGCATCAAATTCATTAAAATCATCTGTTGTTGGCATACTTGCCTTAACATAGCTCCCCGGCACAAGAAATGTCACTGACATCACAACTGCTAACAATACTACTAGTACTTTCTGAATACTCTTCTTCATAAAAATTTCCCCCTTTATGAAATTAATTTAAATGCGCTCCGTAATAAGTCCTTTCTGATAAGCCCATAATAACTGTTCAAGATCTGCCACTTTCTCCTGAAGTTCCTTTCCATTATCTGTGTCATAGACACATTTTCGTTTTGTCACTTTGTTGATAACAATGGTGTCTGAATGAATGTCTGTCTCTTCGCGGATTGCTGTATCTCTTGATACAAATGGTTCATGTGCTGCAAGTTTTAAGCCGTAAGAATTCGATACCAATGTATAACCTGCGATTCCTGTTGTCTTCTGGTATGCTTTCGAAAATCCTCCATCGATGACAAAGAGCTTTCCTCCGCATTTGATCGGGCTTTCCCCTTTCTTTACTGCGACTGGCATATGTCCATTGACGATCTTTCCTGTTGCCGGATCTAGCCCAAATTCCTCCAAAATCTGATTGATCACAGTTTCGTTTTCATACCACTGATAGTAGTAGTCTTTCTTTTCTTTCTTAATGTCTGCATCATCTAAGAAATAACGTTCAAAGGTTGCCATCTTTGCTTTTCCATAGACTGGAGAATTCTCGTTTGACCAGATAAACCACATAATATCCTGCCCGTATTTTCTTGCTTCCTTATCTTTTTCTTCGTAATATCCCTGACGTGCTAAATGTTCTAATATATCATACAGTTCTTTTCCAGCGTATTTTCTTCCCTCAAATTCTACCTCTCGGAATGTTCCATCCTCATTGAGTGGAACACAGCCGTGGTATAACAGCATTCCATTAAATACTTTGTATAAATTTCCTTTTGCAAATAAGAATCTCACATGTTCCTGAAGATATGCGCAATACTTAAAAACTGTTACGAGATGTTCCATCACGTATTCTTCTTCTTTCGTCAATTTATATGGATCATTTGGATCGATGGTTGGGAAATTCTTGTCTTTTAATTCGTATTCTTTTCCATCAATTGTGATCGTTCCTTTTTCATAATCGACTTTGTCAAGTAATAATCTGTCATCCATCAGGAAGTCTGGACGTCTCTTGATCAGCTGTCCTTCCACTTTAAACTGCATGATCGCAATTGCTTTATGCATCTTCTTATTTAACTCTTCTTCTCGGATATTACTTTCATCAACCTCTCCAGATGCATGGAATAATTCACATTCATCATCTTTGTAGCATTCGAGTGCAAATCTCGCTAATGGAATTAAATTGATTCCATAACCATTTTCCAAAACATCAAGGTTATTGTATCTTGCACAGATTCTTACTACATTACAAATACATGCTCGATGCCCAGATGCTGCTCCCATCCACAGTATATCATGATTTCCCCACTGAATGTCTACATTCTCTGTCTTCATAATACAATCCATAATTCTGTGAGGTCCTGATCCTCTGTCATAGATATCTCCGATCACATGCAAATGATCGATTGCCAGATCCTGAATCAGATGTGCCATTGCTGCAATAAACTGTCTGACTCTTCCGGTTGTGATGATCGTCTCAAGAATCTGTTCCACATAACGTTTCTTATCAGCTCTTCGATGTTCCACCATCAATTCTTCCATAACATAGGCAAACTCTGGTGACATTGCTTTTCTTACTTTTGATCTCGTATATTTATTACCCACAGATCTTGCGACGTGAACAAGACGTACCATTGTATCATGCTGCCACTCAAGAAGTGCATTCTTTGGTAATTCTTCTTCCATTAAATCCATTTTCTGTTCTGGATAGTAGATCACAGATGCAAGATTTTTCTTTTGTTTTGTTGTTAATGTGTTCCCGAATTCATCTTCAATTCTGCTTCGGATTGCTCCCGATCCATTCCTTATAATATGGCTGAACTTTTCATATTCACCATGGACATCGGAAACGTAATGCTCCGTTCCTTTTGGCAAATGTAAAATTGCCTGAAGATTAATGATCTCCGTTGATGCCGATGCCACATTCGGGTAACGTACGGCCAGTTCCTTTAGATACTTCATCTGATCCATGAGAAGAATCCCCTTTCGTTTACGCTTATTTTATTGTTCTGTAATATTATATCATTATATTTCACACTTTCCCAATAACTTTCTTTCATTTTCCTTAATTATTATACTTTTATGAAAACAAAGCTTTTTCTTATGTTATACTGTAAACAGTCTTTGTTAAATCTATGTAAAATCATCAGGTCTTACATTCTCATTTACAAGGACTGTTTACAATAAGGAGGAGATTATGTTAAAAAAGAACAAAAGCATTGCACTGGTGATGATCTTATCTTTACTTGTCATCACTACATCTTGTGTACCCAAACACACACAGGCCGATTTGGACAAGCCTGTGAAGATCAGCAAATCCTGGGAGCAAAAACTTTCCAGATCCAAACTTGATATCACAAGCTCTTACGGAGACAAACAGGCTTTTCATCCAAAAGTTTTAAATTTCGACAAACCATGGAACGGCTACCGCTACTGGATGGCTTACACTCCATATCCTGGAGCTGACCAGCGCAAAGAAAATCCGCACGTCTGTGTTTCCAATGATAAGATTCACTGGAAACCTTTTGAAGGGGAAGGTAAAGCCGTTGCTCTTGATCCACTCGTTCCATTTGATGACCCTGACAAGCAATATAATTCTGATACGCATCTTGTATACAGAGAAGATATCAATACATTAGAGTGTTACTGGCGCCAGGTTGATAATCGTACACGCATTGACCAGATCATGAAACGAACCACTACCGATGGAATTCACTGGACAGCTGCTAAGATTGTATTAGTCTCCGATGCTAAGGTGGATGGCATTTTAAGTCCTGCGATCCTATATGAGGATGGCAGATATAAAATGTGGACAGTAAACTATAAACAGAAATTTCCTGTTTTATACCGTGAAAGCGAAGATGGATACCATTGGAGCAAGCCATCAAAGATTCAGTTAAAATACCCTTCCGACAAACTTCGCAGCTGGCATCTTGATGTCATTCACACAAAGAAAGGCTATGAAATGCTGGTCGTTGCTTTTATCAATGGCTGCAAACACAGGGAAATGAACCTTTATTATACATCTTCCAAAAATGAACATGATTTTAAAAAGTGTATCACTATCTTAAAACCATCTGGCAAAGAGAAATCATGGGACAACCGAGGTATCTATCGAAGTACATTTTTTGTTGAAAATGGAAACTATTACATATACTACAGCGGAATCGGTTATCCGAAAGGACCAAAGAGTTCGCAGGGTGTTGGATTATCTTTCGGACCATCGGTGAAAAATATTCATGGTTATGATGTATAAAATATCTTGACGATACAAATATTCGGGTGTAAACTGTTACCAATAAGAATTTTTAGCCAACCATCCATAGACTGGCTAATGACTCTATAATTAAGAATAGAAGGAAGTGCATTAATATTATGGAAAAGAAAAATATCGACTGGGCTAACATCGGTTTTGGTTATATGCCAACAGATTATCGTTTTGTTGCTAATTACAAAGATGGAGCATGGGATGAAGGAGCATTAACAACTGATGCCAACATCACAATCTCTGAATGTGCCGGTGTATTACAGTACGCTCAGACATGTTTTGAAGGAATGAAAGCTTACACAACAGAAGATGGACATATCGTTGTATTCCGTCCTGACTTAAATGCAAGCCGTATGGCAGATTCTTGCAGAAGACTTGAGATGCCTGTATTCCCTGAAGATAAATTTGTAGAAGCTATTGAAGAAGTTGTAAAAGCAAATGAAGCATTCGTACCACCTTTCGGTTCTGGTGCTACATTATATATCCGTCCATATATGTTCGGAAGCGATGCCGTTATCGGAGTAAAACCTGCAAACGAATACCAGTTCCGTGTATTCACAACACCAGTAGGACCTTACTTCAAAGAAGGTGCAAAACCAATTACTATCCGTGTCAGTGACTATGACCGTGCAGCACCTCACGGAACAGGACATATCAAAGCTGGATTAAACTATGCAATGAGCCTTTACCCAATCATGGAAGCTCATCGTCAGGGATTTGATGAAAACATGTACCTTGATGCAGCTACAAGAACTAAAGTAGAAGAAACAGGTGGAGCTAACTTCATCTTCATCACAAAAGATGGTAAAGTTGTAACACCTAAATCTAACAGTATCCTTCCATCTATTACACGTCGTTCTCTGATGTATGTAGCAAAAGAATACTTAGGACTTGAAGTTGAAGAACGTGAAGTATACTTCGACGAAGTTAAAGATTTCGCAGAATGTGGATTATGCGGAACTGCTGCAGTTATCTCTCCAGTAGGAAAGATTTATGATCATGGTAATGAAATCTGCTTCCCAAGCGGAATGGAAGAAATGGGACCAGTGATCAAGAAGTTATATGATACTTTAACTGGAATTCAGATGGGACATATTGAGGCTCCTGAAGGATGGATTAAAGTTATTAAATAAGACTTTTGTCAATAGAATATAGAAAATAAAAAGGTAACCAGTTTGAAACCCACTCTCGTTCGACTCGCTACGCAGCTGTACTAAGTTCGTGGCAGGTCGCATGACCTGTCACTCACTAAGTGCAGGCGTGCTCCTACGGTTTCAAACTGGTTACCTTTTTATTTTCTATATTCTCCATACGGAAGTTTATTGAATAACACGACAATACAGACGGAAGTTTGTTGGTTAAACGAAACGTTCCGTCTGCATTTAGTTTATGTGTATGAATATATCAATCTGATTATATTTACTGGTCTCTTAGATGGATTTCTGGATTTCCATGGTTTTCAATATAATCACGTGTAATCGTTACACTTCCAATTGTGTCGTCTTTTGGGATCTCGTACATGATGTCGAGCATGAATTTCTCGATGATCGCGCGTAAGGCTCTGGCTCCTGTTTTTTTCTTCAGGGCTTGTTCTGCGATGGCTTCTAGGGCTCCTTCGTCGAATTCTAGTTTTACTTCGTCTAATTCCAGTAACTTCTGATACTGTTTTAAAATTGCATTCTTTGGTTCTTTTAAGATCTTGACTAACATCTCTTTTGTCAGTCCTTCTAAGGTAAATATCATTGGAAGTCTTCCGATGAATTCTGGGATGAATCCGTATTCTCTTAAGTCTTCGTTTGTTACTTGTGCAATGATATTTTCTTCTTCATCAAATCTGTCTTTTAAATCTGCTCCAAATCCGATGGATGTTTTCTTCATCAGACGTTTTTTGATGATTCCTTCTAAGTTCGGGAAGGCTCCTCCGCAGATGAAGAGGATATTTCTTGTGTTGATCGTTGTCAGTGGCACCATGGCATTCTTGCTTGTGGCTCCGACTGGTACTTCAACTTCTGCTCCTTCTAAGAGTTTTAATAATCCCTGCTGTACGGATTCTCCGCTGACATCACGGCTGTTTGTATTCTGTTTCTTGGCAATCTTGTCAATCTCATCAATGAATACGATTCCGTGTTCTGCACGGTCTACATCGTTGTCTGCTGCCTGTAGAAGCTTTGATAAGACACTTTCTACATCATCACCGATATATCCGGCCTCTGTTAATGATGTTGCGTCTGTGATCGCCAGAGGTACCTTTAACAGTCTTGCCAGTGTTTTGACAAGGTATGTTTTACCGCTTCCTGTTGGTCCGATCATCAGCATGTTGGATTTATCGATTTCAATCTCATCCATCGTGTTTGTTACGACTCGTTTGTAATGATTATATACCGCAACGGACATGACTTTCTTTGCATAATCCTGTCCGATAACGTATTCATCTAACATTCCTTTGATCTGATGTGGTGCCGGAATATCTTTTAATGTAAGTTCCGGTTCTTCTTTCTTCTCTTTCTTTTTCTTCTTCACTTCTGCTTTTGGCTGCATGCTCTGCATATCGTTCATCATCTTTGATATGTCCATGCTGTCAAGATCCATATTTCTTGCATCAATAAATCCAAACTGACCATTGCTCATGGAATTTAATGTTCTCTGCATACAATCTGTACAGATGTAAATATTATTAGAAAGTTCTAACATCTTTCCTGCTGCGGATTCCGGACGTCTGCAAAGATAGCAGTAATGTTCGATATCTTTGTGTTCATCTTCGTTTGTTACTTCCTCAATCTCATTTTGATTTTTCTCTTCTGACATAACTTTGTCCTCCACTTCTTATTTTGAACAGAGTACTTCTCCTATAATTTCAATCCCTCTTATCATATCTTCTTTTTTCATTCTAGTAAACCCTAAAATATATTCTTCCGTCGATGGTTTTCCCTCAATATAGTACCATGAAAGCGGATAGATCATCACACCTCTTTGTCTTAATTCTTTCTGAAATGCTGTTGGATCACTCACAGGAAATCTTACAATGATATGTGCCCCTGCCCCATGTCCATATATTTTAATCTTGGAATTTAACTTTTTAAGTTCTGCAATCAACAGATCATGCTTTTCCTTGTAAATATTTCTCATGCGATTCAGATGCCGCTCAAAATGTCCTTCTGTCAAAAATAACGTCAGAACTTTTTGATCAATTCTTGATACCGCACAGGAAAATGTCTTCCCGATCATCTGATATCTCTTTACAAGTTTCTTAGGCAGCACCATATAACATGCACGAATTGCCGGAGCAATTGCCTTTGAAAATGTACCAGTGTATATCACATTTTCCCCATCATCCAATCCCTGCATTGCCGGAATTGGTTTTCCCTGATAACGGAATTCACTGTCATAATCATCTTCAATAATATAACGGTCTGGATCTTTTTTTGCCCATCTAAGCAGCTGGCTTCTGCGGCCGACCGGCATGATCATACCGGTTGGATATTGATGAGCCGGTGTCACATATGCAAGATTCGCATCGGTTTGTTCCAGCTCTTCCACGCACATTCCAGACTCGTCCATAGCAATCGGATGAATCTTAAAATTCAGTTCCTTTAAGATTGCATATGCATTTTTATATACTGGATTCTCGATTCCGATTGAAACTTTCTCTCCCAGCATCTGATGCAGCAAAAAAAGCAGATTTTCCATTCCTGCTGCTACGATGATCTGACTGGTATGAACATGCACACCTCTTGACTGCCTTAAATAATACATGATTGCTTTGCGCAGTTCCAAGTCTCCCTGAAAATTGCCTTTTTGAAATAATTCACTGTTATCATCGATCATAATCTCTTTCAGTAATTTTCTCCATATATGATATGGAAATTGAGCCATATCGACTCCAACCGGTGAAAAATCATAAGGAACTTCTTCCTGTTTTGTTTCTTCTTCCTCATCTTCAATTTTCACTGGAATATGCAATTCTGCGAGTTCTTCTACCTGACAGACAAAAAAACCTCTCTTGGGTTTGGATTCTATATAACCTTCCGCACATAACTGTGCGTAAGATGTATCTACCGTATTGCGGCTCACATCCAGATGCTTCGCAAGTCTTCTGGCAGAAGGAAGCCTTGCCCCGAAAGGCAAAGCTCCTGTTACAATCTCTTCTTTTATGGAATTATAAATCTGTTCGTATAAAGGTTCTTTTTTGGATGCATCAAGTGCAACGATCAGCATATAACCACCTGTTTTTCCTTTGATTTATTCTGCGTTTGAAACTGTCATTTTCTCGATCACAACTTTTTTCACAGGCTGGCTTTGTTCTCCGCTTCCACTGTCCTGTGTCTCACATGCTGCAATCTTATCTAGCACATCATATCCTTCGATCATCTGTCCAAATACCGTATAGCTTCCTGTTAAAGATGGATATCCACCCTGATCTAAGAATAACTGTTTTTGTTTCTTGGTAAAATCCATCGTTCCTTCTTCCAGACCTTCTTTTGCTGTATCTGCTTTTGCCTGAACGATAAAGAACTGGCTTCCATTTGTATCTGCTCCTGAATTTGCCATACATAAAGCTCCTCTTAATGGAAGAAGTTCATCACATACTTCATTCTTGAACTCTTCTCCCCAGATACTTTCTCCTCCTGTACCTGTTCCTGTCGGATCTCCACCCTGAATCATAAAATCATTGATGACTCTGTGGAAAATCTGTCCGTCAAAATATCCATTTGAAGCAAGCGTTACGAAGTTCTTCACTGCCAAAGGTGCTTTCTTCATGAAGAATTTAAACTTCATCTCTCCGTAACCTTTGACTTTCATCGTAACAATTGTTTCCCCTTTTTGTGCATCTGCAAGCTGGTCTGTTTTCTTCGCTGCTGTGATCTTTGGCACTTTATATTTTGACTGCACTTTCATTTTGGCTTCTGTTGTTGCTGTTGTTGTCTCTTCGCTGCTGTCTTTCTTTGATGAACATCCCACACATAGTGACATTGCCATCACCAGACAACCTGCTGCTATGATCTTTCTCATGTTTTTTGATTTCCCTTCTTATTTCGTCTTACTTTTAAATCTTTTCCTTTTGAAGCTCTTACTTATTTATGATCACTGTTCTCTGATCTTATCTGCTGGAAATACGATTCCTGTCTGTCTTCGTACTTCATCCGTGATATCCATCTCAATCTCAGATGATCTTAAAAATTCATGATCAGCTTTATGTTCTTTGATCAATTCTATAAAATCTTTTGTCTCGTAGATCATTGGATTATCTTTCTTGTCAAATTGTAATTCTTCTTTCTCTCCATTGCGGTAAAGAATCGTGATCTTCTTAATGATCGGGCATTCTTCAATGATCATGCAGCCCTTTTCTCCCTGAATCTGTGTTGGAAGTTTGGAATCTGTGATCTTGGAATAAATGATCTCTGCCTGTTTATCTCCATAAGATGCGATCACACTTCCCGCACCATCGACTCCATTTTCAAGAAAAATGCTGTCTGCAAGGATTTTCTCTGGTTTTCCAAATAAACTTGCAAGAAAATGAATACAGTAAGATCCAATATCCATCAACGCCCCATTTGATAATTTTGGATTAAACGCATTTTCAATAATGCCATTTTTAAATTTGTCATATCTGGAAGAATACTGGCAGTACTGGATGGTTGCTCTTCTTACCGGTCCTATCTTATGAAGATTGTCCATCATTGCATAGAATCCTGGAGAATGAACATTCTTCATTGCCTCCATAAATACAACACCCTGTTCTTTTGCAGCTTTCGTAAGGATATCTAATTCCTCGCGATTTGAACAGACTGGTTTCTCACACAAAACATGTTTTCCATAATTGATCATTGTAATAGAGTGTGCATAGTGCATGTACGTTGGACTTGCCACATAAACCGCATCAATCTCAGGATCTTGTGCCATCGCTTCATAGTTGTCATATACTTTTTCCACACCATATTTTGCCGCAAACTGTTTTCCTTTTTCTAAATTTCTTGAATATACAGCTGTCAACTTAATCTCATCTAATTCCTGAACGCCTTCCATAAGCCAGTCTGTAATAAAATTGGTTCCGATCGTCGCTAATCTTATCATACATTCTCCTTCCTGATCCATTCTTGCATCTCATCTTTGACATCTTCTAACGTTGTCTTTGACAATTCTTCTTCCATTGCCTTTTGTACTTTATCTAATTTGCCGTCCAGCACATGATGTATATTACGCCCTACCGGACACTTCTGATTTGGTTTCTCATGAAAATGAAACAATTCTTCCTGCGGTGTACATTCCACAGCTCTGTAAATGTCCAAAAATGTTATCTCACTAAACGGACGTTTCACTTTTACTCCGCCAGTTCCCCTTAACACTTCGATCAATCCTGCTGCTTTGAGCTGCTGCAGCAGTTTCCTTATGATCACAGGGTTCGTCCCGATACTTGCCGCCATGAAATCACTCGTCATTTTCATATCTTTAAATACATCTATGCACGCAAACATATGAATTGCCATTGTAAATCTGCTTGATATCTGCATCTTATTTCCTCCTGTATATCTTATATTTTATAGTGGTACAGGTGTAATGTCAATGATTACGACTAACGCATAATAATGTATCCGCTATAGCATAAATACATACAGATCATTATAATTCCTTCCGTTCTTGAAATCTCTTTTTTTGTCGCTCCAAAAATCCACACAACAACAGAAAATACGACCAAAACTGCAATATCAATTATATTTTCTCCGATCAGTTTCATGGGGCTGATCGCAGATGCAATACCAAGAACCATCAGGATATTAAAAATATTAGAACCAATCGCATTTCCAACTGCCATATCAACTTCATTTTTTCTTGCGGCTACAATGGATGTTACCAGTTCTGGAAGGGATGTTCCGATGGAAACGATCGTTAAGCCTACAAGATTCTGGCTCATTCCAAAATCGATTGCAATACGGCTTGCTGCATCTACAGTAAGATCACCTCCAAATGCGATAGCTGCGGCTCCCAAAACGATACATAGCAGACTTTTTGGATAGGACATAATGAGCAGCTCCTCATTTTCCATTGTTTCAAGTTGTACGATTTCCTGATCATTTCTGGCTTTCATCGCATGAAAGATCATCAAAAGAATATATCCTGCAAAAATGATCAGGAAGATAATTCCATCCAGATGTCCAAGAATCATATGTGCTTTATCTCCAACTGCAAGATAACCAAGTATCAGAAGCAATGCAGCACACACAAGAGATAATGGAATGTCTCTTGTAATTGTTTCTCTTTTTACACCGATCGTTGCCAGAATGGAACAGACCCCGATCACAAACATCATATTAAAGATATTAGAACCAACTACATTACTGATCGCCAGTGCATTATTATTGGCAAGTGATGCTGTTACACTGACTGCAGTTTCTGGAAGTGATGTTCCCATCGCTACGATCGTCAGACCGATGATAATTGATGGTACTTTTAATCGTTTGGCTACACTTGAACTTCCTTCTACGAAGTAGTCTGCTCCTTTCATTAAAAATGCAAATCCGATGATCAGACAGATGATCACTAAAAATAATGGGGATTGGTTGATGAATTTCTCCATTTGTTTTTCTCCTTTCAGAATTCCTTTTTTTGGTTATATATAAGAAAAACCCATGTATGCATTTCGATTATTTGAAATACATACATGAGTCTCATTCTTTAATATTTGCCAGGTTGACTTGCTTATTCGATATTGCAAGTCATTGCCGAGTCTGTTGACAAATCACGCCTTTCTATGACGCGAACTACTCCCTCATGGAATATAGATTGTTTAATTAGTTTAACAAAGATCAAGTTTGTTGTCAATCTTTATCCACATTTCATTTTATTCTCGTTCATGGTAATTTCTGGAGTAATCCACCATTTTTCGTCGTAAAACTCTAAGCTCATCTAATTGCAAATTCACTCAGAAAATCATATAATATAAATAGCTTTAACACTTTTTATTGAAAACACAAAAGTGAAATAAAGGAGTCGATATTTTGATCAGAAATACCTATAAAACCAATAAAAAAATTTCAAAGCTTTTTTATATTATAATGACTATTATCATAGTCTGGTTTATTGGAATGCAGATCTTTGGCCCTAATGAACATGTTTTTGACCAGTCTGGGCATTCTATTGTTTATCATGGGGCTTTTACCTGGGAAAAATCTGATGGAACGAAACAAAAGATTTCTGTTCCGGGCCGTTATAAAGTACCTGTAAAACAAACGATGGTCATTACCACAACGCTTCCTGATGATTACAATGAGAATATGATCGCGATACGTTCTTCGCTTCAGGATGTACGTTTCTATATTGATGGAGAACTCCGGAGAGAATACAATGCGCGACGTATGCACAAATTTGGTAAGAATTCTGCAAGCCGTTATGTATTCTGTAAAACTTCATCTGATGATGCAGGAAAGAAACTTCGTCTGGAACTGACTACAAATACGACTAATTATTCTGGTGTCGTTAACACGATTTACTGTGGAGATCAGATGCAGATCTGGAGCTATATTTTCAGTCAGAATTCTTCCGAAACAGTGATCGGACTATTTATCTTTTTTACATCCGTTGCCACGATCTTATTTAGTATTGCTCTTAGTATTGTTTACAAAACCAAATTTGATATAGAATATCTTGGATGGTGTATGCTGATGGAATCTGTCTGGATGATCGGAGAATCAAAAGTCCGCCAGCTTCTTGTTCCAAATGCAACCGGGCTTGCGGCTTCATGTTTTATTATGATCATGCTATGTCCGCTGCCGATCTCCTTATATATCAACAGTCTTCAGCAAGGAAGATACAAAAAGATCTTTCACTGGATCTGTTTTGCTGCTTCTTTGAATTTTATCATCAGTACTATCCTTCATATTGCTGGAATTGCTGATTACATTGAAACAATGCCTGTTGCACATGTGATCCTGATCATCACTTTTCTCGCTGTCATCCTTACTTTCCTGATCGAATATTGGAATCATAAGGACCGCAGCGACCGCTTGTTATTCTTTGGATTGGTCATTACAATGCTGGCTGTGATCTTTGAGGCTGCATCGGTATATTATACGGTATCCGTTTGTGGCATATTTATCGGTATTGCCATTTTGATATTATTATTTATCAATATTATCCGTACGATTCATATCATCCGTGATATTATCAAGAAACAACAGCGGGAAGAACTCGATAAACGGAAGAAACATATGGAAGAAATGTCACTCCAGTTAATGAAGATGTTATCCACTACGATTGAAGCGAAAGATGAATACACAAGAGGGCATTCTCATCGTGTCGCCGAATATTCCGTCTTGATCGCACGTGAACTTGGATGGAGTGGAAAGGATCTTGAAAACCTAAAAAATGCTACATATCTTCATGATATCGGCAAAATTGGTATTCCTGATACTATTTTAAATAAACCCACAAAACTTACCGATGAAGAATTTTCTATTATTAAGGAACATACGACGATCGGTGCAAATATCCTAAAGAATATTTCCCTGATCGACCATGTACAGGAAATTGTCCGTAACCATCATGAACGTTATGATGGAAATGGTTATCCAGATGGATTAAAGGGTGAAGAAATTCCAATCCGTGCAAGGATCGTTGCCGTTGCTGACAGTTATGATGCTATGAGTTCCCATAGAATTTACCGAAATCAGCTTCCTCTGGAGAAGATCATCCGAGAACTTGAACATAACAAAGGCACTCAGTTTGATCCTGAGATTGCAGATATCTTTTTGAAATTGTTGAGTGAAGATCGTGTTCATGTTAAAGAAGATTATTTGAGTATGGCGGAGAATGACCAGCTTCCAGAAGCTGAGATCGAGATGAGCAAATTTATTTCTGATATTATGAGTACACTCCGTACACAGAAGAACAGAGAAAATCTTGATTTCTTAACCGGACTGCCAACCAGAAATAAAGGAGAACAGGTCGTTGCACAGCTTATGCAGCGCCACAGTGGATGTCTTGCTTTTATGGATATGGATAATCTAAAGACCGTCAACGACATTTACGGCCATAAAGCGGGAGATCGTGTGTTGAAGCTTCTTGGAACCTTGTTGTTAGAATATACCAGTGAATGTATCGTCTGTCGTCTTGGCGGAGATGAATTTCTGCTCTTTATGCCAGATGCAAATAAAAATGATATTACAGAACTTATGAAAGATATATTTGATAAATTCAATGCACGAAAAGAACAAGACCACGAACTTCATGCCGCATCGATTTCTGCTGGATTATATATGTGTAATATTGGTGAGTCTTTTGAAGAATGTTATAACAAAGCTGATAAAGCCTTATACTTTGTAAAGCAGAACGGCAAAAGCGACTTTTCTTTCTATCAGCAGATATCTGAATCTGCTTGCGAGGATCGTGCAACTGGAAAGGATCTGGCTTTAATCGCAAAAGCTTTGCGTGAAAGCGGTAATTACTCTGGTGCTCTTGACCTGGATTACAGAGAGTTTTCCAAGATTTATGAATATATGAATCATCTTGGTGCCCGTTACAAGTATCACTGTTACCTTGTGATGGTCACGATGGAAACGACACCGGATTATGTCATGTATATTGAAAATATCGAGCATGCCCTTGATTGTATGGAACAGGCGATCCGCCAGAAGATCCGTAAGGTTGATGTCTGTACCCGTTATAGTTCCATGCAGTATCTGATCATTTTGTTTGAAGCTGATGAGACAAAGATTCCACAGGTTATGGATCGTATTTTTATTGAGTATTATAAGTTGTACAGCAAACATCATTTTGAACCTAGCTATGAATATCTTCCGATCATGATCGAGGAATCTTCTGGGTCGAAGGAAACCATAACAACAGATAAATAATATCGATCAATCCTACATATTTAGACAAAAAGGAATCTCTTGCAATGATCATTACAAGAGATTCCTTTTTTATTTATATCTTTCTTTTTTATGCATTTTCTGCTGTTTTGCTGTCCTGTGCGATCAGCTGTCCTGCTCCATAACAGATTGCTGCTACAACCATACCATTGATCGAAGCAATTCCCCATGTGAAGACATTGGCAACGACTGCCCCTAAGATCACACCGATCACGGCAAACCAGTTGACAGTTCTTTGTGGCACCCTGTCTTCGTCATATGCCTTCTTATTCATAAAGTATGACATTACAAGGATGATTCCGACTGGTGGTAATGTACAGTTTAAGACATTTAACCAGTTACAGAAGTTATAATACAGCCATACGGATAATAATGTTCCAACGATTCCTGAGATCAGTACCATTGGTTTCTTCTTCTGCCCAAAGATATTCGCAAGTCCAAGCCCTGCGGAATATAAGGCGTTATCATTTGTTGTCCAGATATTTAATCCTAATACAAGGATTGCCATATAGAACAGATTCAAACGAATCATAACTTCAAAGATGTCATTTCCACCAACGAAGATGTATGCGATCGCTCCAAAGAAAAACATCAGGGAGTTTCCGATAAAGAATGCTACAACGGTTGCGATTGTTCCTGATTTTGCATCTTTTGCAAAACGGGCAAAGTTTGGTGTTGCTGTTCCACCAGATACAAATGATCCGATCACCATTCCTGCTCCTCCAATGACTGTGATCGATCCACTGGATACTGCAAACTGATCAACGATCGTTCCATTTCCCTGGCTGACTGCCATAACCATAGCAACGGTTCCAAGAATTGCAACTAATGGTACTGCAATATAGCTGATGACTGTCAGGGAATCAATTCCAAAATACGCAGAAGCTGTCATACATCCACCTGCAACTAAAACCAAGATCCATTTTGCGGCTTCGCTTCCGCCAAAGATCTCTGCGGATACTGGAATCGCAAACATTGCAACTCCGACTCCAAACCATCCGATCTGTGTGAAACTGATCATGGCTGATGAAATATAGGAACCTTTCTCTCCAAACGCTCTCTTGGATAACAGATCTAAGCTTAATCCTGTCTTTGCTCCGACATATCCTAATAATCCTGTATAGATTCCAAGGATGATTCCTCCAAGAAGCAGGGATTTGATAAATCCATAGAAATCAAGTCCTGCTGCCATCTGCTGTCCGACCCACATACTTGCTGAGAAAAATGTGAATCCAAGCATGATCATAAACATTGTCACAAACCCTTTTCTGCCTTCTTTCGGGACAGCTTCGTTTGCGTAATCGATATCTGTTGTTGTATTTTTATTGTCTTTCATTTTCTTATCCTTTTCTATCCTTATGCATCTGTCGTCATTAAATCATATATTTTTTGAGTGCTGACTTGAATTCGTCGATTCTCTGCTTTGCTAACTCTTTTAATGTGATATTCTTCATGCTCTCAATATATCCCTGTTCCTGACGATACAGCCATTTTGTCTCTGGCTGTGGAATCTGCTGATAGTGATTCTTTTCAATCCAGTCTTCATAACTGATTGGTGTCTCATATCCAAGTTTCTCATCTAATAATTCTTTGAAATCAATGATATCTGCACGATCTCTGATTCCTTCCCAGAATTCTAAGACTTCTTCGATATGTTCATGAATCTCATAACGTCTTGCGCCACCATCATAAATGATACATTTTTCAAATAAAGGAGCACACATGGATAGTGTTTCTCTTCTGAATTCTGGTGCAATGATTCCGTCTTTCCAGTAAAAATCTACATCTGGAAGGTTGATTCCTGATACACCTTTGTCTTCATAAGTGCTGAAGACACCTTCATAATATACGGTAATAAATCCTTCAAAGTCCGGCCAGAATTCACGGATCTCTTTTGTAAGATTTTCAAGGATCGTGATTCCTTTTGTTCCACCCATTGTAAAAATGATGATATTGCGAAGTTTTGCGTTATTCTTTCTATAGAAATCTGTGACATAACGCAGGCAGTGGATCAGTGTCTCCCCACTTGCAATGATATCTCCGATCATTAAAGTACTGTCTGGTACCATGGTAAGTTTGCTGTATTTGATCTCAAGTCCGGCAATCTCTTCTTCTCTGAATACACGTTCACTTGATAAGAAGCTGATATCATGAACTCTAATATGTTCTCTGTAACAGCTTTCTTCCAATGGATAATTTAAGGCACCTCTTAAAATGGATAAGATATTTGCTGTTGTTACTTTCTTTTGTTCTTTTAAATAATAAAGCATCTGAGATGTAGACGGAATCAGGCAGTTGTATACCTCGTATCCAACGATCTCTGGTGTGTTTAGAAGCTTTCTTGTCTCGGCTTCCGAAACTACATAATATTCATTTAAATAATCTGCCCCATCGAGCTTATAACATGCTACACCCTGCTCATCAAACTCAGGCACTAATCTAACTTCGTTCCAATTTGTCATCTTTGAAATTCCTCTTTTCTAATTCGCCGTTTATAAATACACATTCTACAAGATGATAAGCTGAAATGTACCTGTTTGTCAATCGTAAAATTTAAATAAAAACAAACGCCACCAAGCGTGAATCCTGTTTTGCATGATTCTCCGCCTGTGGCGTAATTAACTTATAGATTATTAAATATGAAATAACTGAATTAAAACAAGTCCAGAAAGTCCATAATATGTGATAACTGCGACTAAATCATTGATCGTTGTGATCAGTGGACCGGATGCTACCGCCGGGTCAATATTGATCTTATGGAAGAACATTGGAATGATCGTTCCTACAAGGCTTGAAATCACCATTGCTACGATCAATGATACTCCTACGCATCCTGAGATCAGGAAGGAAGAAAGCCATGCATAATGTTTAAACATATGAATGTAAATTCCTAAAAATGCTAATGCCATAATTGCTAAACTTGCTCCATTTAAGAATCCGATCTTCATTTCTTTGAATAATAATGCGATCTTTTTCTTTCCTGACAGGTTTTCATCCATTAATACACGGATTGTTACAGCTAGTGACTGTGTTCCAACATTTCCTGCCATATCAAGAACTAAGGACTGGAAACAGATTACAATCGGTAACACGGCTACAATAGATTCAAACATTCCAACGACAGAGGATACTGCCATTCCAAGGAACAACAATGCAATCAGCCATGGGAGTCTCTTCTTCATACTCACGATCGTTGGTTCGTTTAAATCTTCCTCTTCTGTTAAACCAGCAAGTTTTGCATAGTCATCTCCCATCTCGTCATCGACTAATTCTACGATATCGGAGGATGTTAAGATACCTGCGATCTTTTTGTCCTGTGTAAGAACTGGAATGGAATCTTCTTCGTAATCTGTTAAGACTTCCATACAGTCACTGATCTTTTCATGTTCATAAACATAAGGATAAGAACTGCTTATGATGTCCTGCAGATTATCATGTTCTCTTGCGATGATCAAGTCTTTCAGATCGATCGCTCCTGCAAAGATTCCGTTGTCATCTGTCACATAAAGTGTCTGGATATTATCATGTTCTCCTGCCTGTTTTACAAGGGTACTCATTGCCTCACGAATCGTTACATCGTTTTTTACCACGATATAATTATTCGTCATACAACTACCGATCTGGTCTTCTTCATAAGATAACAGTTTCTGAACATCTTCTTTTGCATCTTTATCCAGTCTCTTTAACAGCTTGTATTTATCTTCTTCACTTAATTCCTCAAACAGATCCATCGCATCATCGGAGTCCATGTTTGACACGACTTTCGCTGCCATATCAAGCGGCATCTCTTCCAGATACTTTCCTGGTTCTTCTTCAATATAAGCAAAGATTTCTGCAATATCTGCAATGTCTAAAATGTCATAAATACATTTTCTGACTGTTTTATCTGATTCTACGATCGCATTCGCAATATCTCTTTCATGATATGCTGCGATCTTTTTCTTTAATTCTTCTTTATCTTTCGTTGTCTGTACAATCTTGATTAATTCTTTTGCATAGTCTGTTCTATGCTGGTTTCTTGCATTTCTCATGATTTTCCTCCTTCTTTTTCCCAGATATGGTTGCAAAATACCTGTATCTGGGCATAAAAATACACCGCTTCAGATTTTGATTCCTAAAGCAGATCACATACTGTGTTGTGATGTAAAGGACTTTCTGTTTCGCGGTGTATCAAAAAAGGACATCATAATACAAATGCTGTTGTTAGTCTATCTTCACAGACAGCAGCATTCGTAATTTATGCTTCTTTTGATCCCGCATACAACTTCGTCCTATACGATCGCAACTATCCATGAACATACACCTCCATTCGTTTCTTTGCTGATGTCTCTCAGCGTTCTTTGTTTTTTCGTTCTGGGTTATGTTATCAGATTTTTCTGATATCGTCAACCCAATTTACGTTTATTTTACAAAGTTTCCTATTTTTCATATTTCTTATATCTCATTTTACTCACTCTCAATTAATCTATCTGGCAGATACTTTCTACTTTAACACTTCCCCCCCCCATCTGTTCCACAAAATATTTACAGATTGCAAGTCCAATTCCTGTTCCTTCTTTGCTGTGATTCTTCCCATATCTCCATATAAGGTATTCGGAAGATTCTCACAAATGTGATAATATATCGGCACCTTCTGCCTGATATTTCTTGCATTGATGATCGCTGTCATATCCTGGATCAACTGATCTGTTTCATACTCCTGCTTATTCTTTTCTAAATAACGGTCTCTTTCGCTCCATGGAATTTCTACGAATTTGGGCTGATATCCAGCACGTTTACATGCTTCTTTCGCAATATCTGCATCAATTCCTGCATAATTTCCATTCCGATCAATATAAAAAAATGGTTTTAAGATATCAACTCCGATCCTGATCTGTGGCAGATCTTTCTTGGCGTTTTCTTTGCTGGATGATTTTTTCGTACATCCTGTTATGATCAGGATTATTGTACTTATACTGAGAATTATCATTATCTTTAAATATTTTCTCATTTGTTTTCCTTCCTATAAAATAACGAAAAAAAACATCCTTATTACTAAGAATGTTCGAATTTCATTATTAAATCTATATATAAAGGATATACCTTCAAAACAACATACAAGAACTATTCTACATCTTTTACACTCTAGCCTTCTTTGGTTAAAGCCTCGACCGATTAGTAACAGTCAGCTCCATGCGTTACCGCACTTCCACCTCTGCCCTATCTACCTCGTCGTCTTCAAGGGGTCTTACTACCTTACGGTATGGGAAATCTTATCTTTAGGGGGGCTTCACGCTTAGATGCCTTCAGCGTTTATCCCTTCCAGACTTGGCTACTCTGCTATGCACTTGGCAGTACAACAGATACACCAGCGGTCCGTCCATCCCGGTCCTCTCGTACTAAGGACAGCTCCTATCAAATTTCCTCCGCCTGCGCCGGATAGGGACCGAACTGTCTCACGACGTTCTGAACCCAGCTCGCGTACCGC
>ENA-OPSJ01000227-OPSJ01000227.1-human-gut-metagenome-genome-assembly--contig:-NODE-227-length-50705-cov-4.885153_pt1 | contig 50705 bp, 52 predicted proteins | sample MGYA00241801_ERZ501893 | MGnify/ENA primary metagenome ERZ501893 (study PRJEB25962, sample SAMEA2042219) | human gut metagenome | biome: human gut; feature: human-associated habitat; material: faeces...
AATCAACTTTGTGACAGGTTTGTACCACCCCCGTGACAAAGTGCGTGACATTTTCCCTTATGCTCTTGTCGTTTTGATTTCAACGAAATACCTAACTATGTTAATTTTTTTTCGCTGCGTTCGTGTGCTCAGATAACATACTCTGAAATCTGACACTCACACCCCCGCTATATAATTTATATCATTCACACCATCGCATCTTGCGATGCGACGGATTGATTAAAAATATAGCGGGTCTATCATTTTCACGAAAAAATCTTTTCATAAACGTGCATTTTCCCGTTGACTTAAAAAGGGTTATATGATATAATATTCATACACACCCTTGAAAAAATACATAAGAAAGGCAGGATCAAAGTGTCTGACAGCATTGGCTTTGACAGCGGTGGTGCGTTGCCACGCACCCTGAACGACGTTATTTACGAGACAACTATGAATTATCTCAACGAAATTGACATGGACTCTCCCCCAGTACCTCGGATAATAGAAAAAGAACTGATATCTGATGTGAACGACGCAATTGCTGTTGAGAACATGAACATTCCGTCCATTCCTGTTCGCGGCAAGAACGGACAGCCTGTTTACGATAAGAATGGCAACCCCAAAATGACCCCTCTCCGTTCGGCATGGCGGAGTATAGAACGACTACTTCCCCAGCAGCTTGCCGAAATCGTATTATTTTTCAACAGCGTTGTCCGCATTGATACAGCTGAAACGAACGTTGAAAGCGAAGAAGACCTGTTAGCCGTTTATTGTGACGACGGTCCAAACAAAGGAACATACGATATAAGCGAAAGCACTCTGTATCGTATTGTGAAACAGTACGATTATCAGCTCGAAGAACGTAAGTTCAAAGAAGTGTATTACACACTTCAATCTTTGGCTCCGCGCCGAACACGAACACATGACCGCAATCTGATTGCCGTGAACAACGGCATTTTTGATTATAAGTCAAAAACATTATACCCATTCACGCCGGATATGGTCTTCCTTACAAAATCGCACGTGGATTACAATCCCAACGCTCGATTAGTTACTATTCATAACAATGATGACAATACCGACTGGGACGTGGAGTCGTGGATGGCGGAACTGTCAGATGACCCTGATATAGTAAATCTGTTATGGGAAATGCTTGGGGCGATCATCAGACCTTTTGTCAGATGGAATCAATCCATCTGGCTTTATTCAACCACTGGTAACAATGGTAAAGGTACTTTATGTGAACTGATGCGCAATCTCTGTGGAAACGGAATGCACACCAGCATCAAGCTCAGCGATTTCGGAAAAGAATTTGCACTTCAGCCATTGCTTCATTGCAACGCTATAATCGTTGATGAGAATGATGTAGGGCGTTATCTGGATACATTATCTGACCTCAAAGCCGTCGTGACAAACGATATCATCCAAATCAACCGCAAATTCAAAGATCCTGTTTCGTTTCGTTTCTGGGGATTTATGGTCCAGTGTATCAATGACCTGCCCCGCATTCGTGACAAATCCGATTCTTTTTATCGTCGTCAGATTCTCGTACCTATGGATAAGTGCTTCACAGGTGCAGAAAGACGATATATAAAAGACGATTACCTGTCACGCCCTGAAGTGTTGGAATATGTTCTGAAGAAAGTTCTTCACACAGATTTCTATCAGCTCAGCTCCCCTGCTCGCTGCCGTGACCTGCTTGGTGCATATAAGGAACTCAACGACCCTGTTCGAGAATTTCTTACTGAATTCAAGGATCAGTTCGTCTGGGATCTTATACCAACAGATTTTATGTACGACTTATATAAATCATGGTACGGCAGATGCAACCCCTGCGGAAAGCCTGAGGGTAAAATCACGTTCAAGAAACAGCTTGACATATTGCTTCTTGAACCCGGCGTCAGAGATACGTGGCGTACAACGAATGGCGCCGTTCGTATCAGTGACAAAATGTCACGACCTGAACCTCTTATAGCGTATTACGACTTATCCCTGTGGAAAAACCCTTCATATACAGGCAACGATATAGATAAGATATCAACGCCTCGTTTGACCACTGACCGATACAGAGGCATAATACGCTGCTCAACTTCTGACTCATCGTCGGATATTGTCGTAGACGATAATGCCGATGAATGAATATCACGACATCTTTGACTTGACAAGGAGATTTATTATGAACATTATCCCGTTTGAAAACATTCGAGAGGAAGTCAACAAGACGAGTTGGACTGCTGATTTCAAAAGAGCCGGTTCTATCTTGGAAAAGCGCGAAAACACCGGTAAAATCAGTAAAACTGATGAAAAATTCTTGAACAATTTTATCACCTGCATGCACAACTCTCACACCATGCTCGTACGCCGTCCCGAAATCGCCGCGTATCTTAAGGTTCGCATGCTTCTGGCTGAACAGGACATGACTCCTGAGGATATAGACTTTGCTGCATACGGCAACGCTATGCTCAGCATCAACGGTTCTAAACTGCCCAGCGAATATAACGGTGTGGATTACGACCAGATCAAGACTTTCGGCTATGTTCCGGGTTTCACTAAGATCGTAAGCAACGCTCCGTATACACACATCGATTTTGCAGACGGAACATCCGTTTGCGTGAAATGCGAAGATGAAGACACATTCGACGCTGAAAAGGGTATTTATATTGCTCTGCTCAAGAAAGCTATTGGTGGAAAGAATCTCAGACATCTGTTCAAGCTCATCGACGGTATCACCGCTTCTTCTGCGTCCGACGCAGCCGAGCAGGAAAGCGTGAGTGTTGATGATTGGACAGACCGTCCTGTACCTGAGACTTCCGCCTCTTAATGCCATTCAAAATAGAGGCGCTGTCGAAAGATAGTGCCTCTATTTTTACATAAATCAAGCAAAGATGCATGAAAGGACTACACACCATGCCCGATGAAAACGATAAGCTTGAAAGCATAAAGCAGGTTTTCTATGATATAGAAAGCCTTGACAATGTGTTTTCGCTTTGTTCCCATCGTTACAATGAAAATATTCTCGACGTATATTTTCTTGTTGACGACAAACTCGATACACCCGGTGATGGAAACGGCAAATTCGTATTCACTGACGAAATCAAAAACGTTCTGACGCAGCGAATTTATGAACATAATAAAATATTTACCGGAACAGTTGAGTATCACTATCTGACCGAACGTCAGGCAAACATTCATCTCATCAACATTTTCGGTGCAAAGGACGATCAAAACACCTTTGAAAATCTCGCGGCAACAGAACCCGCTTTTCACATGCTGGTAAATGATACCGATGTTGGATATTCAAACACAGAACAGCCGTATTTGTTAGGTTATAACTCATTTAATTATGATACGACCATGTACGCACTGTATGTTTCTGAAACGTTCTATCTGAACAACGGTCAGCTGGCTATATCGCCGCCTACTGCAAGACAGATGCGCGACCATAACAACAATCTGTTCTCTGCCAAATTTAAAGAACGTATGCCCAGCTATCTGCAACAGAATAAAGACAATACCTACGGTTCAGGCTATGCAAATCGCGAAAATGTCATTCGCAGCAACCTGATTCGTTCTGGTCGCTATGTTGATATTGCCCTGTTGAACGAGAAAATGCAGAAAGTCGCCTTGAAGCGCGTGCTTGGAATGCTCGGTTATCAGATACTTGAATCTGATAAACTCAAAGGCACGAAATCCCACATCGACACTCTCGATGAACTTGCTGAGCTCATTGCGTACAATGCCTCTGATACAATGTACCAGCGTATGCTGTTCATTCATCAGAGATATCAGGGTAATTTTGAGCTGAAGAAAGGTCTGCTTGAATCCTATCCGGAGCTTGTCTACAACAAGAAAGAAGACAGTTATGCTCCTGACGTCAGACCTGATAACGTACGGCGTGACCGTCTGTATATCGACTCCAGCTCAGCAAAGCTCGCGTCCCGCACTCTGTGTCCCTACGGCAATCTGAACGATATAGAAGCAGTCAGCTTCATGTATCCGAGCGAAGCAAAATCCAAAGAGCTCGGTATCCCCCGTGTCAACGTTCTTGACGAATGCCGCAAGTTCTTTTACGGCTTGTATCCGAATAATCCTGATTTGCAGGCAGAATTCGACCGCATTTACTTCTATTATAAGAACAATATAGAGGGCAAGAACTTCAACGAATCTGATGAATATCAGAATTTCTGGAGCAAACAGCATCCAAATGCGCCGATCATGTCGGCTGTCAATGTCTCTCAGATTCCCAAATGCAATCTGACTCTTCCCTATTATAATGCTGACGGTTCCGCGTCAAGCTGTTATGTTGCGTTTGGCACAGGCGGCGTACATGGTGCAGAATACAATAAAGCATTATATGACGCTGACATGCGTGCATATGAAGAAATCGAAGCACTTCATACTCTTGTTCGCACTCAGTATCCGGACCCGACAATGCTGAAGAAAAAGAACCCTGAAACTAAAAAAGCATGGTCGTTCGAACACAAGGGCAAAATTTACAAGCCCACTGACTTCCTCAAAACAGGCTCGACCGCTGCTAAAGCTGAATGGAAAGATATTTCCAAGAAAAAGCCTCTCCTGTTTAAGCCCGATCCTAAGGGCTCATTCAAGCTGAATAAACGGTATGTTTATACCAGCAACGATGACAGCAGTCACGAAGACTTTACGAGCTACTACCCTAATCTCCTCATCATGATGCAGGCATTCATGAACGAGGGTCTCGGTTATGACCGTTACGCTGAAATATTCGATAATAAGCAGCATTATGGCAAGCTGATGAAAGACCCGTCTCTTTCCGAGAAAGAACAGTATCATTATTCTGTTCTCCGTGAGGGAACAAAGCTCATCCTCAATTCCGCTTCCGGTGCGGCTGACGCGGCATTCTTTACGCCTATCCGCATGAACAACCAGATACTCTCAATGAGAATAATCGGTCAGTTGTTTACGTGGCGCATCGGTCAGGCGCAGACCTATGCCGGTGCAAAAATCATTTCGACCAACACAGATGGCCTTTACTCCGTATTCGAGCCGGAAGAGAACGCTCGTATCCTTGCGCGTGAAGCAGCAAATATCCATGTTGCTATCGAGCCGGAGTTCTGCCACCTTGTTTCCAAAGACAGCAACAATCGTATGGAGCTTGATGAAAAGAACAGGATCATCAGCGCTTCCGGCGGTTCTCTTGCCTGCCGTAAGAGCCCCGACCCGACAAAATCGCTCGCTCATGCCGCCATTCTCGACTACGCATTGTGTGAATACATGCGAAACGCCGATAATATGCATTTTGACTGCGATGATTTCCTTGCACGAGAATTCGACAGAAACAAGGGTTTGGCTGTTTTATACAACTCTCACTTTACATTCCCTGATTCAGCACGATATCTGAACATGTTTCAGACTATTGTTGCAAGCTCGTTGGGTTCCCAGACGTTCATTTTTGGCGAAACGGACAATCTTCAGGGATACAAGTCCTTTATCACGGGTATACCGTTCGACCAGAACCTGTTTAACGCGGCGTGCATATCGAACGATATCAACATCATGCAGCATTATAACCGCGTGTTCTTTGTAAAGAAAGAATTCGGAACAATTTACAATAAGCCGATTTTCCATTTGTACAACGCTTCAACAAGAGTTGTAACAGCGGCTCAGAAGCTGACCCGAAAGAAAAACAATCTGCTGATGATACAGCATGATCCATACGCAAAGGCTCTGCTTGAAAAATTCGATATACACGACGCTGATATCCCTGAGGGTAAAGAGGCAAAAATAACAAAGGTATCAGGCATCGACCCAGACTGGTATGTCTATATCGAAAACAGGAGTCTGTTTGAATTGTCTGAAGATGAAAAACAGCTCCTTATCAGCAACCTCAATATGGACAACTATCTGACGCTGCTTGCCGACAGTTTCAACAAGAATTGGGCAAACATCGCAAAGACTGAAGGAGACGATGATGAGACCGGAATCAGCGCTTGAGTCTTACTTTCAGGAACAAGCTGAAAAACACGGTTTTCTTCAATATAAATTTCTGTCGGGGGTCACTGGTGTCCCCGACAGAATTATTATTGGGAATGGCATTACAGCTTTCGTTGAACTGAAAGCCAAAAATGGACGGTTGTCAAAACGACAGCAATTCGTTATACAATCTATGCGAAATCACGGTGCTATTGTCTATGTCCCTTTTTCAAAAGAAGACATAGACGAAATATTGACAAAAAAAGACAACGTTGAGTGAAAACACTCAACGTTGTCCGTCAATTGACTAACACACCCAAAACCATCGGATCAAACCTGACATAGCTTTGTAATGATATTATATCATAACGAAAGTAGTTTGTCAAGTATTTTTAGAAAAAATGACAGCATTTTGCAATCGACATCAGGAGATAATGACATCATGAATGTGACACTACATGACTATCAGGAAATTGCTGCTCGGTTTGCTATTGACCACCCGAAATGCGGACTTTTCTTAGACCTTGGTCTGGGGAAAACCCTTATTTCGCTGGCTGTACTCGAACGAGTCTATGATAAAGAATCCGGACATGTTCTTGTCGTAGCACCTAAATCAATAGCAAAAGCAACATGGGCAGCAGAGATTGACAAATGGGGTATCAATCTCCCCTACGAAAGCCTTATCGTAAACGAAAAAGGTAAAAATTTCAGCAAGACAAAACGACTCGAAGCATATCGCAGTATCTTTAATAACCCTCGTAAAACTGTATATTTCATCAACCGTGAAATGTTGGTTGACCTCATCGATAATTGTCCTTGCCAGAGAAACATGATTCTCTGGCCTTTTCAGACAATCGTTATTGATGAGCTCCAGAGTTTCAAAAGTCCGTCAAGCAAACGCTTTCTGTCTCTCAAGAAAGTTATGCCGGCCGTCAATCGTTTCATAGGACTCACAGGCACCCCGACGCCGAATGGTATACAGGATATCTGGGCACAGATCTTTCTCATGGACGGTGGACTCAGGCTTGGCAAAAACATTACCGCTTTTCGTAACAAATTCATGAAACCTGGTTATGTCAAAAACGGTATTGTATGCAGTTGGGAACCGCTGCCTGACGCTGATAATGAGATTTATGATCTCATATCAGACATAACTATATCAATGAAAAACACAAATCTCAAGCTGCCGCCTGTTGTTTTCATTGATGATACAGTAAGTATGTCTGCCGCTGAACGCAAGATATATAGCCAATTTCTCAAAGAATCTGTGCTTGACTTTGGTGAAAATACTTATGCGACGGCAAGCAACGCTGCTGTCATGAGTGCCAAACTGCAGCAGTTAGCGTCTGGAGCAATATATACCGTTGATGAAGACGGAAAGCCGACGGGTTCATACAATCAGATTCACTCTGAGAAACTTGAACGTCTTAGATATATCAGAGAGAACAGTGACGATAATATCCTCATCTCATATTTCTTCAAATCGGACGCTGATATGATAATGAAATACTTTGAGTCACTTAACATTCCCTGTGAGCTGTTTGACAGTAACAAATCAGATGAAATTCTCAAACGTTGGAACAACAACGAGATACACACTCTTCTCATTCAGCCGTCATCTGCTGGCTTCGGTCTGAATTTCCAGTATGCGTCCCATACGTTGGTATGGTTCACCCTTCCCTTTAATCTGGAGAACTATCTTCAGACCATAGGACGTATTTATCGTCAGGGTCAGGAGAACACGGTGTACATACATCGTATAATGACCGATAAAACTATCGATCAGCATGTTCTTCACGCTCTAACCAACAAGAACGCAGATATGCAGAAACTGCTGTCTGCTGTTGAATACTCAGATACACAGCATGAAAGCCTGACAGCTTTCAATACAGCTTTAAGCCTATCTGATACCAATAATATAACAAATGATGATATTATTGCGGCTGTTAATAACACTCTGCTTGATAATGAACTCTGATACAGAAAATCCCACCGACAGATATCGGTGGGATTTTTTACTCATGTTTGACGGAGTTAGCAAGATTAACGCCCGTTACGAACTTGACACGGTATGTTTTCGGACTATGTACTATCTGACCGTCAGGTGTGCGATATGTTCGCTCGTTGACCTCTGTTACACAGAATGTTCCAAAATTTCTGATAATTACTTTCTCATGGTTTTGAAGCGCGTCCGCCATTTCATCAAACAGTGTATTCACCACTGCGTTGATATCATAGCATTTCACTGTTGGATTTTTGCTTTTAATACGCTGAACAAGGTCTTTACGGCAAACTATATTCATACCGACACCTCGCTGCTATCTTCACCGGCGATACCCATCGACTCATTCATCATAATTCCGTCTGGATATGATTTTTCGCTTGTTTTTGTGTTTCCGATAATTTTCATTATTTCTTCGCCAGAAAGAGTTTCTTTGTCAAGCAATTCAGCAGCTATCGCTTCGACAAGACTGTAATTCGCCTCAATAAATGATATAGTTTCTTCCATCATCTTTCGTGATAACGTCTGCATTATCTCATTTGGAACAGCGAAAGCTGATACCGACTTGAGTACATCAACATCCAGCAAACCGTAATCATCACACATACCAAACTTGCATACATAAGCGTATATCAGCTTGGTCGCCTGTGTGATATCACTTCCTGCGCCGTCCGTTATCTTACCGAATTTTACACTTTCAGATGCCCTGCCCGCGTAACATACGCGAATCTGCCATTCATATTCATCTTTTGTCGAAAATTGACTGGTATCTTTATCAGCCTGAAAAACAGCTCCACCAACGCCAGACGTTGAACCGACAATGCTTGCTCTTGCAATCGGCAAATCTGCAAGATAATTCATAACAGCATGCCCCGCCTCATGATAGGCGGCAACTATCACATCTTTTCTATGACGACGAGCTGTACTTCTATTGGCTTTGAATACCTTTTTGTCAATAGCTGTTTCGAAGCACTCAGAATCGAGAGCGTCTTTACCTTCCATTGCCGCAACGAGTTTTGCTTCGTTTACTACAGCATTGATATCAGCGCCTGTGAAACCGACAGTCTGTTTAGCCAGATTTTCCACATCAGCATTACAAGCTGTGTCTTTGATATACAAATCAAACATCTTCTTGCGTACATGCCAATCTCTCGGCGGGTTGACGATAACCTGTCTGTCGAAACGACCAGCTCTGACTATTGCCGGGTCAAGGCTGTCAGGATTGTTTGTGGCGGCTATAACGAATATACCGCTGCCTTTGTCAAAACCGTCCATCTCTTGAAGCAGAGCATTAACTGTTTTGTTATCCTCAGATGTAGTACCCTGCGCTCCCCTGGTGGAAGCAACCGCGTCGATTTCGTCTATAAAAATTACGCATGGCTTATTCTTGCGAGCCTGTTTGAACAGCGTTCTGACAGTTTTGGGACCAACGCCGACATACATATCAATGAACTCTGAGGCGTTTGCGCTGAAGAAAGGTACGCCAGCTTCACCTGCAACAGCTCTTGCAATAAGAGTCTTGCCTGTTCCGGGGGGTCCTGACAGCAAAATACCTTTCGGTATTCTTGCACCCAGTGCGTCAAGTTTTTCACCTTTCATCATTCTTACAATAAATTTCAAGTCATCAAGAACTTCGTCCTGTCCGATAACATCGTTAAACGTTGTTTTTATCTGACCCTCTAACGAACTGAATTTCTTCTGATTGAATCCTCCGTTCTGAACCAACGTAAGTATGAAAACAAACATTATTATAATGAGAACAAAGGAGAAAACCATAGACCAGAAACCGGAAAGCATAGGCTCAAATTTTCTGATTTTCAGATTTACCCCGAAGTCAACGAGCATTTCGTATCTGAAATTATCTCCGCCAAGATAAGGGGTCTGCCGCCAGCTATCTTTATTATAATAGTAATGTGACCGTTCTTCTGGCGTCATATTTCTGGTTTTGTCATTAAGCAGCGTATATCTCATCATTTCGCTGCTTGAACTGTAATATACAGTATCGACGTCGCCTGCCTTGACGCTTGCCAGAAATTCTTCTGTTGTCGCCGCCTTTGGCGTATTGAGTGTAAAAACGGCTGAGTCCAATAATGTCATTGTGATCATGACTATAGCCACGATCATCAACATTATCCAAAGACGCCGCCGCCCGCCTTTGTTGAGATATTTCTCAATAAAGGCGTTGGCTTTTTTCAATGAATCTTTCATGCTGTCATCCTCTCTGTTGTCAAAACAATGATGTCAAATATGAGCAGAAATACCAGCTCATGTAATTATTATACCATCTCTAATTAACGATGTCAAGGGTAGTTAATTCAATATTGACAAAAATTATTATTTCACATTTCATACTTTAATTATGCAAAAACTAAATAGCAAAAACTGTTGAAATTTGTCGAATTTTATGCTATAATGTGAAAGATTCGGTTTTCTTCTTTCTTACACCGAATACCCTTTCTCACACGGTCTGGCGACCGTGCGGAATGTAATAAAAACAGAAAAGGGCGTTTACTCTCTTTTGAATGAAAGCTCTTTTACCACAAATCTAAAAACAAGGAGATAAAATATGTTTTCTAGTCGCTCTAAAACAGGAAGAAATAATGTTATCGGTTTGACAATCGCTCGCCGCAGAAAGGAACTGCATATAAGCCAGCGCGAACTTGCGGACCGGCTTAATACAATCGGTCTGGCCATTGACAAGAATGCAGTTCAGCGTCTTGAATCAGGTCAGCGTTTTGTTACAGACCTTGAGATGCTTTATCTTGCGCAGGTCTTTGACGTCACATTGAACGACCTATATGCCGACAGCAAGGGCGAAACAGATGTGCCTATTAAGAAAAAGTAATTTTGAACAAAAACAGGCACTAATAGTGCCTGTTTTTCGTTTATAATACTGGACCATTAGAGAAAGGATAAAAGTTTGGATAAACAGACCAATGAAAATACCATAAAACTCACAGTTCAGCAACTGTTTGAGAAACTTTCATGTAAACATTCGTGGAAAATAATCGGAACAACAACTCTTACAGACGGTTGGTGTATACCTAGGAAAACTCGTATCACTCTCACTTGTGAACATTGTGGCAAATTGATACGCAGAACACTGTGATCTTATCTTTATTCTCTCTGTGCTAAAATACATACGTATTTTAGCACATTTTTTTTCACAATTTTGAATCAATATTGCGCCATTATTGAATTATAAATATGATAAAATGATTAAAAAGTGTTGAAAAACGTGAAGATTTGTGCTATAATATAATTATAGCAACAATCACAACACGATGATTGAAAACAATTTTTATCAGAAAGAGGTGCAATATGTCCAACAGCGTTTTTAATGATGATAACATTCTGACGCGTGTTGACGGGCGAAGAACTCGCAGCATACCGATCGAGAAGAAATCATCTGAATCATCGGCTCAGAATGAGCCTGCCACACCTGCGTCCACACTCCCTGACGGTTTTCCCACACACGTTCATTGCAGATGGTGTGACAGCATTATAAAAGATGTTTATATCCCTCAGTTCAAAAACGGAAGAAACGGTAAGCCTTTTGATGTTGTCGTAGGCTATGAACCTTGCCAGAACTGTCGTAACAAATGGAACACAATGGTTATTTTCATCGAAGTCACAAACATTGAACCTTATCCTGACTGCCTGCCTATTGATGAAGATATTCGCGAAATTACCGACGGCTATATCGATCCAGTTGAAGAACCGGAGAAGTATAAAAAGCGCGTCGTTGAAGAGCGCTACGAGAGCAATGATCTCGGCGAGGGTGTTACCGTTCAGTATGAAAAGATATACTTCTACCCTACCGGAAGATATACAGGTGTTACTCTCGAAGCTGTTCGCCAGTATTTCACGGGTGATACAAGCTCTATCCACAACGGTTCTGTTATTTATCTGGAAACAGAGATGTTCGAAAAAGCGTTCGAAGACTATTTCAAGTAAACCGTTATTCTCACAGGTCGTCCACTGCTAATGCTGTGGACGACTTTTTTCGACTTTTCAACATTTTCAACAAAATTTCAACACTGATTAGTTGAAAACCAAAAGCGGCTGTAATGTTTCTGCTTACAACCGCCTTTGTTATTCAATTTTCATTTCTGGCACCATCAATCATCGCGTCTATCGAAAGTACAAGATTTACCTGCTCATTGAATTCATCGGGTATTATCCATACACGTCTGTTCATCTTAGCAACTTCTTCATTGAAATAACCGGTTTCCCATTCATCGCTGCGCCACGGATCACTAACACCCAGACCTACTGAAATCAATTTTTTGTCGTCAATACCTAATTCGATAAAGCTCCGGCGTACCGTATCAGCTCTTTGCTTTGACAATTCGGTATCTGTCAAACTCCAGTTCGCTGTTTTGGCTATTCCACCTACAAGGTAGATCTGACCGGTGGGGTATTTTTCGAAATAATCGCTGAATGCGTCAACATACGTCGCTAAAGTTTTAAGAGCTGCGTCTTTGTCTACATATTCGCAGCTATCCGGCAGAAATTTAATAGTTTCCATTGAAACATCAGCAGGCGGCACTGATATATCCGAAGATGAATCAATATCGTCGTTGTGATGAACAGAACAATCGGGGTCAAAACAAGGTAACGAATGATTTGTATTTGGGTCTTCCCCGATATCCGGAGTATCACTTATACTATTTTCATTTTTATGTGAAACCGAATCATCTCTGTCACCTATCTGTTCGGACTGTGCGTCCGAACGGATTGGCTCCAAAGCCGTGATTGTTTTGCCTGTATCAATTGTGTATGCCTGTGCTTTGAGCATACCGTTGAAATCGTTGGTGATAAAAGCGGCTGACAACCCAATAATTGCGACCGAACCGGTTGCGGTCACAATGGTCGATAATCGTTTTCGCGTTTTAGAGACCGTAATCCCTGTTTTCATATCGTATGGTCACTCTCCTTTGTTTAGGCTCTTGATATGGGTGAAAAATGAAACAATACTTGCAAAATAATTAAAAAGTATTGAAATATGTGAATATTTGTGCTATAATGATTATAGCATATTTCATAATATGTGTCAAGGCGAAACTAAACAAAGATGTGGCTAAATCGTAACAAAAACCTAAATTTTTTCTGGAGGACAATTAAGAATGAGTAACATCAATAGTGTAGACATCAACGAAAAGGTTTATGTGTCTGGTATCGTAGATTTCAGCCGTATCGCGGCTCCGCTTACTGCCGAAGAATTGGCGGCTGATAATGCCAGAAAGTCGGCTCGCGGTATGAGAACCGTTGATAAGCCTTACACACACATGACCATTTCGCATGCCGTTGTTGCCTGCACGAACCCCAACGCACCCACTGCTGCTGAGCAGTATATCATGGAAAAGCTCTACAACACCAAGCACGCTGAAAAGGGCCTGTGTTTTACGGCGCTCAATAAGAGCAGAAATCTTCCCGCCGTATACAGCCGCGAGAACGCGCAGTCCAAGGAGCTTGAGCCTGTATCGCTGGAAGGTGAGCTCAGACCTGGCACACCTGTAACTGTTATGATCAGATTCTTCTCGACCAATCAGAACAAGGGTATGTCTCTTGATACTGTTATTGTGAACGAAAGACCTGTCCGCTACTTCGGCAGCACCAGCAGTGAGTCCGCTCTTGCTGAGCACGGTTTCACGATCGTACCGCCGACTACTGACACTGATGTAGACGCTGTAAGAGATCAGGTTCAGGCAAACAATGCACAGCCTACACCTGCACCTGCGGCACCGACAGCTGCACCTTATGCAGCGCCGGCACCTGTTCCGGCAGCTCCCACTCCTGTGCCTGCACCTGCTCCGACACCTGCGCCGGCTCCCGCTCCCACAAACAATCTTCCCATACCGCCTGCTGGTTATATGTACGACGCTAACAACAGGCTCGTTCCTATCGGCGCTGCCAGCGGTATTCAGCTCTGATACCACTCTCGCCTAACGAAATATGCGCGGAGTCCGAAAACCGGTCGGACTTCGCGTTAATTTCTATTACAATCAAAAGGAATTCACGATATGATATGGGATTTTATTGACAACAACGTTATTCGCTACTTGGCTCCCAAGCCATATTGGACTGTAAATGTTGACGGCAAAAAGCCGCTTGATATAGTCGAATTCGAACGAACGGGTCAAATCATAGGCGCAAAGAATGAAACATGTCTTACAGACTTGGACAATCTGCTCCGAATAGTAAATGCAATTCCTCAGCAGTTCGTATACAGTCTGAACGCTGTCAGAGACAAAATCGTCGTTCTGGACGTTGAAAAAACCTGTCCGGACGATATAAAAGAAACATTGTTGAAACTGCCGTTCTTATACGGCGATATTTCAATGTCAGGCAAGGGCTTGCACCTTGTGTTCCCCTGCCCGCAGCTGGACGAGACCACAGTCAATAAAGTCGTCATGAAAGAAGAACACGGCTATTATGAAATCTTGATACATCATTATGTAACCTTTACGAACAATACTCTTCCGCCAATATATACCACAGAAAACGCACCCATCCAGTTTCAGGAAATATGGGATAACCTCAAAGCCTCACAGAAAAATCTCATAAAACGAGATTATGACATGTGCTTTGAAAATGTTTCCCTGGATTTCCCTCAATATGAAACTTTAAAAACAGCTGTGGTAAACAATTTCAGGCAGCGATTCAAAAAAACACCGGAAGATTATCATAACGATATGTCCAGATACGAATTTGCTGTTATCGGCTCGATACGCCGAAGTTTGAACATCATGCTGGATATACCAATGTTTGCTCGTCGAATACGTCTTGACGAACAGCAGCAAATCCTCATGATTTATCAAATTGTCACAGAAATACTTCCATATCGCGAAAAACACGATGAAACACGTGACGGCAAACCGTTATTGCTTTATCAAGTAATGAACAGTTTTGCTACATCCGCTCCTGCGTTTACACAGGTAAAATCCTGACATTTTTTCTGACATCCTTGACCGACATCATTGAAAGGACATCAAATGTTCAAATCTCTACCGTTGTCTGATGCGGTGTTATACTCGGCTGTTATAGCAGTCCCCTGCTTGATCACTGGTATAATTCTGTTCAGATGGCAAAACAAATTCTGCCGTTCACATGAACAAGAGGCAGATGATCGCGCTCGCAAAAAAGCGGCGTACTGGCAAGCACTTATATTGATACTTTTCGCAATATCGGGAGCATTTCTCGGTAATCTACTGAACATACTGATAACATACAGTACCGCAATATCTCACGGAATGGTACGAAATCCTGATACAGGTGTTTACGACCTGACATACGGAGAAATGCAGACGTGCAACCGACGAAGCATAAAAGAAACGAACATAGATGTTGATGACCTGAAAGGTCGAATCGTTATCTACGTTCGTTACGATTGTCCCGATTGCATGGCGTTGCATAATCAGCTCGCTCAAATCAACGACGTTGTTTTTCTGGCGTCGAGAACTGAGCTTGGAAAAAAATCACGAGAAGTGTATGGTATAAACTTGACAGAAGTGCCGCAAGGCGCATATATCGACATCGATGGTTCTTCGACAACTGTGAATATAGTGCATCATGATGGCGATGGCTCAGTTACGTTGGATTTGCAGCAAATAGCGATTCTCCGTGAAATGGCAGACCGCCGTGAGCCACTGACAAGTAAATAGCATATATGAGCATACCGAGTCCCGCAAGGGATATCAGTATCATCAATATCGTTTCGGACGTCTCGCCCGTACGGTAAAGATAAATCTTGTGATTTTTCTTTATCTGCGCGCCAGACGCCCATTTTTTGTATCTGGAAAACGGGTAAAACCAGCATATACCGCCTTTGGACAAGCTGTCATAAAACAAATGCAGCGTGTATCCGTATGCCAGCCATAAAAAACATGGCGCCCCAACGCCGATAAAGGCAAAAAGCATAACGGGCCAAATCGTATGCGTCCACGTTCGATGCTCTACAGGAACATAGAGCATTCGCCCCATTATGCTGTTCTTCTGATCGCAATCAGGTAGTAAACAGCCAAAAATAAACATTACGATATTGACCATATAAGCTAGAACGATCCAAGCTGTATAGCCGAATGCAGTTTGTGAATCGATAGCAAACTGCCAGCTTAATAAGCTGAATATATCGTTATAAAACGAACTTTCGAGCTCGTATGACACGGTTCTGATGCTGGTATCAACAATTACTGCCGAAGAAATACCAGTTATGATATGATTTACGCCTTTCATGATGTCTCTCCAAAGATGTCTGTCAAAGTTGTCGGAAATTTTCTACTCATAATTATACCACAAACTGGTATTAAATGCAACTAAAATGTTGCGGAAAGGATCGAAAAATGAACAAGCTTTCTGAAAAAATGCATTCATTCGTTAAAACACTCAGTTCAACAGAACGCGATGAATTGTACCGATATCTCTGGTCTGATTATGTTCGTAACGATGTTCGCGAACATCTGTCGCGTGATGACATCGGCTTATCAGACGAAGATGTGAACGCTATAGTTGAGGCTGTTGTTGAGTACTACGTGTATAACGGTGAATATGACTGTGAATTGAGTTATTGGGATAACATTTCCAACCTTATCACAAACGCCATACGCCGTCTCGATATTCGTATCTTCAGACGACCCTCTGCTCCAAGACGCCGTAGACGCCTTTAAGGGCGGTTGTCCGCCCTCGGATTGCTTTCTACAGAAACTATTTTGAAATTTTTGAAAGGAACTTAAACTTATGAAATTCAATTCCATGCTCACGAACTTTGTTACAAAGGATCTGAACGCAGGTAAGATACCAATGCTCCTCGGAGAGCCCGGTATCGGTAAGTCCAGCTGGACAGAAGCTCTGGCGGCGTCGATGCAGACAAAGTGCTTTACGCTGGCTGTAAACCAGCTTGCTGATAAGGCTGACCTCACCGGCGCACGACTGGTTCCTGCAAGTACTGACGGCAATTACAAGCAGGTGTTCTTCCCTCACGAAACCATCATGGACGCTGTTGAGTATGCTGAGTCTCACCCCAGAGAGACACCAATTCTGTTTCTTGATGAGATCAACCGAACCACAGCTGATGTAACTTCAGCTGCACTATCCATCCCGACTATGAGACGCATTGGCTCAATTAAGCTACCTGCAAACCTGCGAGTAATGATCGCCGGTAATGATAAGGGAAATATTACCTCTCTCGATGAGGCGTCTATCTCCAGATTCGTTCTGTACAGAACCGAACCTGATACACAGACGTTCCTTGAACTGCGCGATGATCTCAATCCGTTCGTACGTGCGGCTCTGACCAAGAACCCGTCGCTTATCTTCTGCAAGTCTATCGAAGTTGCGAATGCAAATGCAAACTCTGATAGCAGCGATGATGCCGACGACGACAGCGCTTCTTTCAGTATTGATGATATCATCACTGACGGCGACGGTATGCAGCAGATAACCACTCCGAGAACCATCATGTCTCTGTCTGACTGGCTCAATCAGTTTGATAAGGACGAGCTTATTCAGCTCATGGCGACTCCCGCAACTGTAGAGGGTATCAACACGAACCTGCTTATGGAAGGAATTGTCGGTCATGCTGGATATACCAACTTCTCCGTTTGCGTTGAGAATGAGATCCACGTCGGAATAAACGCTATGACCGCGGCCACTTCGTCCAGAACGCCCAAGATGCCGAAGTGCTATCCGGACCTTAAGAGATGCCCTGACATGACAGCTCTGCAGACTTACGTTGCTGGCATGAATGAGGCTGAGCTGTCCGCAACTCTCGTATATGCAATATACGAAAAGACTGATAATGCAAATCTTATCCAGCAGGTCGCAGCTCGTGTCAGCAAGATAGCCCCCGAAGATATGACCATGCTCATGAATCTGATCACAAGCGAGGAGTACGACAAGGAAAACTGGGAGACAGTTCTCAATTCCGGCACTAAGATCGGCAACGCCCTTGAGATGTACAGCAACGTTTGATAGCACATTGTTTGGACTAACGGCGGCTCATTGCCGCCGTTGATTCAAATCATCCGACATCATGATTAAATCAACACAGGAGCACGCAATATGAACAAAATCACCAGAACCATTCTCACCGTGTTTATCAAATACGGCATTGTCGATATTGACCACAGACTTATGCGGGAACTTATCGACTATATCAAACAGGAAAAAATCTTCGAACCTGATTTTGCAGAAATAATGCAAAATAAACGGTTATTCGAAGAAATGATTTTGCAGACAGCGATGCTCCTCATGATTGGTTGACGACAACATATGGAGAACACACCATGAACGACACACTCGTATTTACAAAACGCAATTCCCCCTATCCCAATTGTCACATACGTGTTGACAAGGAGCTGTACAGCATTATATCGGACATAGCTAGTGTCACAGGTGCGCCGATGTCTTCCGTTGTGAACAATATGCTCGATTTTTCGGCTAAGCACATACAGTTTGAAGATCCCATCGCATGCGACAGTAATACGCCGATAACTGCGCCTGATACACTGACAATGTATGCTTGCTCTTGCACAAATGCAGACAAAAGACCAACCTGTACAGTGACCTACGATATCAATCTAAACGGTCCCACTTTTAATAACGGATAAAATGTGAGGTGATAAAAATGAGAATAGACAGACGACAGATCCGAGTTCGTGAACCGTTGCATAATTTGATATCAGAAATATCAACTATGACAGGCTTGTCGCCGGCTATCGTTGCTAACCAGATGATCAGATTTGCACTGCGGCACAGCAACTATAAAGATCTGCTTAAGTCGAACCAGCCCGCTCCTCAGCCCACAATGCCTGCCGTAGCTGATTCAAACACAAACGTTCAGTATGTAATAAACATAAACGGACAGCGTGTCCTATAAACAGAAAGGAGAAAATCGCTGTGATAACCGTACACAATCAGAAGCTCTGCTCTCTTAATCCGGTTTATATTCCCTCTGTCAGAGGGAATTTCGATCTGGATAAGTACATGACAGACGTCTTCTCCCCCGTTTTTCGCAACGCTCTTGTTCCAAATACCCCTGTCGATATTCAGCTCGATGGTGCGTCGGTGTCTGACGCAGACTTGAATGTTCTTATGCTGCGCTGCTGCACTGGTGTTGTTGACGCTGCTGCTGAAGACGAATGCCGCAGCTTATTCGGACAAACTCTTCTGCATTACAATCGCAATACAAAGCTGCTGCTTAAAGACTTATTTGCCGTGTCATGCGGCACTGAGGCAGGACTAGATGAACCTGATCCTGTGACTATATACACACCTGCAACGGATATCATCCCTGTTTCAAGAAACTTTCTTGCTGGCAAGTCTAATTACAACGAATTTTTCGCCACCTTTGCTTACTACTGCCGGTTCGAAGCATTCGGCGTATACTTTATGAATGATGTTGCCTTTGACGAATTCAAGACATGGTTCCAGTCAATGGTAACAGCTGTTCAGAGCAATCTGTCACCGGATTGTCTGGCTCTTGTATCCGATTTCATGAAGCTGGACCTCAAGGGTCTGACCGAAAGTTTCAAGATCAGAGATACTGAAACTGATAATCTGGACGAATACTGCTTTGCGAGACTGCTGATTTCGCACCTGATGTCATATTTCAAGACAACAACACTTGCTGGACTTATGCCTTTCGATTTTGAGAACCTCTTCTGTACTAAGAACGTAGTGTTCATCAATGTTGACCAGTTCGCGCAGGCTTCCTCGTCCGCTATTGCAACAGAAGTAAAAGACATCAATGAATCGATAAGCATCGCAAAGAAGATCAAAATGGTGTCAAACAACACGCTCAACAAGCTCGCACCTATTGCCCGTCAGCTCAGAAAGACACAGGCTATGGCAATTAAAGTCGCCGCTAATAATTCTAAGAATTGCAAGGCAAAACTCTGCAAATTCAAGAGTAAGATCATGACCCATGATGAGTATCTTGCCAATATCAGTAAGATACTTTCGAAAATGAAGACTGAACGTATGACCCAAAACATCTACAAGCAGTCTAAGTCGAGCTTCGCAAAGCCCAACCGCCGTGACCCTGATAACTACAATCTTCAGGGGAAAATCGTCTCTACGAAATACAGACCTGACCTGCATCTCTATCTGGATACATCAGGCAGCATTTCCGAAGAAAACTACGAAGCGAGTGTAAAGCTTGCTATTCAGCTTGCCAAAAAGCTGAATGTGAACCTGTATTTCAATACATTTTCACACTTGATGTCACAGACAACGCTACTGAAATGTGCTGGAAAGTCTGTCTCTCAGATTTATGCCGAGTTTCAGAAAGTACCTAAGGTCACGGGTGGTACTGATTTTGAGCAGATTTGGCACTTTATCAACGGCAATAAGAAGCGCGAAGCCGAGCTGAGCATCATGATAACCGATTTTGAATGGACGGCAAGAAGTTCGTTCATCAAGCACCCTAAGAATCTGTACTATATGCCGTGTGCAAATATGAGCTGGCGCTACATATGTGATTGCGCTATGTCGTTTGTGAAGTCCTGCGAACATAACGACCCGAATATCAGAGCTCATATTCTGGCATAAGCAGTGAAACAAAGAAAGGAAACAAAATGGCTCTTACGAACCTGACTGGAAATACCGGTTCCAAGCCGCCTGTGGGAAACAATGGCGGTAATATAAACGGCATAGGCAATATTCTTGGACCGTTCATGTCTCCACCCGCCGATAACAACGATGAAGTACTTGAACTCCTCATTGATTACAATGATGAGTTCAAGACATCGGGTACAATTCTGTTCCGTGATAACGTCATACGTCAGACGCTGGCTACGCTTATTTGTAAAAATAAGCCCAACGCGCTTCTCATCGGATCTGCTGGTGTTGGTAAGACTAAGATTGTTGAGGATATAGCATATCGCCTTGCATCAAATGATCCTCTTGTGCCTGATAAGCTCAAAGGCTACACCGTCTACGAGCTTCCTATCGCAAATATCGTTTCAGGAAGCAGTCTCATAGGACAGCTTGAACAGAAGCTGCAGTCTGTTATCGACTTTGCGACCGACCCCAAAAACAAGGTCATTCTTTTTATAGACGAGATCCACCAGTTGGTATCTCAGAGCGACCATTATCAGAAACTTGCTCAGATACTGAAGCCTGCTCTTGCTCGTGGTAATTTCCACTGCATCGGCGCTACCACTCTTCAGGAGAGCACTACTCTGTTCAGAGACCCTGCGTTCAACAGGCGGTTTTCCCGCATTATCGTAGACGAGCTTACTCAGACTCAGACTGTCGAAATACTTCGTCACAGTCTCCCGGGATTTCTGAAGCATTATAATGACAAGTTCAGCATCTCTGACGCTGCGCTCGAATCTATTGTTCCCATTGCCGACCAGTACGTAAGCATCGGCTCTCACCGCCCCGACAACGCACTGACGCTGCTCGACCGGACAATTGCAAATGAGCTCATCGCCCGTAAAATCAAGGAATCAGAGCTGACAGCAAAACTGTCTGACCCTGACCCCAATATCGTTCAGGCTGCGCAGCAGGCTCTTCAGGCTCTTGCCGCTGTTCCTACGGCTAATATCACCGAAGCAAGAATCCGCAATGTCGCGATAAAAATGATGAAGGGTAATGCAGAACAGGAAAACACCAATTTTGACGCCCTTCGTCAGAAATTATCACACATAAAGGGTCAGGACGATGTTATCGACCAGATACTTCGTGTGATAAGAAATCACGAAAAGGGACTGTTTCCCAGAAAAAAGCCTGTAACATTCCTATTTACAGGCACGTCCGGCGTCGGCAAGACCGAAATAACCCGAATAATAGCGGAAACTATTACGGGTAAGAAACCTATCATCATCAATATGACTGAATACAGTCATAGCACCGCTATAAACAACATTATAGGTTCCAGCGCCGGTTTCATAGGAAGCGATTCAAAAACAGAGCTGCCGTTTGACTGCCTTGAATCTAACCCGTATCAAATAATTCTGCTTGACGAGTTTGAAAAGGGTCACAAAGAGGTTCAGCGCCTGTTCATGCGTGTGTTTGACGAGGGTCTGCTTCAGACCAATCGCAGCACTACTGTAGATTTCTCTAAGGCTATCATCATTGCCACAACTAACGCGGCGCATAAGGAAGTCAAGAAAACGCTCGGCTTTGGCAGTGGTTCTCCCATTTCTAAGACCACAGAAGTTGAAGAATTGAAGAAATGGTTCGACGCGGAGCTTATCAACCGTTTTGAACATATCATCAACTTCAACACAATTTCCGCTGACACGTATATAGATATTATCAAGGATATCTATGCTACAGAGTCTGCAAGAATTTCTAAAATCAGTCATTCGATAAATCTCAAGCCTGAGATTGACCCGGACGATTTACAGAAAATGCGCGACGAATATGTGCCTGATTTTGGTGCTCGTCCTGCTTTCAATATCGTCCGTGAATATATCGAAAATCAGGTATGATGCAAAAACAGGTGCCGACTTAACATGCTCGGTCAAATGTCCAGTGAGACGCCGATTATCGCTGCGGCGACTTTTCGACAAGAGGAAACAGCCTGTGATTATCAACTGATATATACAACTACACACAAGGTGAATATGAATATGAACACAAAAATATTTGACATATCTAAGATAACACTCGATGACTATGACACGCTTGACCCCATCTGCGAGAACAGCAACGAGGAGGATGGTGATATGCGCATCATTGCATACTTCCGTGTGCCTACAGAGTGGCGCAATGAATTATGCCACAGTAACATCGATCTTTCTGATGCCATCTGCGCCGAAATATGCATTAAATTTCCGCATAAACATCCGGACGCAGAGCATGTAGAGCTTGAAATTGCAAAGACCGTATCAAAAGGCGAAGAAGGTTATCTCGATACGGAATGGTGCTGTTTGGAACTCCCTAACGAAGATATTGCTGCTTTGATACAACTTGTTTTGAACCGGAAATAAAGAAAGGACATATAAACAATGCCTAACTATATAGCAAACGAAATTAACTTTTCTGGCAATAAAGATGCAATCGAGAAAGTCATCAACGCTATTCAATCAGATGACGGTCAGAATTGCATTGATTTCAACAAAATCATTCCGATGCCCAAGAGTCTTGACGTCACTTGCGGCAGTATTACTGACACTACATTAAGCAGCATCATTACAGCGATAAACCCTGGTACAAAGGACTACGGCGAAAAGAAAGCTTCTTACAGCGAGTTTATAGAACTCGTGAAAAAGGCAAGCACATTCAACTCAGAGCTCGATACAGCGATGACTGATGTACAGTCTGAGAATATCAAGCTCGGTAAAACATATCTCAACAATATCCTTGAGTATGGGGTACCAACATGGTATGAGTGGTGTAATCGAAATTGGGGTACTAAGTGGAACGCATTAGAGACAAACCGAATCAACGACCACACCGTATGTTTTCAGACAGCATGGGTCGCGCCGATACCTGTGATAAAGGCTCTTGCTGAGAAATATCCGGATGTAACCATACATCTCCGCTGGGCTGATGAAGACACCGGCTATAACACAGGCATTGGTGAATTCAAAGGTCTGACAGAAACTATCTCCGAGTACGAGGGTGGTTCTAAAGAAGCATATGAACTTGCGGCTGAGCTGTGGAATATGGACTTAGAATGCGAGGGTTATCGATATGACGAAGAACAGGAAACATACGTCTATACAGAAGACGAATGAGTATATCAGCAAACGTTCTGTGATCAAAATCATTAACCACGCCAAGAACGCAAAAGCAATCTACTGTCCCGCCGAATATAACCCATGTGAAATGATTCTCAAAGACATAAACAAACTCAATGTCATTGTAAAAAAGTAAAAAAAATCATTACCATCGTCTCGTACTTAATGCTCGACGTCAATAATCTGACCATGCACGCACCTTGCGGTGCGACGGTCAGATTTTTACTAAAAATATGAAAGGAAAATAACCTTATGCCTCTTAAAATCAATGGTGATATCAACTCCTTGACTAAAGCAAGTAAGCAGATTTACTCTGCCAAATTCTTTAGCAAGGATATTACCGGATCGGGCAAGGCTGCTGGTTTACTCAACCAGTCAATGTTCCCTGTCAATCTGTCAGCCAATACACCTATAAACAGTATTGCACCAAAGTGGGACATCAGCTCCGATACCAACAAGTACAGCAAGACCACGACCTATCCGCTTAACCCTCTGGGTTCTTACATTCCGGTTCTTATACCCGGTGCATTAAACTTTGACACTTCTTGGTGCCGACTTTCCGCAAACTTTAACGTATCCTCAACCCATGATTCATATGCTGCTATCGTTCCTGTTTCCTTTTCGATAATTGAGCCTTTAGCAACGCAGGCATCGAACGGAAATACACAGTCAAACAGTTCAGCTGCGGCTAGTGCTCAGACGCCAGCGTCTGCATCTGCGTCCTCTGGTAAGCGCTGCTCGATAAAGTATGTGCTGTTGATAATGAATGTTGAAAAGAACAACAAGCAGGTCACAATCAGCAGGCATTTCTTTACAGAAAATCCGATGAAGAGTTTCGAAGCAATATACGGTGTTACTTCTTCGGATATCATTGCTTTTCAGACATATCTTTCAGCATACAACACACATGCTGGAATATGCCGACAGAGTGAAATCTGGCAGACAAACCTTGTTGACGTAATAATGTCTGCTTACGATAAGGATCCCACAAACTTCCCCATGAGTCGTATCATCAGATACATTGCTCAGTATAAGGTATCTCTACAGCAGTATAAGGACCTCTACGCCGCTTTGAAGCAGCGCTTCAATTCTGACGATATCAAGAATTTCACTAAGATGAACACCAGTCTTCTGCTTCAGGATACGCTTGACAACCTGTCACAGATTCAGTTCACTCCCCTTCCGACCATTGGGTCTTCCAAGAAACCGATTGACCTCAGTTGGTGCTCTTTTGAGCAGTTCAACGCTATCACATCAAGCAGTCCGTTGAATCAGGTTCAGGCTGGTGCCGGCACTGGAAAGTCTACTGTAATCAAGGCTCGTCTTGATTATCTCGACAGTCTCGGAGTGGATTTGAACAAGGTTATGGTGTTGAGCTTTACCAACGCGGCTGCTGACAATATCAAGGCAAGATGCCCCGGTATCCAGTCCATGACTATTGCCAAGATGATCGACACAATCTACACCAAGAATCACCCGACGCATCAGCTTTCATCATCGTTGGCAAGACGCGGCGAGGGTTCGACGTTCACAAATTCTCTCGAACTGTACAGAAATAGTCTTCCGTTGATTCCTGAACTTATTGCGGCAGTCAACCGTGTGGAAAAGAACAATGACTATGCTACCCTGCTCCGTCTTGTTGAGGAAAATTATAATGATATTATGAAGATTCTTGACACAGTCGGTCAGACAACTTTCCAGCTGGAGATCATCATCTGCTATCTGGAGTACGCAACAATGACCATTCCGTTCGATATTGAACACCTGCTCATTGACGAAGTGCAAGATAATGCTGTGTTTGAGTTCATCTTCTTCCTGAACCTTACATGCAAGTTGAAGAACCACCTCTATCTGGTAGGCGACTGCTCTCAGACACTATACGAATTCCGTGCGTCTGACCCCAAGGCGCTGAATACCATTGAGAGCTGCGGTCTGTTCGCAACATTCCCTCTCAACATAAATTATCGTTCAAATCAGAACATTCTTCATTTTGCAAATTCTCTGCTGAACGATATTGAGGCTAATCAGTACGCAAATATTCAGCTCCAGTCCTTTGAGCTCAATACTATCACCAAGCAGAGCTTTGAAGAAGCTGTTGTTGTGAACTATAGCCATCTGTACCGAATTTCAGATATGGAAGACACCATTCTCGGCAAACTCAAATCACCTGATATGCAGAGATGGATAGATGATAAGCTCGCAAAGAATGAACAGATCTGTGTACTGTCATATAAGCGCCGTGACGCTGTTATGATCCAGAAGAAACTGGAAGAACTGTACCCCGGCAAATCCTTTGTAAGCATTATACCTGCAAAGAACACGTCTGTTGCTTATTTCAGCAAGTATGTCTCCGCAAATCGTCTTCAGCTGATGGCGCTCCCTACGTCCAATGCTACTGACCTTTGCAAGCGTGTACGTCTGGAAATAATTGCAAACCTGACTGGTATGCATATCACGCCACAGTCAAAGAACTACAGTTACGTTCTTACGTCCGTAACAAAAATGCTTGATGAATGGCAGGCGGCAAATCTCAGCGTAATCGGTGACGCTCTTACGCAGTTCAACACGGGTGTTATTACGCATGAACGTCTTGCAGAAATCGTTGGTGAAACTCTCATCAACTATGAAATACAGAAGAATGCTCTGAAACAGTCTCTGGTTTCTCAGCGCAACGCTGATAAGAAAGAAAGCACCAATACTGCGAACTTCATATTCTCCACTATTCACAGCGCTAAGGGACTGGAGTTCGATAACGTTATTCTGCTTTACCAGAACAAGAATCAGATGGAAGAGGAAGAAAAGCGTATGTACTACGTTGCGCTGACCCGTGCAAAGAAGTGCGAATACGTTCTTGCCTATGATACAGCAACACACGCCGTTATTCAGACTCGCTACGATACCATCGTGGCTCGCCTGCCTGATGAAGACGATGTATTATTTGCGTCAACAGTTGTATCAGACGATACAGCCAGCAATACCGATACGGACACAGCCGTTTCCTGACAATACAGCACAAATGTACCATGCGGTCTTACGACTGCATGGTATACATCAAAATTCAGCAACAAAGATGAAAGGGCAGCATGATGAAAACAACATTGAAAACAGCACCTGAACACAATATCGCTATGATCGTCAAAGTTACAGCAGTATGCACAAAATGTAAAAAACGCGCAGAGCTGCTCGTTGACGAAAATATCACCAATGTTGTTGAGTACGTCTGTCCTGATTGCGGCTGTAAAACGTTCAAAATCATATTCAGAGGGTAAATTGTATCGATATTTACCTTGTCAACAGATAGTCTGATGTGCTATAATTATTACATACGAAAGGAAAACAATCGTTATGAAACGCAAGAATTCTCACACAAAGACCAAGACTTCCAACCGTGTACCACCGTCTGTTCCCAAGTGCGTCAAAAAGAGCGCCGACGGTTATGTTACAGGGTTCGTACAGTCACCCGACCATGTAAAGACCGTGAAGTTCATGTTCAGAAAGACTAATCTCGGATACTCAGTCTTCCGAATAGCATCCGATTCGACTACGTGGGTCGATATGGGCAACGATATCTCTATCGCGCCGTCTACACGTCAGCAGTTTTCTAATCTGACAACTCTTAAGGCTGCCATTGCCGCTACAGAAACATGGCTGGGGACTTCCCTTCCGGAGATCAGATAATGATGACTGCGCCCATGCCGTATCCGAGACGCGGTGAAATCTACTATGTCAAGAAAGGCAATACAACATCAACGGGTTCTGAAACGTGGTCTAACAGACATGCTGTGATCGTATCTGCAAATCACATCAACAAGCATAGCAATGTTGTTCAGGTCGTTTACATAACAACTCAGCCTAAATCCGAGAGCCCTACCCACGTAAACATTTCTACAGCAACCATCAATCGTATCGCACTTTGTGAACAGATAGTGGCTGTGGATAAGACCCGTATTATTGAATACAAGGGTCATTTGTCAGAGAAACAGATGGCTAAGATCGACAAGGCTCTGGCATGGAATCTGAACCTGTCAAAGAATTTTCAGCCCAGATTTTCAAAGAAAACAAAGGCTGCAAGTTAATACCTTACCTTGACATTTCTCACATAATATGTTATACTATTTATGTGAGTTACGAAATAAAACTTCTGGCTCATACAGTCATAGAAACGGTCTGTTGTGTCCACGCGCAATAGACCGTTTTAATTTAACAAAACAAACATAACGACATCTTTGGTATGACAAGAAAGGAGCATATATGCTCATAGGAATAGACATAGATGACGTACTTTATCGTACGTCGTTGATGGTGAAAGTCGAAGCACCAGCTATTCTCCGCTCAATGGGGCTTCCTGATAAACCGGACGAATCTGTATATCATTTTCGTGACCGATTCAAACTCACTGATGAACAATACAACGAATTCGAAAAGAAACTGCCGTGGCTTTCGCTTGAGTACGTCAGTCCGGCTGCTGTCCGCGCTTTCAAACTCCTCAAGCGAACCAATCCTGAGGTTGAATACTGTGTCGTAACTTGGCGCCCCGAACAGGACGCTTTGCCAATACTCCAGCTGCTACGCGAGTATTTCTATCTGGATATAGACAAATGCTATTGTCTGCCGGAAACAGAAAGTAAAGCTGAATTCTGTGAAAAACACGGCGTCGGCATAATGTTCGACGACTGTGAGCATGTGATACGCAACTTCAACGCTGATATGAACAGTCGTCCTGTGCTTGTATCAACATGCCATGTTGCTCACAATAAGACATTCGCTAAAACATACGATACGGTACTTACTGAATGGGACGAACTGCACAGTATATACGAAAAACTTACCGTTAGAAAGGACAATGTATGACGCTTCTTGTCGAAATAAACGATGAAAAAATCGTAAATATGTACACTTTTTCTGACCCAGAACGAGCTCGGTCATTCATGGAGACGGAAAAATACGAAACTGCTGTACCTGTGCTCGAATGGAGAGAAGATATATTCTCAATATATTCCATCGAAAATGGCAGAGCTGTTCTTGTTCTCATGGATGCGAAACTGTTCTCGCTCAACACACTCATTGCTGACGGACGTTTTGAAACCGACATCAGCTGTGATGTTGATTATCCGGGTATAGACACTCAGTTCATACCTGATGAAAGCATGTCTGATAACGTTCTGTCTTTTCCACGCGTTCTTATAGAGAAACCCGTTGATGGTCATCTTCAGGCTATGGTGTGGAACAACGCTGAACAAGAGGATTATACACAGAAATTTAATTTCGATAATATCTGACAAAACCGCTGCCGACATTGAAAGGGGTGATACATCTTCCTTATTATAATAAGACATCATTGACGACATCTTTGGTATGACAAGAAAGGACCTAAAATGTTAAAAGTTCTTCACACGGCGGACTGGCATCTGGGTAACTTCCCTGCCCCGGCGTCCAAATCCCGCACAAACCTGAGGTATCTCGATATATGTGCATATATCGAATATCTGATAGCCAAAGCTAAAGAACTCGATCCCGACATCATCATAATTGCCGGTGACGTGTTCCATCAGGCTAAAACTTGGTCAGACAGAGGTCTTCAGGAAACCAATGCGATTGTTGGCTACATCAATCAACTGTCTGCAATTGCACCTGTCTGCGTTCTTCGCGGTACACCGAATCATGACGGAAAGATGCATTACGACCTGCTTTCCACCGCTCTTCACGGCAATGATCGCGTCTATATTATAGACGAACCTTGCGTCAAGAACATCAACAATCTTGCGGCTGTCACATTCGTTCCTATTTTCGACAAAACGACACACCGCATGGAATCCGATGTACCGATGGACAAAGAAGCTGAAAATAACTATTTCAGCGATAAAGTCCGGGACGCAATCCTGGATTTGAAGAAAGAAGCCGATGCTTACAATTTGCCCACGATCCTTGTGACGCACTATACCGTACTTGGCTCTATAATGCCGAACGGTCGGACTAACATCTTTGCGACGAACGAAGTGGTTATTGACCCTGTCACACTCATTCAGAGTGACTACTGGCTCACCTGCCTCGGTCATGTTCATAAGCCTCAGAAGATTGATTCATGCCCGAATACATTCTATTCAGGCTCGCTCTGTGCTCTCACATTCAATGATGAGAGAGATCCTCACGGCTTTTACATGCATTACATCACCGATCATGATAACGTTACTTCAGAGTTCATCGAAATTCCGTCCAGAAAATTCCATACTCTTCAGCTCGATGACGCTCAGCTAAGTGCGATAATTGCATCTGATTACAACGTTGAGCCTTATATCGGCGTACCTATGACAGGCGATATCGTCCGGGCGATCTATACTTGCTCTGACGTTACCAACAAGGCTCTGAACAAGGCGTTGCTTGAAAAAGCGTTATATGCAGCAACAGAAGCGTTCTATGTTCAGGAAATTGTTCCTGAGGATATCAACATCACTGTTGATAAGACAGCGATGCGTAACACAGCATCCATTGGTGATAATCTGTCAGCATTTCTTAAGAATGAACAGTCTGAATACGGTTCTATCAGCGATGTTCAGATACAGGACTGCCTGAATCTGGCACAGCCTATCATAGACAGGCTTCTTGCAAGCAAAAAGACCAACTATAATATCGGCACATTCACCCCTATCGAAATAGAGGTTAAAAATTACCGCAATTATAAAAACGCCGTGTTCAATTACAATGACGTCAGATTCTGCGTAATAAACGGCGACAATGGTGCTGGCAAATCCAGTCTGTTCATGGACGCAATGCTTGATGCATTGTATGAAGAAACTCGTGAGGGAGATATCACCGGTTGGATAACCAATGATGTGAATGTTCGCAGCGGCAGCATCAAGTTTACGTTCTCTATCGGCGATAACGTCTACAAGGTCACAAGAACCCGTCAGAAATCAGGCAAAGCTACTCTCAGCCTTGCACAGTTTGTAACAGACAGCAATGGAAACCGTAATTGGGTCGATATGAGCGAAGAAAAGCTCAAAGATACTCAGGCAGCCATAGAGAAAGTCGTTGGCATGAATGCTATGACTCTCAAATCCTGCGGTCTGATCATGCAGGACGCTTATGGACTGTTCCTGCAGGCTGACAAGAATACTCGTATGGATATCCTTGGCGATATCCTGAGTCTCAATATCTACGACGAACTCGCAGCGGCCGCTTCGGATTTCGGTACAACTTGTCAGCGTGAGCTGAACAAAATTACCGATGACGAAAACAATATTACTGCAAATCTGAAAGACGGCAATGCAATCCAGACGAATCTTAACGAAGCAACGGCTAATAGCGCAACATACAATCGTCAGCTCACAGACTGCAGCAACGACTTACTTATCTGTACGATTAAGCGTGAAAACCTTGTGAAAGACTCAGATTCATACAATCGTCTCACAACTGACATAACATCGCTCAATTCCAAGCGTCAGCAGCTTTCTGTCGCAATGGAACAGCAGAACACTATTCTGGCTGACGCATACGCAATTGCTTCCGAGGAAAGAACTTATTCTGAAAAGGTCAAGCGCTACAATGAGCTTGTCGAAAAAGAAAAGTCTTTATCTGAGAAAATTGCACTCAACAAGACTCTGCTTGATAAGAAAAATCAGTTTGCCAGCGATATACAGTTGGCTGAAAATACCATCAGAGACGCTGAAACAAAGCTTGATTCAGCTGAACAGCTCAAAAAGACGGTTGAAACAGAATTGTCTTCCGCTGATGATATCAATGCTAAGGCGGCTCTTTACGATAAGGTCAAGCGTGAGATCGCTGGGCTTGAGATCAGAAGGAACGAAATAACAGCTCTTGAGACTGAACTCGCTGAAAAAGATACTCAGATTTCTGAGAATAATCATGCAATGACTAATCTCAAAATCGAGTATGATGCAAAATTCAACGAAATCAACCACAAGATTCAGATTCTCAACGAATCCGGCTGCCCTATTGCTGAAAAAGCAACGTGCAAGTTCCTTGCCGACGCACAACAGGCTCTTGCTGATAAGCCGATTGTTACGGACGAATACAACACAAAACTCTGTGATTTCATTCAGAAATCAGAAAAGCTCAAAGCTGAACGCAGCGTCATCGAAGATAAGATAGGCGCTCTCAGCATCGGAATGCCTGATATCGAAGCCAAAAAGAAAGAGTTGTCTTTGTACGAAGACAGCGCTCTCAAAGCGTCCAGTATTCCCCTGCTCAAACAGCAGTTGGAAACCTGTGAAAATCAGATCACGGAATACAGCAAACTCAGAGACGATACTACAGTAAAGCTGACAGACTTAAAGACTCAGCTTAATGACACCATAGCCCAGATATCTGCACTTACGGAAGACATATCTGGATATGACGCTGTGATATCTGAGTTAAAGTCTATCGGCGATATTGCCGCACAGGGAAACGAAATTGCCGCTGCAAAAGCAACAATGACTGCAGCAAATAAGCGTATCGAAGAACTGGTTCAAGAAATCAGACTTATTGACGGCGATATTAGTACAAAAACAGACGAACGCAATGCCATAAACGTTGATACGGCTGCTATTGCCAAAATAGACGCCGACATACTCGCCTGCAGAACCCGTCAGGACCTGTTGAACAAGAACATTGCTGATAACAACAAGGTCATCGGCAGACTGGAACTCGAACTCAAGCAGTACCAGAGCGATATGAGACAGCTTTCCAAGCTGAAACAGCTCAAGGATAAATCTGCATACGTTGCGTCCAATGCCGGCTGGCTCAAGAAAGCATTCAGCAAGAGCGGAATTCCGCACAATATCATACGCTCTATCATTCCCGTTCTCCAGACAACAGCAAGCAATATCCTTGGACAGATGTCTAACAACACTATGTCCATCGAACTCAAGACCGAGAAAATGCTCACCACAAAGAAAGAGGTTGCTACTCTCGATATCATTGTCTGCGATACCGTCACCGGCGATTTGCCATATCTCTCGCGCAGCGGCGGCGAACGCGTAAAAGCTGCACTCTCCATTGTACTTGCTCTCGCTGAAATCAAATCCAGTGAAAGCGGCACACAGCTTGGCTTCCTATTTATAGACGAGCCGCCGTTCCTCGATTCCAACGGCATTGACGCATACTGTGACGCTCTTGAAGCCATTCAGCAGCGTTATTCCAACCTCAAAATCATCGCCATCACACATGACCCTGAAATGAAATCTCGTTTCACGCAGAGCATTGACGTGGTTAAAACACCTAATGGCAGTGAAATATATACCAATTTGTAACATCGGCGTCATATGAAACCATTGACAGGCGCTCCGCGCCTGTCAATTTTGTTTCGCTGCAAAAAACATATCACCTAATTTTTTTTCGATGAGAGTCTAACAGTTTCATCGTACACTCTGCGCACATTATTTCTGCTGACAATGGACTATTCTTCTTTGCTCTGAACAATTCATTCAAAGATACAGAAATCTCCTTGCCGCATTTACAGCAGATAGTAAACGTATTACCATCGAGAATTGGATTCTTCTTGCCATTGTTTTTCGTGTAAATCATTTTCTTTCCTCCATAAAGTTGATTCAGATTATTGCTTTCACTTTATAAAGGACAGGAAAAAGCAAAATCCGAACCATATTTTTTCTCATTAGCACCAAAATTGACTGGCGTAAGCCGCCAGCCGGAATAATTGTTAAAAACGAAAGGTGATTATAAAATGACAAACTCAAACCTCTCCCCTGCTGATCTCGCTAAACTCGAAACAATCACAGCCGAAGACAATCGTTTTATCATTCCTGTGTCGTGGACAGCTGTATCCACGGTAATTGTTGAGGCGAACAATCTGAAAGAGGCACTAGAAAAGGCAACTGCAAAAATAGACGAACTCCCTCTTCCCTCTGAGCCTGAATACAGAGACGATTCATATCAGATAGACGTCAGCTGTGTTGAAGATGCCATCAATGCCCAGTGCTACATATCTCGCGGCGATGTTCTCATCAAAGCCAACGGTAAAATTGAAAGATTTTAAGCAGGTGCTATCGTGAAACAGAAAAAACATAAGACACACAAACAGCGAGCGTCGCTGGGTGGAATAAAAACACTGCATTATGACCTTGTCGCTGAAAAACCCAACGGTGAAACCGATGTGACATGGAATTTTGCAATGACTATTCCGTTCAATGATTTAAAATACAGGCCTGTTGAAAACATACCGAATCAGAAACTTGCACAATTTCTTCGCAAGACATGTTCCAAGCCAACGATTGGAACAGAGGCTGATTTTCAGTTCTACAACAACAGAATAGCAGCTATAAAAACGAGCTTTGAAAATCAGTTCAGCTATATCCTGTCATGCTGTAAGGATATCGACCAAACTGTAAATATATGGTCGTCTGAAGCAAAATCGGCAGTCATTGATACGGTTGATTACAGAGAATACATGAAAAATGACGATTTAACAAATCAGGCATTCTCTGTTCTTCAAGACAACCCTGACATAGCTATGCTGTGGTCAAATAGCGAAAACTTTGATATCATCATATCTGACACGGTATTCTACCGTGTTCATCGAGTTATGTACGATTATCTCAATATCGGAGTTCGCTACGTTGTCTGTGAATACAATCGATTCCATCTTTCAGACAAAGAAGTTCTGACTGTTCCTGTCAGCATAGTCTGCATACAGTACGACCTGTCAAGAATCAGCCCTGGTGTTGATGAAACCATTTGTGACCTGAAAACAGATAAGCATATCAAGCTCAACGAAAAAGCGTACGCTCAACTGGCGAGATTTCCAAATAAGCCTGATTCGCTTGATTATCGTGTTGTAGAAATTTGCAATCTGGGTCAAATGGGATTTCTTAACATTGCAAGTCACATGATGCTTCATCATGAGCATTTGCCAAAAACGACTTATCGTCTGTTCAAAGACATGATACCCTGCTTATATTACGATATGTATGGTATGTATCCGTCACAACAGATGGGTGTTCAGACTGAACTGGCTGAGGCTCATATCGAAACTATAAACGCAGTTGTCGCATCGGCAATACTTATTATGAACAGCTATTTAAAGGCAAAAAAGCTGTCAAAGCCTGTTGTGTCTGCTATTACATACGGTACAGACATTATATTGCAAAATAGACCGCAGCGAAAAACCCGTGTGCTCGGAAGCAATATAAAAATCATGTCTGACACACGACCTGAACCGCCTGATCACGAAAAGCTGATAAAATATCATACACCAGAATGGGAGCGGAAAGCACACCTTCGTCATCTCAAGAATGGACGTGTGGTAGAGATACCGGCAGGAAAATGTTATCGAAAATGTGTTGATATGTCGAACGTGACATCTTTGCTACCACAGCAAGGGGTTGACTACATTGTAAATCCTGCCGATAATGAAAGGACATAACCAATGACCAAAACACCCAGCCACAAACAGAAAAAAGAAGAAGCTCTTTTCCGCATGATAAAATGGGGATTAAGTTCTGATGTTATTCAGCAATTTGCTGATAACAACACAGTTCTCTGCTCTCTGACCTCTAGCAAACACGAACGTTTGCCAGAAAAAACAGCCGCACTGATATCTGAACTGGAGAAAACGCATCACATACTCGTCTATCATGTTATCCATGACCAAATAGTCATGAGTCCTAAAGAAACATTTAAGGTAGACTGTTTGCTGTACGTCAGTGACTATATTGACGAATGGGTAAACGACCGACACGATATTGGGAAAAAGCAGCAGTGCGTCTATGTCCACAATCATACTGCACCCGATTGCTCTGAGTTCGGATATATTGGTGTGTATGTGAACCCCGACGGAATAATGGTAAGAATTTGGTAAATCATTTTCTTGCCGAATAGGAGAAATAAAATGAACAAGATGCACAAACTTGCGTTTTCAATCATTCTTATAGCGGTTATGCTGCTTGCTGGTTGTGGAAATAAAGAAACAACAAGCATATCTAATAATGAAACAATCGAAATGTCTGATGAACAAATAACAGCGTTGACAGAGACAAAATACTATGGCACATACAAGCAATTTACGCTATGGAATATCGAAAGCAACGAGGAAGTATTCAACATCATCGGTCGTCTTTGCGTTTCTCATGATATAATCAACGACGAACTTATCGTTACAACCAAGATAGGAAACAATGAGTACAGAAAGGATAGAATACAGGACACAGATAAGATGTTTTACACACTACGAGATGTCCCTAATGATTTCTCTGAACCCTATCATTATGAATACAACACGCGAAAGGACAGCGAATGAACAGAATATCCAAAGACGAATACTATCTGAGCATAGCAGATGATGTGCTCAAACGCAGCACGTGTCTGCGCCGCAATTATGGCGTCGTTATTGTAAAAAATGACGAAATCATTGCTACCGGCTATAACGGCGCGGCAAGAGGCGAACCTAACTGCTGCGACACAGGAACATGTGCTAGACAGGCGCTCGGTGTACCCAGTGGTGAAAGATACGAACTCTGCGTGGCTATCCATGCAGAGGACAATGCTATCACATCTGCCGGTCGGTCCAGATGTCAGGGGGCAACTCTTTACATTGTTGGCAGAGAGGCAGACGGCGCATATGCTAGTCCACAGCCCTGTATGATGTGCAGAAGAAAGATAATCAACGCTGGTATCACCAAAGTTATTGGCATGGTAAACGGCGTTCCTCAGGAACTCACTCTGTAAAAAGAAAGGAATACTTCATATGATACTTATCGACATGAACAATCAGGTCACAGTTTCTCCCAAATATGACCAGATATATAATTTCCTTTACAATTGTATATCGGAAAACAGTGACCCTATCGAAAATACCACGTTCCAGAATATAGTGTCATGGCTTCCGTCCATAAAAATGATACAGGTTTATGACAGTTATATAAATCTCTTCATCATGCAGTCGAACGGCATTGTTGCAACCATGATGTACTGGACAGGGTTTTCTGATAAGTTCAGAAAACAGATGATCATCTGGAACGACAATTCCACGGAACAGCAGATTCCCGATGACAAGTCGTGTGTTCCTGAGCTGAGCAGTCTTATAACCATAAGTACTGCACATATCAAACAGTCAACACGACAGTTTCTTAACAATGAATGCGACGCTGAAAGAGCAAAAACAGGTTTGCCCGTGTACGAAAAGAAAACGATAGGCAAACAGCATGGCTGGTTCATCTATATCAACGACATACTCACTATTACCCGTAACATGCTTCCTGATGATTTGATCGAATGTATCGACTTCGCAAACGATTATCATGCGTCGATCCTTTGCCTTGACTCAAATGGTCCTGTCATGCCACAGCTGATAGACTACGATAAAGTCAGACTTTCAGACAATACGGCACTTATCAAAGCTGTCATGCAGAAAGGAACCGCCGCAATAGAAGATTTCATCGGACACAAACTGTCAGGACAGGAATCTCCCCGCCGCATAGAATATCAGCTTAAGTTTGCACTCATAAGAATGTCAGATGACGCTGTTCAGATCTATCGTGACAAGTATTTCAAGTAATATAGAAAAACGATCGGAGGAACTTACTTTATGAAACACAGGAGGCTCTAATGGAAATCAAATGGATAAGTGAAAGCACCCCTGCTATGAAAAAAGTCATTTGTGCAGTGTTTCCGATGTTATGGGACAGAAACATCAAGTCCTCAATTTTCAGCGTCGGACATGATCAGAGCATCATCAAAGACTTCAACATGGCAGTATATGGCAGTTACATCTTTTTTCTCATAAACAAGGGTTTGATTTATGATACTGAGAACCCTGAGAAAATCAGTCCATATGATACTCTGGTCGATCTTTCAGAAGAAGGTGCAAATGCAGCTAAAACATTAAGCGGCGACTTGCGTGTTGACAGAGACGCACAGGTCAATGCAATATGCAGTGAAATTGAAACAGCAGACGATGACGAAACGTGGTATGGCATCGATATATGCCTGTTTGCTGAGGATTTTGAACAGTTGTGTAATCGCAATAACGAACCGGTTCTTTTATCAATGCTGCTGTATAACAAGCTCTTATCGCAGAAAAAGAATGTATTCCTCTACAGCACCTACGATGTTCCCAACGAAATTGCTGACGTTTGGACAGAGATGTACACGACTGCTTTCGATCAGAAGAACATACCCATCATTTTCAACAGAAAAGGCGCTGCGATACACACGAAACAGAGCCTTTTGAACCTGATATCCAACAACGGAGGTTTAGCATGAAAGTTTACTTAGCATCGCCGTTTTTCAACAACGAAGAGATTCGCAACGTTGCTACGGCGGAAGAAATACTGCGCCGCAAGGGTCTCGACGTTTATTCGCCAAGAGAGCATGAAGACCGCGCGGAAGCCGGCACCAGAGAATGGTCCGAAAATATCTTTGCAATGGACGTGACCGCAATAAAGGAAGCTGATATTGTTGTCATGCTCTACTACGGCAATTACTCCGATTCCGGAACAGCATGGGAATGTGGCTATGCATTCGGCTTGAACAAGCCTTGCATCGTCGTACACATAGATGAAGACTCCAATCTTATGATACACGAAGGCAGTCATGCCAATATCATCGGATTAAACGGCTTGACTCAGTACGACTTCAACACACTCCCTAAGCACGTTTACAACGGCAAGATGTTCTAAGATTGATTCATACCAATAATCGGAGCTATGGCTCCGATTATTGGTAAATTTTTTCTTCAAAATTTTACTGGCGTAAGCCGCCAGTCGGTATAATTGTCAAACACAACAAAAAATTCTCTTGAAAGGAGCCCAAATGACTGAACAGCTCAATTTCACTTACACCGATATTGGTGCTATGCTCCGAATATTGGTAAGTATTCGATTCGAAATGCGTCATGAAAAGCGAGATGTCGTTGTATTCCATGAATGCTTCGATCGTAAACATGACAGCTGCTTTGAAGACGCCGCTGCTAAGCTCTTCCCTAACGGCTGTACGCTCGGTGAAAAAGAAATCGACAAGATAACAGATTACATCTACGATTTCATGCAGCATAACAATGACTGTAAATCTGGATACGTGAAATATGACAAGTCTCACGATAAATCGTGGGTGTATTTTCGACCTGATAATAAACTGGTCCATGCTAACCACGGCGAACATGCCGGTATAATCAGCGATATTTGTATGGACTACTTCCGTGATTTCGACCAAATAAACGCCGATTATCTGAAGAAATTCATTCGCGATAATTTCGAAATACGGTCTGACTGCAGTACTATCGAAAAAATCAGCGAAGACGCTCCGTTCATTGCTGAGTTGATCGAACTGAGATAAGTATGACCATGCTCACATTCGGCTGGCAGGTGTTAGACACCTGCCGGTTTTTTTCTAAAACGTTCATCTCTGTCTAAACAATATATGAAAATACTCATAAATGAGCATTTTCTCTTGACTAAACTGCTGTTTTATGTTATAATATTTATGCAATCATAGGCTGTTTTGGCACAGAAAGGAGCCAAAAATCAGCATGAAAAAAATAACAAAGCGACAGTTCATCACTTGTATTGAAGAAAAAATGATAGAAAGAGCAAGTGCTCTTATGATATCTGATTCTGAGACCGACAAACAGTCGCTGACAGCACAAGACGTTTATGACATTTTTATGGAAACACTCACCTGTGAAATTCTGAAAGGCAATAACGTTAGTTTAGCCTGTTTCGGAACCTTTATGCTCAAAACACATAAAGGTCATATAGCAGGCTTCACTAAAGAAAGAATAGGTGAATATGTTTCTCTGAAATTCGCTCCGTCTAACGTTTTCAAGCGTATTCTTAATGACCCCAACGAGGATTATCTGAAGATGGTATCTGAAAACGATGACTCAGACGACATCGACTGACAACTTTGACATGACAACATAAGGAGCAAATGTGAAAAAGACATCAAATATATGCAAAATCATGGCTGCTGTAATCACAGCAAGCTGTCTTACTGCATGTAACGCAACGACATCGAAAACGATACCCGCTGTAAACGAGGCAACTATATCCGAAGCAGCAAATACTCTCGGTGTTTCAACAGAGGATCTAGAAATGTATTTCGAAAACCTCGACACGACATTTGATGATTATATTGAAACGCTGAACAACAACAATACGACCCTTGAAACCCTCAAGGAGAATATTGAAAAGAACTATGATTGTACGTTCAAGAACTACATTGATACTGTTATCACTGTGAATAACAAGACGATTCCTGATGACAGCTTCTCTGTGTTCAAGTCCAAGTACAGCGTGTTCGACGCATATATTCCGACAGCTGAAATCAAAGACAATACTCTCGTCAATTACAATGTTAGCTTTGTCATCGCAGACGAAGCTGACGACACCATGGCATTCGACATCATGCAGACATACAGCGGCGATTTTCGCCGGTATCTCGACTATATGAACAGTACATACGGCTGTAAATCTGTTGAGTTTACCAATATGTCCATCTTTGGTGGACACGGGACGACTCGTCCTGACGAAGATAATCCCTGTATGGATCGACTGTTCGTGTATGACGATAAAACAAACGAAATACTTGAACAGATAACTGTATCTGTATTGACAATGCATTTCGACAACATTGATAAGAACATAACACTGGCTCTCTCAAACGAACTTGGTCTTCTGTTCAAGACAACAGGCGCTGATAGCGAAAAGAAGATGCTCAAACTCAGCAATCTTGAGTTCCAGGTTCGTAAGGCGAGTCATGCTTAAATAATGGAAAGGAAAGTAATATAATGAAAAGATTAACTGCGGCTGCTCTTGCAGCTATCATGGCAACTGTCGCTCTGACAGGCTGCGGCGCTTCTCAGACTCCAAGTCTTATCGATTCTGAAATCTCAGACCAGAACACTTCCAATTCTGTAACAGAGTCTGTTGCCACAACTGCGTCTACAGTCGATACGACATCCTCTGAACCTGTTGAGTCCGACGCTTCTTCTGCAACAGATACGGCTTCTGTTGCCACAACAGAAAGCGATCCTGAGACCAACTCTGACTCCCCTGCCCCATCTGCACAGACAGATAAGCCTGCTCTGACCACTGTCGCTACACTTACAAAGCTCGCTGAGCCTGAGACCAAGCCTGTTGAACAGTGGCCCGAACTGCCTGACAACTACACGTTCTTCCACGAAGTCGGCGCTAAGATAAGAAACGCGGACAGCTTCGAAATTCATGAAACAATGACTGGAATTGCAGACGGATCGATGTATGAGTCTGCTCCAATACGGCTGAGCGATGTTGCACAAGGTAAATTTGAGCATGAATACATTCTCGCTGTATCCGGCAACAACGTGTACGTTAACTCAACATTTACAGATATCGGCGCTGGTACCGACACAGATATCTATGAGGGATACAAAACGATAAACGGAGACAAAATCGAAACGATATATCGCAAGGATAACAAGTGGATAAGCGATTCATCTGAACAAACTGATTCAACAATGACAAATGCAGTTCTTGATTCCTATGGTTTGCTCAGATTTTTAGCGTCTGACTATGTTTTCGGCGATGACGGCGCATACGGATGGACAGATAATGACCTGCATGCTTGTGAACTTGTTCGTCAGGAAAATGGCGATATAGTTATCACACTTCCTGATTACACTAAAGCCTTATGTAATTTGTTTGATAATGAAATATGTGTCAATGCTACAGGGTTGATGCAAAATCCCAACAAAAATGAAGCACTCAGTATGGACTACGGCGATCATGAAAAATTACCGATTCAATATACATCCGATCTGACCTACACTTTTGATAAAGACTATAATATCAAGTCTATATCGTTTACTTGGTTTACTTCGAGCAACCGCACTGACACAACTAAGCATTCACACATCAACGTTCTCCTCGAATTCAGCAACTTCAACAATCTCGCTCCGATCACCGTTCCCGATTATGAAATCGTAGAACCTGAAGCAACAACCGAGGGCTGATGAACGCAACAATCCCCTGCGCCGAAAGACGCAGGGGATATTTTTTTTATTAAATTAGAACATAATTCGACGAACTAATATGCAACTGATTGTTGTCATCTGCGATAACCTCAATGTTATGTATAATTGTATCAGGCATTTTACTTTTCAGTTGGTCAAAATGTCCACTATCTGCTGTTGCAAAAGCATGGATATTCAAATCGTATATTTTTCCCGCAAGCTCGATTTGTCCATTCAGCACGTTCTTTGCATTAGATAATTCCTTGTATTTATCCATCTTAACTAAACGTGCTTTCAGCATTACACCGATTTTATCAGCATTTTTTTCTGATAGTTCGGCTTCTTTTGCTTGTATAGCCTTTTTTAATCGCTCAGCACTATATAAGCCAATCAAAACACCAATTGTGATTTCATCTGACACGGCGTCAGCTGCTGAAATACAACTCTTCGCAAACTGAATATTTTCTGCCAATTGTTGAGCAAAATGGTTTATGACCTCTATTCCATGAAGCGTTTCCTTGATATCATAAAAAAATAAATCGACTGTGGACGAATTTTGGTCAATCAACATCATAGAAAGGTCTGTTGCTTTGTGACTTGGATCATAACGACATTCATGACCCACTATGACACCATGCCGGTCTGCTGTTCGTATTTTTATATTCACATCTTGCTGAAAGCAATTTGTATGCTCTTTAATGCAACATTCACCGTCTATATCTGCCTCTGGATGGTGAATGAACTTAACAGAATGATTAGGCATTAGAATATATTTTTTCCCTAATTCACCTAACTGACTATTAGAAATAGGGTATCTTATATTATTCATTTAATGCCTCCATTATAGCCTCAGCGTCATTGTACAGTTTCATTGTCGATTGATCAAATTGTTCAAACTGAAGTCCATACGGCGGTGCAAGCCTGTCATCAATTTGTTTAACAACAGTACCATCTGCTGTTCCTTCAAATTGATAAACATTGATTTTAGGAAATACCAACAAATCCTCATTGCTATATCCGAGCTTATTGAGCAGCTCATTTCTCTTTTCACCAGTTATTTTAGATAATAATAGTGTATTATTGATTGCAAAAGCCATCGAATCACTGTGTGTACTGATCAAAAGATTTTTGCCGGAATTAACGATCCTATTGAACAAGCAAGATAATTTTCGCTGTAAAGACGGGTGTATGCTGTTTTCAACCTCATCGCACATGATGTTGGTATAATCGTATTCACCGGAAAAAATCTGAACAAACGGCATTACCTCTGTCAACATAGATGATGTCAGATGAATAGGCGTACGTATATTGGTTTCACTTTCAATAAAAAAGATATTCGCTATGCTATTGAACTCAAAAGAGCCGTGCGTCAACTCGTTTTCGATATAGTCAATTATCGCTTGATTCTGATTTTTAGAATTTTCATTCAACTTATATTTTACTAAGAACCTGAGATAATTCGTAACAGGTAAAGAAAGAGACGCTGTAGACATTTCAGCTGATATGTTGTTCGATGCCAATGTATCATTAGCCAAACGATCAAAATAATAAGGAGCCAATAATAGCAAACCTGCTCGCGCCGCAGGAAGATAGATCAGGTTTTTCCTGTTAACATATCCAAGATTAAGAATAACTTGATAGATAAAGCACCATATCACCAATTTGATACTTTCATTGCTTATTATATCAGCATTTAACAGCAGACTAGAGACCACATTTTTATCAGAATCATAAAAAGTAATATCTTTGGGCGATTTTGCATCGGACAACTGATTAGATTTTGAATTACTGATTTTAATTTTATATTCACCAATCGGACAGCAAAGTTCGCAAGATACTCTTCCGATTTCAATATCCTGCTGAAAAGTTTTCCTGATTATGTCTTTGATATTTTGCTCCAGCCATATATTCATACAATGCTGAATTTTCTCATAAAAATCAGTATCTGCATTTATACTAATATCATTATTACTCAAAGAGTTCAAATTATTAAAAGTATCAGCTGCAACATCACTCCACGAACTCTCACCTGAAGCAAAGGCATCAAGAATACCGTATATAAGCTGCATAAGCATAGTTTTGCCACTATTATTATGTCCAACGAACAGAGTATAACCGCTTATATTAACATGAGCAGATTTGATTTTGGCAAAATCCTCCACGTGAAGAATCACGCCTATTCGAGAAAAATGAATCATATCGTCAAACCTTGAGTAATTGCTCATTGTCATACACTCCTCTCAGCACTATTGTATGAAATATACTATATTATATCATATTTCAAAATGTCTGTCAATCTGTTTCCAATCAAAAAGTTAGTCCTTGACCAAAGCAAAGAACCAGCAGGACGTGTCCTGCTGGTTTAGACGTAGGTTGCAGACGAACCTAAACTGCAATATCTGCGGTCTTAACCTTAGCACTGTCACGTTTAAGCATTATTCTATAAACTAAAGTTCGTGTACCGTAATCTGCTACATAGATAATACCCAGAACAGGGATACTAACACCAAAACATTGAACTAATACCCAAAGAATAGGTACTCTCCAAATAGCGGTTAACATACTAGTCAAAAGCAATGACGCTCTAACGCTACTTAAACGTATTGCTGCTGCCGATATATCATATAAGGGATATACAAGAAAAGGTAAGCTGTATATCCCTGCTGCAACTAAAGTATCTATAATTTCCACCTTACCATGTGTTGTAATCACTAGTACCCCTTCGAGAAGCAAAGGTAGGAATAAGGCAGGAATAAATACCCTCTTAAGCACTTTAAGTGATTGACTGTACAAGTTATCTCTATGCTCCCGCAATTCAATTAAACCATAATTTAATGTCGCCTCACGGAAACATTCACCCAAGTCAGTAATACCCAAAGCAACTGCATGCACAGCATAAGCAACTGTACCTAGTGTTGAAGCCATGCTAGTCATGAAGATTGTAGCACCCCGTGTAATCATCTGCGATATGCAGTCCTCTTTACCCGTATAAAAGCAATGACGAATTGTCTTGAAGTCAACTTTATCATCTGTTTTAAGTATATCACTCTTAGGTAAGAGTACAACCAAGTATAAGAGCCAGCTAATTTCGGTTGCTAGTCTAAGCCCAAAGGCACCTGTATCAGTAACGACAGCAAGCCAATCACCGATAAGCATCGGTATATAGGTGAGAAAACTACCCACTATAGCCAAGACGGTTTTATTATTGTAATTGCAATAGTTCATCAAGAATCTACAAGTGCCCTGTATAGGAGTACAAAAGCCAAATAAAATGATTGCTTCAGCTAGGGCTTCCCGTTGCTTCGCTGTCAGGTCGAAAAGCAACGTGAGCGGTTTTGCACACAGTATAAGGATAATACCCACAAGAACACTCATTAGGAGTGTGCAAACTAAGCAATTCTTTGGTCTTGACTGTAAAGCCTGATAAGCATATGTGCCTAAATTCATCGGTCTGAGGCAGAAATATTGAATGATCAGGAATGTGTTTATAACTATGATAACGTCAAGGCTAATATTATTAGCAAAAGCATTATCTATAGCACAAAACACTATATCTTGAACTGCCGATAGGCAGAATAACCAGTATTGCTTCATGTATTAACCTCCATTATTATGGAACTAGGGAAACGCTGATTAAATGAACCCGAAAAGCAAAAAATATGGTATAATAGAAACAAGAAAAAAAGCAGAACAGGAGAAAAAAATGAAACAGATAACATTCAGCGATATGGAATACGGTAATAGGAAGAGAACAACAAAGCGAGAAGAATTTCTTGACATAATGGAAGAAATAATCCCATGGGAGGAGTGGGTAGAATATGTGCGCCCGTATTATCCCGATGGCAAGCGCGGCAGACCGACCAAAGGAATAGAAACAATGCTCAGAATGTATCTGCTGCAAGTATGGTTCAATCTTTCCGATGAGGGAGTAGAGGACGCGATTTATGACAGTTATGCATTCCGAAAATTTATGAAAATAAATTTCATGAGTGAGCAGGTACCCGACGCAACTACGCTTCTGAAATTTCGTCACATGATTGAAGAAAATCATCTTGGCGAAGAGTTTTTTAAAGCGATAAATCGAGTAATGGAAGCGACAGGACACATAATGCATGGTGGAACAATAGTTGACGCAACAATAATAAATGCGCCAAGTTCCACCAAAAATGCAGAGAAAAAACGTGATCCAGAAATGCACCAGACTAAGAAAGGCAACGAGTGGAAATTTGGCATGAAATGCAATATAGGTGTAGACTCTGGCTCGGGACTTGTACATTCAATTACGGCAACATCTGCGAATGTTCATGACATTACAGAAGCGCATAAATTGATACGCAGCGATGACGAAGTGGTGTATGGAGATTCGGGATATCTTGGAATTGAAAAGCGTGACGAAATCAAAAACGACAAGCATCTTTCAAGTATTGACTATCGCATAAACCGCCGCCCCAAAAATCTGCCTAAAGTATCGGATAACGCTATAGATTGGGAAAGATATATTGAATACAGAAAATCGGCTGTACGCTGCAAGGTTGAACACGCATTTAAAATCATCAAGGACACATTTGGATTCCGTAAAGTGAGATACAAGGGAATTGCAAAGAATCTCAACAAGCTGAATGTGCTGTTTGCTTGTGCAAATATGTTGATGGTGAAGCGTGTTCAAACAGATTTCCGACCTGCTAAGGGATAAGTCTGCCCTTTTATGGGCATTTACCCTGTGTTATGGGGATAATTTGATGGGTTTTATGCTGCATTTTCGATTGCTCAACTAAAACGTTAACTTTGACTTGTGCCCTGTGTCACGGCGGCTCTGCTAGGCTATTTATTCAGCGTTTCCCTAGTCTTCCGAAACATGGTTGTCAATGCAGGTTATTTGGTCCTGCTTCCTCTCGTTTCGTTCATTGCTCCATTTTTTCTTCACCCTATTTCATTATACCAAATCTACGTAAAAAAAGCCCAACTTTCGCTGGACTTTTTTACAAACTGAATTATAGAGCCTATTTACAAACTCAATTCGTATTGATTTATTTTGTGAACTCATGTGAAACAATGCATTTTTTGTACGTCACAAACATGATCTACTCTGTCAAAATAAATATATGCGTGCTAACAAAAAATTGTATACTACGAAAGCATTACTAATTTTCACCCCCCTCATTAACTTCTACATACTCATAGTTATCCACGACACCCTTGTCGTTTTTGTGGGTATTGGTTTCTTCGTCATCATAATAATTTGCTGGCTCTTCTATGTGAACTTCAAAACCTGTATATTTGCTAAGTTTTTCCCCGAAGGCTTTAGAGCCCTTTTTGCTGAGATATAGTTGGGGATATTTGTCAGCTATTGAAATTATTTTTTCTGTGGGAATGCCAGCACTGTCAAAATCTTCTTCTGAGCAGTAATATAACCAATTCGGTGTATAGATTTTATCGCCTATACAAATTGAGTACGGTGAAACAAACATTTGAGACATTGATTTAATATTGCCATCACAGATAGCACTTATTTCATCATTTGTTAAAACAAGCATAGTTTCACCTATTGAAATGTAAAAATCGTTGTTTTTTTGCATAACCTCAGAAAACTGCTCATCCGAGATATTAAAATATTCCTTAAATGTGTACACGTTCAAGGATTTTTCAATTGATGTATTGGGATTATCGAAGGAAAATTGTGCATAGAATTTTTCTGCTTCTTCCTGAGGAACCAGTGCCTGAAGTTCTGCAGGTATACTATCAAATTTTTCTACACACATTTGATAAAAATTATATGTGTTGTCACCGCCACCATAAGTTATTTCAAACGGAGGGGGCATTTTCTCTGTTTCTGAGGAGATGTCAGAAGTCAATATGCATTCTTCTAAAGCTGGATTTGTGCTTTGAGAACACGATGCCAAGCACAAAGTCGATAAGCATAATATAACAGCAATTATTCTTTTTTTCATAATTGAACCTCCATATATGAAATTATGTAAAAGAAATTTGAGGAAAGAAGTCGAGCGGTTGAACATAGACATCATTGGGATTTTTAACATCAAAATGCAAATGATAACCACACTTATCACAATACCATGATGCCTGACAAGCAGTACTATTTTTACAATAGTCATTTTGATGTGGCTTGGGATAAGCTGAACCTGTTCTTCCGACATAACCTATTAGAGTATTATAAGTAACGTTTTGTTTTGTACTAACAGATGCAAGACTGTTTAGATGCAAATATCTCACATAATAACCGCTATTTAATAATATCCTAACATAATTGCCCGCAGTTGATGAATAAGCATTATTTACTACTGTGCCTGAACTTACACCATAGATAGGTTTATTAGCAATATCGCCAAACTCCTGACCTAAAATGTCCACACCATTATGCTTCGTGCCATCAGCGTAAGTAGGAAAGCCTTCTGTGATCTTGGATAAAGCATTATCATGAAACATGTAATGCCAACCAGTAAAATAGGTTCCGTTCACCTTTATCGAAATATTGGATGTATTACTTATCCTTATCTTATGTAGTCCGTCTTCAGTAATACTAAATGATGCCAAACAAGTACCTGATGAAAGTGGAACATACCTAAAAGTACCAGATGGTGTTATTAAGCCGAATTTCACATTTGAACCTGACGTAGGAGTAAAAGATACATTATACTGTAATATATCACCTTCGCATAAGTAAAGTTGCTCAGTACCTGTTTTCGACGTGTTTGCTTTTATAGTCCAATTAACAGAGTTTTCTGTCGGAACAGCGTATGAGTCATCGGCAAAAACATTAATACTAAGTCCCATAGTAGCGATCACAACAGCCACCATTAGTGAGAGGGAAACAATACATTTCCTAAATAATTTAGTGTTCAAATTCATCTTTCCTTTCCGTTAAAAAGTCTTGTAAGTTGATTAAACAATACACGATTTACAAAATTGTCTTTTCTTCGCTGTAAACCGTGATGGTTTCAGATTTCCCGTCCAAACTGGTCAGCGTAAATATGGATTTCAGACGGTATGTACCACTTGATAGTTCGCTCTTAATATTGCTGACTGATATGGTTTTTATATTAACAGTTTTAGTCCATCTTGCCCCATCAACATCATCCCACATCCAAAGCCATCCGCTATATTTTTCCAGCGTCTGTTCAACGGTTATGCTGACTGCATTAGCACCATCTGTTGTGCTTGTACAATATGCTGTTTTTCCGCTTATATTCAGCTTGCTCACCGGATTATTTGCAATTACATATGCAGGAGAAACAACACTATCAATAAATGGATAGATTGCTTCTGCAGATACTGAAACTGACAAACTCATGCATAAGCCCACAGCAGCCAATAAAACCGCCATTATTTTTTTGAGAACCATTAGTATTCCCTCCTTTCAACAGTATAAGAGCTTTTACCCTCTCTATTATATAAATCTGTTTTTTAAGTCGATTTACTATGCCATTATTTTATTTTTTATGAAGTTTGGCTGATTTAGCCAAATTGAACAATGCGTTTTTGTCAAAATCGCCCGACAATTCTAATATGTAGTCTCCATTATCCCATATCACATCTGAGAATACAAAACCATCGGACCTAAAAACAAGACAAAGGTCATAATGTCCATTGACCTCAACTTCTTCCAAATCCTGTCCTTCTGTATTAAAATGGATAGAACCCAAATCTGTCTTAACATACTGCCTAAATACAATAGTTTGTTCTGAGTTATTTTTTTTGTTTTGATAGCTTGTATATTCGTAAAACGGCGTTGATATAGAATCCGTCACCTCAAAATCTTCCGACAATTCAGATAAATAATACTTTTCTTTAATTACAGATGGACAATTCTCAGTATCTATTACCTTTATTTCAGTATTGTCGGTGTGTACTGATCCTTTAAAACTGTGTGAAACATAATATACAACAGTACACCCTGCAAGAACTGCCAAAAAAATAATAGTCAATAATACCAGTGCCGTTTTTTTCGTAAACCTAATTTATATATACTGTACTTATTCGGAGGTATTACAATGTCTATAAAAACACCACTAAATGCAAATGGCCAAATAGAGGATTTTATAAAAATATTGCATACGACTACTTCTGCTCAAGAGGTTAATGCTTCGGTGAATACATATCTCTTCAATTTCCTAGGAATAGAAGAGAGTCAAAAATCAGAAGATGAGAAACTACTTATATCAAACAATTTTATTCATCTTATGTGTCAAGTAATAGACGACTTGAGAATTATTGATGAAAGATTAACCCGATATAACAATGAACGCGAACAATTAGAAAGCTCAAAAACCAATGAATCAGAATATAGACGTCGAAAACTAATATATTTTGCAGACTTAAATAGAAAAGCGCAGAACGACATTGTTAATTTTTTAAATTATGGTATTAAAGATTATTTACAAAGCACAAATTTTGACACTTTACAGATGCAGCTCACTAATAAAAATGATTTATATAGTAGACGTCGCTATATGTTTTCATTAGTATCAGACTATTATGAAGCTGATTTTGATTATTCGACTGTTGTAAAAATCTCACATATTCCTGAAGAAAATCCTTTAGATATTCCTGAAAAGGAAAAGAAATATATACTATTGCGTCAAAAGTCCCCCCAACAATATTATACCAATATCAGACTATTAATTGAACATAATAAAATATTGGAATATTTAAAAGAGCATATTGCTCAAAATTATCATTTGAATAAGCGAAGTGAAATCTTTTTAGACCTTGCTAGTTTATATGAACAAGGACATTATCAATCATTTATAGCACTAGGAATACTTCAACTGGAAGGGCTTTTCTTTGACATATGTTCAATCAAATATGACTATAAAGAAAATGCTGGTACGTTGGTAGAAAAGGCTGACAAAGCATTAAAAAGCAGAAGTAAGATTAGATTTATGAAATATTACCCATATTTTGCATTTGACGTCCCTGTTATGCGAAATGAAATAGCTCATATTGGATTAACCAACTCGCAAAATATAGAGCAAAAAGCAGATGAATTACTTCTTGATCTTAATGCTGTTGCTCGTATGGCAATAATGGAGAGTGAAGAAAAGTTTAGATTTTTTATAGGATAGATTTATAATATAAGTGCAACACCCGAAAAAAATAATGACACATAAGG
>ENA-OPSJ01000230-OPSJ01000230.1-human-gut-metagenome-genome-assembly--contig:-NODE-230-length-50425-cov-12.578023_pt1 | contig 50425 bp, 38 predicted proteins | sample MGYA00241801_ERZ501893 | MGnify/ENA primary metagenome ERZ501893 (study PRJEB25962, sample SAMEA2042219) | human gut metagenome | biome: human gut; feature: human-associated habitat; material: faeces...
CGGGGAAGAGCGTCCGCCCGTTTTGCGCCAAAGACCTTCCCGTCTTCTGAGTTGCTACATCTACGATGGTCGATTGTCCAGTAGTGACGGCAAAGGTAGGGCAAATCCTTGACACTGCCAAAAAGAGTGCCCTGTTTTTTCCTCTTTATTTTATAGTTGCGTAGTTTGACCGCGCCAGAAAGCCCTTGGATAAACATCGTAACAACGCACCCTCGTATAGCCTTAATTGAACCGAGGGTTGCTCTTTCCTCCCAGCCGAACGCTTCCCTCCCTCCTCTGAGCTTCGCATAAACAAAGAAGCCGGCTCTCGACGTCAGAGGAAGAGAAAAAGCTCCCTCTGATGTCAGAGCCGGCCTCAAGAAAACTAATCGAACGGATTACTCCGCATCGCAGGGATCATCCCAAAGGGCCACATCCCAGCTCCAAGGGTCTATCTCGACATAAGGCTTACGCCTCTTAGCCAAAAGAGGATCAGTATTGGTTGCTGGCTTATTTGTAATCCCGAGATCTTCAGTCTTAGAGCCTTCAACAAGAAGAGGCTGAGCACATTGGGCAACCACCTCAGTAAGAGGTCTTTTGTAAACACGTTTTTTCATTGTCAGCTACTTTTTTATGACCTTGTTATTATTGATGATATAAACACCTGCGGGAAGTCCCTCAAGCGCTTTACCCATTTCGACCAAACTCTTCACTTTTATACCCGAGCTAGTGAATACATCCACAAGTTCCTTGGGACTTATTTCCACATTAGCAGCGTCCGTATAGTTATCATCTGGGAATCGGAGACTTCTATCAGTATCGTCACCCAAGCAATTGATATAGCAACGGTAAGGAGATATCGTAAGGTCTGTTCCATCGTACACACGATAGAAGGCAAGGCCTTCGTCTGCTTGATTCTGTAACACATAAGCCCCAACTGGCACTTTCTTATTAGCAAAAACGCCTGTCATGTAAGGTGTGGCATACTCATCAAACAATGCCTTGTAAACACCCTCAAAATGATATGACGCTGGACTACCTTTGAGAATATAGGGAGTATTGGCAGCAAAGGAATTAACCTTATTAAGCACCAACTTACAATTGTCGTCCACACCATCACATTCAAAGACTGTCAGCCCCGCAGGAATCTCACAGTCGAAAGGAAGGATAAGTGTACCATAACCAGCAGATGTCATCGTATAATCAACACCAGCAAAGTCCTGTCCAGCAACAACGACAAAGTCCGAATACTCTGTATGGTCTATGATGTTGCCATAGATATTACCGTCATCTTCTCGGACGACAAAAACCACATCTCTCATTTCGGCACGATAACAACCATTGATGGTCGAGTTGTCAGAAACTAAACCTACCGTAAAGAGCTCTTTCACAACGCCTCCATCCTGCTTGTCAGGAAACAGGCTCATGTTAGTTGGGCTATATGCGATAATCTTAATAGTTCGATCATCAGGCATACCGCACGAAATGATATGGTCTGCCTTGCGATCAGTATTGAGCTTTATATCATTAACATATACCCTTCCGTCCTTACTTTGGTGGACCTTAGTGCCTTTGGGGACAGAAAGAGCCATATTAAACGCAACATAGTTTTGATTGGGATCATATTCATATACGGTAAGGTATGTAACGGTTGTTCCGTCAGCCGTTAATTCCACCCTTTGATCCATCCAAACTTGTAGCGTATTGTCTGAGGACGTTTGGGCAAATGCCTGCATGGTCAACAGTACAAGCATTAGCATCAAAAACACTTTTTTCATTTAGATTTTTCTTTTGATCTTCGTTTTTTCGTATTTCGTTTCAACTTGCTGTCCGAAGAGCTGGTGTAAATCTCCACGATTTTTGCCACGTCGATAGAATTGATGACACCATCTTTATTCACATCGGTTGCAGCAAAATTGAGAGGCGCCGTACCAACTGAATAGAATTCCACAGCCAAAGACACGTCAATAGAATTGACTATTCCATCACTATTGGCATCGCCGTACTTAAAGGTCGCTTGACTCACCTCACGCGCCAGTTCCTTCTGCTCCACGTTACCAGCCGAATCAACAGCCAATACGCAGAAGCCATAGTCGAAGCCCATATTGCCATGGTAAACGTATTCAGATGTCGTAATTACATCTTCCAACTTTTTCCACCGCCCACCTTCAACATCTTGAACATACAACACATACTTCCAGAGACCCGAACGATTGTCATAGCCGTCAAATCGAAGCGTTATGAGACTGTCCTTAGCTGACACAGAAACAATCTCGCTCATAGGAGCTATCGAGTCAACGACATTTGTCCAAACAGGCGTAAGAATCGCTTCGTTTTGATCAAAGATGATGGCGGCACGATTGTCAAACGGCTCCCCATCACCCATTGCCTTCTTTAGCCCGATATCGAAATTCAAGAAACCTATGCCATTCCCGTTGCTGTTTACAGGAAGTACCCCCTGCGTCACATCTAAAGTTTCTTCCATAGACATGGGGTCAAGAGATATCACAGTCCATTGGGCGACCCCTTTGTCAGCATCATACTTTAGATCCACTTGAGCTATGGCATTTATTTCGGGACGCATATCTACTGTTTTCGTAAAATTCTGTTCACCATCCAATTCAAGAACCTTCTCGCCTATCTGAACACGCGTCGCCTTGAAAGATGACAAATCAAAAACTTTCGAATCCAATGTGTCGCACACCACTATTCGATGAGCAGCAGCACTTGCCAATTTGGGGTCATTTTCAAACTCTATCGAATAGTTCACTTTTTTCACATGCTTACCCACATAAACGCTTCCCGCTTCGGACAAATAACCATGCATTTCGTTTGGATCATAAGATCTCCGTGGGGTAACAGGATGCCCACTTGGGATATCACAATCAGCCGACTCTATCAAACCTAATTGGTCATTTAAGAGAGAAGCAGCCACTCCAATCTTTTCAGGCAAACAATGCTGAGCCCAATACCATATCAGATCTGCTGGCGATGGAAGGTGTATGGGACGAAAATACTCATCCGCTTCATCTTCAAATCCAGCTTGGATCATTTGTTCTCGCATCGCTTGATTGTGACGATTCTGAAGGGCATTTTGTATTCCTCCGACCGTACCACCTAATGACAGCGTAGTAGCACAAAGACATTCTTCCTTAGATTTATCTAACCAAGAAGCTATTTCACAAGGATCAAACGCACACCCTGTAAAGATATCCGTCACATCGTGAAGCGGTCGTTTCTCGATAAACTCACTTGCCTCAGGGCCTTTCAAATTCCACGGAGTCTCCACCCAAGCGTAAACATTGAAAGGTAGGACATTCTTCAACAGCACATCAAGAACAAACGACTTAGTTTCGCCCGGCAATAATTCCGGAATAATCGACGGTACTATTTTCGTCTTACTATTATTGCCTCGGAAATCATCATATTCTCTATTTAGTTGAAGACCGCTGTCACAAAGCTCTTTGTTGCATTCTATTGCAAAGTTTTTATACTTTACATTCTGAATGTCGTCAAGATGATCCACTCCAAAGTAGAACGGAGTTGCCTGATAACTAATATTACTGGTGTTAGTAACCTCAATGGTTACTGGATACGGATTTCCCACTATCTGCGGATCTTTAACAGTTATCTTGATGTCGTTGAAGTTGGGGGCCTCAAAATCCACCAAGTTTTCGCAAACTATGACACCAGGCTCGTCTCCGTCATCAAAATTCAGGACAAGATTGTATTTGCCATATGGCTCATCACCATGCAACTTCATATACAGCCTTCCCTTAGCTTTTCCAGCCGTTCCAATAGAATCCACCAAGATGCGCTTGTCACCCTTTACGAGCATAGCCGACTTAAGATTGTCAAATCCATTGCCATCTAGGCCCAAAATCTGCACGCAAGGCATCACTCCAAACTTGGAGTTAGATGTGGACAACACCGCATACTTGTCTATATGTTGATATGCAAGGGCCATCTCTGACCTTGAGCCTGTGACATCATGAATGGCAAAATAGTAGGTTCCATTCTCACGAGCATGAACTCCATCCATTTTTATGGATTCTGAGCCCGAAGTGCTAAACACTTCTTCTCCTGACGGTGCAAATACCTGAACAGAAGAGGGTTGGGAAGACTGCAACGCAATACTGTCGCCCTTTTCACAATCCATCGCATACCACCGAATGGTGTTGTCGGACGGTTTGACGAAAGGTTCTCTGCCAACATGGTCTGTCAGCTTTTTAACGACATCCACTTTTTGGCTTACACTATAATCTACGAAGTCTCTACTATCGTCTGCCCAATAACCCAAAGCGTCCTCGAACCTGACATGGAACGTATTCTTCGCATAGATGATGGGCTTACCCGTCTTGGTCTCGAAATGGAATTTCGAAGAACGAACAGGAGCTTTCATCATGGGTAAAAGTGCATAGAGCTGGTAGGGAGAAGTGGGGTTCTCTATTGACACTTTTTTGTTGCTGGTCGAGTTGTCGTTCATCCAATATGTATATCGGGTAATAACATTATCGCCATTGGGCACTTTTCGATCCACCATCTTGACAAAAAGGTCTGACACTGGCGCACAGGCCATTCCCTTGTCATCTATCAGTTGATAGTGGACGACATGCAATCCATCAAGCAGATGAGAAGCGTCAATTGTCTGCGCACCACCAGCCACATCAGCAACTTTTGCCTCAGCCTCATCATCAAACCAATATTTCAGACTTTGAGCGGCAGTAGGAGTTTTCTCTTTCAATTTCAAGAAAACTCCCGTCATGGGAGCGGTAAGCAGCCCCTTGTCGTCCACCAACTGATAATGTACCGTATGTAAACCATCAAGAAGATGTGAAACATCCAATGTCTGCACTCCCGTCTCTACGGCTATTTCCGCAACAGCTATTTCCTCGTCAAACCAATAGCGCATACGCTTGGCCGTTGATGCTTCGGTATCAATATTCGTTTTGAGGAAAACGGAAGAACGAGAAGACGTGATTGTTCCATCACTGCAAACCACCATATAATGGATGGTATGCAAGCCTTCGAGCATATTTGACACATCAAGGGTCAGCACCCCTTCGGGCATTGAGACGGTAGTCAACTCTTGCTGATCGTCGTACCAGTAAATGAGTTTGCTAACCGTGACTTTTTCGGCAGCTCCCCCTTCCTCCAACTTCAGAAAAACGCAGGAAGCAACATACGACATATCGCCGTCCGTATCTACCACTTGATAGTGCAACGTATGAAGTCCATTGAGAAGACTGGAGACATCAAGGGTCTGTACACCTGCATGGGCGCTACAAGTCCGCACATCATCCGCATCATCAAACCAGTAGCGAAGCGTAGCTGCCGTGGACGACTGAGCCAGACTACCGAGTTTTAGGAATGTGGTGGACGCTATATAGGAGACTTCACCCTGCTCATCTACCACTTGATAATGCAAAGTATGAAGTCCATTGAGAAGATTGGAGACATCAAGGGTCTGTACACCTGCATGGGCGCTACAAGTCTGCACGTCATCCGCATCGTCAAACCAGTAGCGAAGCGTAGTTGCCATGGGCGACTGCGCCATCTTTGACGACACCCAAAAGACGGCTGAATAAGGAGCCGCTACTTTGTTTTCACTATCAACGATTTGATAATGAATCGTATGCAAGCCTTCTTGAAGCGACGACAGATCAACAAGATGCGTACCATTCGTCTTTTGGACGGAACGCACGCTCCCGGCATCATCGTCTATCCAATAGCGCATAGACTTGACCGTCGTGGGATGCGGAAGCCCCAACGAGTCAAGTATAGCTATAGTCTGCCCATAAGCCACCAAATGAAGTGACATGAGCAGCATTATAAGAACATATTTCCGCATAACCGACAATACAAAAGATTAGTTACTGTGCCGCACTAACGCCGATTTCCACGCTCAGTTTGCCATCGGCAGTCGTCTTCGCAGCCACATTCATCTTGGTAATTTGAGGATAGGAAGGCATCATGTCGTAGGGAATCATTCCACCAAACTTACCTACAGGCGTACCATCTATTCCCAAATATTTTGCTTTAGCCTCATCGGTAAGATCCTTCCACACATTCGACTCCTGGAAAATATCCATTCCTGCGTATGAACAGTTTTCCTTTAATGACATGTTGTTAAATGCATTTTCATATCCAGTAACATCAACACAGTTCGTAGCAGTACTTGTTGCAGGAAAAGGTTCGTATCTTCCTACATTATACATTATACAATTTACAAATTGACAACTTTGAAAATAATCCCCCCTGCCATTGCCATTAACAACACAATTTAGAAAACTTGCCAACTTGCCAAAACTATTGAAATTTTGAATATAGCTATTAATAATCTGCGCCGTACTCTGACCACGAAGGCTCATTCCATAGACATCACAATTTACAAACATTCCATTATCCATCTTGTCATTAGAAGAATAAAGAGAAACACCAGCTAAGAAGTTTTTTAAGAAATACGCATTAGACAAGGTTCCTTTTATCGTTATTGTGCTTGTAATACGACACCCCTCAAAGCTCAACTTTTCCGTTACATTTGCAGGTATTTCAACATCAAAATTATTCACGATATAAGTTGGGTTCGCATCATGAATGCCCGTGCCTCTAACCGCCACAGCCTTCGTGATCTTTGTGCTTTGGAATTTTCCACCCGATAGATTGATCACATCACCATGTGTGGCAGCACTACAGGCTTGCTGCAAAGCATTTGTGCCATAGAACATGCGGATTTCGTCCCCATGGGTGAGTGTCGCCACAAGCGTGTTTTGCGCGAAGGCTGAAACAGAACAGACAGCCATAGCCACTACCGCCATCAAATAAACAAAAAACTTCTTCATAATTGTAGTTAATTAGGTTAGCCTATAGACCCCTCTGATTCGGCTCTTTGAAAGATGGTTATTAGTTTTGAATCAATACGAAAAAGGCGCGGAGTCTGTATTCTTACTTACCTCAAGGACACCGGCCTTCGCATTGCCTACCCAACGAGATAAGCAACTTGCAGCCCGCGCCCTTGTACATATAGATTCGCCTAGTCCACCTCTACAGACCATCACACATGTATTATCACTCACATGTACGAACGGTCGCATTAGTGCGGACCATAGCCCACTAATCGTACAAAACGCAGACGTTGTTCGTTGCCTAATCCTTGGTTGGATTGGAATTTGCGAAGTTCGTGTCCTCAAAGATCAGCGTTTGAAAACGCCATTTCCATAAAGATGCCGCCCTACTCCCCTCCGGGATTGGCTTGCGATTGCAAATTTACTCCTTTTATTTTATTTGCGCAAATATTGAAACAATATATTACCCTTTCTTCTGCAAAGAACTGCACTTCAATTATCATCTTTCTGTTTTTCAACCCCTAGCACAATCATTCTACCTAGAAAAAGCATCATCTTACACCTAATACATAAGCAAAAGCTATTTCCTTGCCATTGTCACCACCTATACCGCACCAGAAAAGCCCTTGGATGATACTCTAGAGACCTTCGGGATGGCACTTAAGCAACCCTTAGGACGACACATAAGTAACCCTTAGGACGAGGCTTAAGAGACCTTCGGGATGGTCTCGGGATGCGTTCGGGACGCAGGGCGTGCTTTAGGCCGGACAAAACGCCAGGTCGCTGGCTGTTATTCATAGGGCCGCACTATCACGTTTTCAGGTTCATCCGGAAAATCGAGTGATAGGGTTTGTGCTGTTGCCAATACGTCCTGCTGAGTTAGGGAAAACAACAAATACAACTTTTACAACAAGTAACAACCTACACGCTTCGCGCGTATTGCAATCCTGCTGCCAGGTAAACAACAAAATACAAGGCTTCGCCAGGACATTACGCCAGGAGAAATCAGCAGGAAATGTGTCCAAGGCGAAGCGTTGTTCATAGTTGTTTCCATTGCAGCAAGCCTTATGTCTGCATGGGCCTCGAAGAGGCGATTGTCCCCGCGAAGCGTTGTATCTTGTTGTAAAAGTTGTTCAAGTTGTTTTCCATGTGTCCACGTTGCATCACTCCATTTTCCGGAAGAACCTCTTTTTTGTTGATCCGATGGTTCGTGGGATATAGCCGAAACTACAGATCCAGCAGTTGGCGCAACTTCGGCATCCAGGGTTCGTTGGTGGCAACCGTCAGCACCTGGAAACCCAGCGCCTTGGCCGCATCCGTATTCTTGCGACTGTCGTCAATAAAGAGACACTCCTCGGCCTTGGCCCCTTCGCGCTGCAGCACCTGACGGAAGATCTCCGCATCGGGCTTGCAGATCCGCATCTCGTAGCTGAGGAAGAGGACGTCGAAATAGTCTGCGATGGACTTTTTGCGTTCGGAGAAAGCACCACTACGCATAAATTCCATCATAAAAGGATTGGTATTGCTCAACAAACCCAGACGATAGGAGCTGCGCAGGGTCACGAGGTCGTCCAGCCGCTCGACCGGGACGCCATCGAAGAATCCCAGCCAGCAGTCGCGGGCCTGCTCCCGTGAGACCGCATGGCCTACCACCTCGCCCACACGCTGGCAAAACGTGTCAGCATCAATGCGGCCTGTCTCCAAATCGAGGAAGAAGTCGCGCTGACCATAGACCCCCATATAATAATCGGTGTCAATACCGAGAGATCTGAAACGGCGAAACGCCTCTTCGGTATTCTGGTCGAAGATGACGCCGCCCATGTCGAAATAGATGTTCTTAATCATACGTTGTGTTATCCTTACTTGATGATGTTCTCCTTATATATATAGTAGCTCAACTTTCGCATGTAAGCTCCACACGCCCTGAAAGGGCAGTAGCTCCTAGCCCAGGGCATCGCCCTGGGTTATTACGGACGCAAACCTGTCGCCCTGTAAGGGCAAAAGCTTTAAAAATCCAGGCAATATATAAGGCTTTTGCCCTTACAGGGCGCCTTGCTGATTGCTATTATACCCAGGGCGATGCCCTGGGCTAGGAGCTTTTGGGCCTTCAGCCCGTTCTTGAACCACTTGCGAAACTTCGGTATAGTAACTTCTTAGTCCGCCGCCACTTTAAAGACGGCCTTATGGATGAGCCCGTCGGCAATGCAGGGAGCGTGGCCGTCCTCGGGGAAGAAGATGACAAACTCGCCTGGCTTGAGGGTAATGAATCCACGAACGGGAAGACCATCGGACTTGGCGAAGTCGCGATCCTCGTCGAAGGGGAGCGGGGGAAGGTCATCTACGGGGACGAAGCCGTAGGTCTCGGGGATGTTGAGCGGAAGCTGGATATCCACCATCCGGCGATGATACTCCACGGCAGCCTCCTCCCTACGCTTCCCGAGGTCGTCCTCCACATTGACATAGAGACGATCGCCATGGATGGGATGACAGCCATTGGGCAAGGTCCGCAGGTCGTGGTGCTGAAGAAAAGCCACCACGTCGGCAAAGAGCGGGTTGAGGGCCACATAGCGGGCCAGATTTTCAATCTTATCTATTATCATTTTCTCTTTTCCTTTGATTAGAGAATGCAAAATTAGGCATTTTATGTCAGAGAATGCGCTCAAAGGGGCAAAACATGCAGGTCAGACCGCTCGATTCATCCCTATTTCACAAAATATCGCTACCTTTGCATCAGCATTGCGAGATCCACGTGCCATAGAATTCAAGAAGAGGAAAAGAAATATGAGATGAGAAAAAGAATTCGGGATGCGTAATGGATTTCGAGAGAAAAACTAAAAGAGAGAAATGAAAAGAAATGAGATTTGCTATGTAGCCATCGTGGTCATCATCGGCGCCTCGCTGCTATTGGGCTTTGCCGAAGAAGTGTTTCATACGGACCTTGGCGGTCTGAAGTGGGCGGCCCACTGGGTGTCGTCGCCCGTCGCGCTGGCTATCGGCTTCGCCTTTGCGCTGCTGCTGGGCAAGGCCTTCCCAGCATTCAACAAGACCATGTCGAAGAAGCTACTGCAATATTCCGTCATCGGACTGGGCTTTGGCATGAACGTCGACAAGGCACTGGCTTCGGGCAGCGAGGGCATGATCTTCACCATCGCAAGTGTCTTTGGAACCTTGGGACTGGGCTGGTTCTTTGGCCGCAAACTGCTCCACGTGGATTCGCAGACCAGCTATCTGCTCAGTTCGGGCACGGCCATCTGTGGTGGGTCGGCCATTGCCGCCGTCGGTCCAATCATCAAGGCCAAGGCGGAGAGCATGAGCGTGGCCCTCGGCGTAGTGTTTGTGCTCAATGGCATCGCCCTTTTTCTCTTTCCCTACATCGGCGACGCCCTGGGCATGACGATGAAGCAGTTTGGCATGTGGGCCGCCATCGCCATCCACGACACCTCCTCCGTCGTGGGAGCCGGCGCGGCCTACGACCAGATGCACCCCGACTGGATCGCCTTGCAAGGAGTGAGCGCCCTCGAAGTGGCAACGACCATCAAACTGACGCGTGCGCTCTGGATCGTGGTTCTGGCCCTGGTCACCCCGTTCTTCTTCCGTCAGACCCTCGCCCAGGCTGAGGGAAAAGCAAAATCGTGGTACAGTTGCGTACCGAAATTTATCCTCTGGTTTATCGTCGCCATCCTTTTCAACACCTACGTGCTGAGCAACGCCTCGATGATCGGCGAGACGGCAGCCAATATGGGCAGCCAGTTTAGTGGCGCCATCAACAAACTCGCCAAGCACCTCATCACGCTCTCGCTCTTCTTCATAGGTGCATCGCTCACCCGCGAGACGCTCCGCAGCGTGGGCGTCAGACCGTTGGTGCAGGGCGTATTGCTCTGGATCAGCATCAGCAGCATCAGCCTCGCCTATATCTTCTGGGTAGGATAAAAAACTAAAAATGGAAAAGGTCATGAAAGCCTTGTCGCTGCTGGAACTCAACACCCTCGTCGGGGAGGTGATAGGTCAGACCCTAAGCCGCTGCTACTGGGTGGAGGCCGAACTCTCAGAGGTGAGGGAGCGCGGGGGCCATTGCTATATGAGCCTTGTGGAGAAGGACGAGGGGCGCAACACGCCAGTGGCACAGGCGCAGGCCCGCTGCTGGCGCAACCGCTGGGGAGTGATGCGCCCGTATTTCGAGCGGGTGACAGGACGGCCACTCCGCGCCGGGATGAAGGTGATGCTGCAGGTACGCGCACAATTTCATCCGCTCTACGGTTTCTCCTGGATTGTGGAAGACATCAATCCCGAGTATTCTCTCGGCGACATGATGCGCCATCGACAGGAGATCCTGCGCATACTAAAGGAAGAGGGCGTGATAGACCTCAACAAGCAGCTCCTCCTGCCCTTGTTCGCCCAGCGTATCGCCGTCGTCAGCAGCGAGACGGCAGCAGGCTACGGCGACTTCAAGAACCAACTGGAGCACAACGAGAGGGGACTGAAATTTGCCACACACCTCTTCCCCGCCACCATGCAGGGCGAGACGGTAGAGGCCTCCGTCATCGAGGCCCTCAACGCCATCTTTGACGAAGCCGACCATTTCGACGTGGTGGTCATCATCCGTGGCGGAGGAGCCGTGGCGGACCTGAGCGGTTTCGACTCGCTGGCACTGGCAGAGAACGTAGCCAACTTCCCTCTGCCCATCATCACGGGTATCGGCCACGAGCGCGACGAAAGCGTCATCGACTTCGTCTCGCACACACGGGTGAAGACGCCGACGGCAGCTGCCGCCTTCCTCATCGACCATCTGGAGACGACCTACGACAAGGTGATGAGCGCACAGGACTTCGTCGCTCACTACGCCAAGGAGCGCATGGCGACAGAGAAGCAGCGACTGCACACACTTTCCGCTACCATCACGTCGCTATTCTCCGTCGTCAAGGTGCGACAGGAGGCACGCCTCGCACACCTGGGCGACCGGCTGACACATAGCGTGGAACAGAGGATCAAGGACGAGAGACATCATCTCAGTCTGCTTGCCACCAATCTCCAGTCTCCCTTGGAAAGACGGCTGATGAAAGAGCACCACCATCTCGACCTACTGGAACAGAAGGCCCGCGCCCTCGACCCGCGCCTGCTGCTGAAGCGCGGCTACAGTCTGACGCTCCATGAAGGAAAGGTGGTGAAAGACGCGAAGCTGCTTCGCCCAGGCGACCTCATCGAAACCCACCTGGCACAAGGCCGAATCCGATCGAAAGTGGAGGAATAGCACCACAAGCTGCAAAAACATACGCCTACTGATTGGATTCTCAAAAAAAAAGCCTATCTTTGCAGAAGATAGGCTGCACCTCGGCATAACGAGCAAGCAAGCTTGACGTTCTGCGCTCGGTTTGCACTATCTTTGCATAAGAAATCAGTACACGGCGAAGAAGAAAACAAAGCAAAATATGAAAAAGATATTATTGTTAGGCTCAGGTGAATTGGGCAAGGAATTTACCATCGCTGCCAAGCGTGCCGGCCAGTACGTCATCGCTTGCGACAGTTACGACAATGCACCCGCCATGCAAGTGGCAGACGAGCGCGAGGTCTTCAGCATGCTGGACGGAGACGCCCTGGCAGCGGTCGTGGCCCGCCACCGCCCCGACATCATCGTGCCCGAGATCGAGGCCATCCGTACCGAGCGTCTCTTCGAGATGGAGGAGCAGGGCGTACAGGTCGTCCCCTCGGCCAAGGCAGTCAACTACACGATGAACCGCCGCGCCATCCGCGACCTTGCTGCCAAGGAACTGGGACTGCGGACGGCCAAATACTTCTATGCCAAGACGTTCGACGAGTTTAAGAAGGCTGCCGACGAGATCGGATTCCCGTGTGTGGTGAAGCCGCTGATGTCGTCGAGTGGTCACGGACAAAGCTACGTCCACAACGACGACGAGCTCGAGCAAGCCTACAAGGACGCCATGGAGGGAGCGCGCGGCGACGTCCACGAGGTCATCATCGAGGAGTTTATCGACTTCGACTCGGAGTTTACGCTCCTCACGGTGACACAGAAGCACGGTCCTACCCTCTTCTGTCCACCCATCGGCCACATACAGAAGGGTGGCGACTACCGCGAGAGCTGGCAGCCGTTTGCCCTGCCTGCCGAGGCGCTGAAGCAGGCAGAGCATATCGCCGACGAGGTGACACGCGCCTTGACGGGCTACGGACTGTGGGGTGTGGAGTTTTTCCTGACGAAAAAGGGAGAGGTCATCTTCTCAGAGCTCAGCCCACGTCCCCACGACACAGGTATGGTGACACTCTCACACAGCACCAACTTCAGCGAGTTTGAACTCCACCTGCGCGCTATCCTCGGCCTCGACATCCCCGCCATCCATCTGGAGCACAACGGCGCATCGGCCGTGATCCTCTCGGGCGTGGAAAGCGAGGAGCCACTCGACTACCAACTCGACGCACTTTGCCACGAAGACCGCACGCGGGTACGCATCTTCGGCAAGCCGACCGCACACGTCGGAAGACGCATGGGCGTGGCACTCTGCTACGACGAGGTGGGGTCGGACATCAACGCCTTGCGCAAAAAAGCCAAGCGGGTGGCACAGACGGTGCTCGGCACAGACCCCTATATGAAGAAATAAGAACGCAGCAACGGAGGACAGCAAAGAATGCTTGGAAAAATCATTCCGCTATCGAAGATCACGGACCGACGCGGCAATCTCACCGTGGCAGAACAGTTGAAAGACGTGCCGTTCGAGGTAAAGCGGGCCTACTGGGTCTATGACGTACCTGGCGGCGAAAGCCGTGGCGGACATGCCCACAAGCAGTTGTACCAACTGATCGTGGCCTTGAGTGGCAGTTTCACCGTCAATCTCGATGACGGCAAGGAACGGCAGAGCTATCTGCTCAACCATCCGTGGGAGGGTCTGCTCATCACGCCAGGCATCTGGCGCACCCTCGACGACTTCTCTACGGGAGCAGTCTGCCTCTGTCTGGCCTCGGAGCTGTATGAACCAGAGGACTACATCTACGATTACGAGGAATTTCTCAAGTACAAAGGATGTTCGAGATAAAGCGCTATGAACCCTCGCACGAGCAGGCTTGGAATGACTTCGTGGCTCGGTCGAAGAATGGCACATTCCTCTTCGACCGCCGATTCATGGACTACCATAGCGACCGCTTCGCGGATAGCAGCCTGATGATCCTGCGCAAAGGGCGCATCTATGCCTTGCTGCCCGCCAACCGCGTCGGCGACACACTCCACTCCCACCAGGGACTGACCTACGGAGGACTACTGACGGACGCCAAAGCGACGGCGGAGGGAGTCATGGAGGCCTTCGACGCACTCAACGCATGGCTCCGGAATGAGGGGGTGAGGCGAGTGACTTACAAGGCGATGCCATGGATCTACCATCGGCTGCCCGCCGAAGAAGACCTCTATGCGCTGACACAGGTCTGCCACGCCCGCTTGCTGACACGCGAGATATCCTCCACTATCCTGCTGCAACAACCGCTCCGCTTCACAGAGTCGCGGAAGTCGGGACTAAGAAAGGCCCTGCGCGAGGGACTCTACATGGAAGAAAGCGGTGATTTGGCTGCCTTCTGGCAGATGCTCGACGACAACCTCGCCTCGCGCCACCACACCCACCCGGTCCACTCGCTCGACGAGCTGCGCCTGCTGCAAGGGCGGTTTCCCCAGCAGATACACCTATACCTTATATATAATAAGGAGAAAGAACCAGTGGGAGGAACATGGGTATTCGACACTGGACAGGTGGTCCACACGCAATATATCGCCTCGACGGAGGAGGGAAAAGCGCATGGTGCACTCGACCTGCTTTTCGACGAACTGATCAACCGTCGCTATCGCGAGGGTATCTATCTCGACTTCGGCAAATCGACAGAGGAGGGCGGACGTGGGCTCAACGAGCATCTGATATTCCAAAAAGAAGGATTCGGAGGACGCGGCGTCTGCTACGACACCTACGAATGGGAACCATAACGGGCTGAAAGAAAGGCTGTCCGACAAGGGGAGACCCAACATCTTGTCTTGTATAAAAGCATGATAGAATACTTATCATTACAGAAAATCAACGCCCTGCATGAGCAGGAGATCGTGGACGCGGTAGAGGAGGTGGTCCGCAGCGGATGGTATCTGCACGGGCAGGCCTCGGAACGCTTCGAGCGCCACTATGCCGACTTTATCGGCACACATCATTGCATCGGCTGCGGCAACGGGCTGGATGCGCTGACGCTCATCTTCCGTGCCTACAAGGAACTGGGCGTGCTGCATGACGGCGACGAGATACTGGTGCCAGCCAACACCTTTGTGGCCTCCATCCTCTCCATCACGGAGAACGGACTGCAACCCATACTGGTGGAGCCCGACTACGAGACCTTGGAGATAGACGAACGCCTCATCGAAAGCCACATCACGGACCGCACGCGGGCCCTGCTGTTGGTGCACCTCTATGGTCGCTGCGCCTATACGGACGAAGTAGCGGAACAGTACCGACGCCACGGCCTGCTGCTCATAGAGGACAACGCACAGGCCCATGGTTGCCGCTACGGAAACAAGCGGACGGGGTCCCTGGGGCATGCTGCTGCCCATAGTTTCTATCCAGGCAAAAACTTAGGAGCCATGGGAGACGCAGGAGCCGTGACGACCAATGACGACCAACTGGCACAGATGGTACGCGCCTTGGGCAACTACGGATCTTCACGAAAGTACGTCTTCGACTACGTGGGCCGCAACAGTCGGCTCGACGAGATACAGGCGACTCTGCTGGACGTGAAGTTGAAATACCTGGACGAAGACAACAAGCGTCGACAACAGATAGCCGACCGTTTCTACCGCGAGATCGACAACCCTCGCATCACGCTGCCAGGCAAGAGGCGGTGGCTGAACGGGGAGGAGGACAACGTCTTTCACATCTTCCCCATCCTCTGCGCGGACCGGGATGCCCTGCAATCCTACTTGAAGGAGAAAGGGGTGCAGACGCTCATCCACTATCCCATCCCACCACATCGCCAACGTTGCTATGCGGAGTGGGGAGATCTTTCACTCCCCGTGACGGAGCGCATCCATCGAGAGGAACTGTCCCTGCCCTGCAACCAGACGATGAGCGACGACGAGACGGATCTGATCATCGACCTACTGAATGGGTTTGGCCGCTCGTAGTTGACAAGGTGGGCTCAGAGCAAAATAGGCAAAACGATGCGCAAGCAGCCATGGAGAGGTTGTGGAAGCAAAGCGTTTTTTAACGGTTATGGACAGCTTTCCCTCTTGTGTGGTCGGATAAAAAGCCGTACTTTTGCAAGTTGAAATCAAACAGAAATGCCAATAGACAATAAACAAAAAACACTTGAGCTGGGCACGCGCCCGGTGGGGCGACTGCTTTGGCAGTACGCCTTGCCCGCCATGGTAGCCATGGTGGCCTCATCATTGTATAATATCGTTGACAGAATCTTTATCGGACAGATCGTTGGTCCTGACGCCATCGCTGGCTTGGCCATCACCTTCCCCTTCATGAACCTTAGTGGTGCGTTTGGCGCAGCAGTTGGCATCGGTTCTTCCACGGCCATCTCCATCCGACTGGGACAACGCGACTATGAAGGCGCGGAGAACCTGCTGGGCAACACGGTGACACTCAACCTCATCGTCGGCATCTCCCTGGGACTGATCTGTCTTCTGTTCATCGACCCCATCCTGCGCTTCTTTGGCGCAAGCGACACCACGCTGCCCTATGCACGCAGCTACATGGAGGTGATTCTCCTGGGCAACGTCGTCACCCACATGTACTTGGGCCTGAACGCAGTACTCCGTGCGGCGAGCAAACCCGAGAAGGCCATGTACGCCACCATCTTCACGGTATTGATCAACGTCGTGCTCGACATGCTATTTATATGGTGGCTTGGCTGGGGCATACGCGGCGCTGCTTTCGCCACGGTCATCTCCCAGTTGCTGGCGATGTGCTACCAGCTTCGTCTGTTCAGCAACAAGCACGAAATGCTACACCTTAAGCGAGGTATCTATAGCCTGCGTGCCGATTTGGTGAAGAACATCATAGGTATCGGCGTATCACCCTTTCTCATGAATGTGTGCGCATGCATGGTGGTGATCTTCATCAACAACCGCCTAGTCGATTATGGAGGAGACTTGGCGGTAGGCGCATACGGTATCGCCTACGGCATCGCAATGATGTTCGTGATGTTTGTCATCGGACTCAACCAGGGCATGCAGCCCATCGCGGGATACAACTACGGAAGTCAACAGATCGACCGACTGATGCGGGTACTGAAACTCTCCATCATTGGAGCTACTTGTATCATGGTATTGGGCTGGTCTATCGGCATGTTCTGTCCGGAACTCGTCGCGCGGATGTTCACCACGGACGAGAACCTGATACGCCATAGTGCCAACGCCATGCGTATCGTGATGCTCGTCTTCCCCATCATCGGCTACCAAATGGTGGTCACCAACTTCTTCCAATGTATCGGAAAGGTGAAGATCAGCATCTTCCTCTCCCTCAGCCGACAACTCATCATCCTGCTGCCCATGCTCGGCATCCTGCCTCTGTTCTTTGGTCTGAACGGCGTATGGGCTGCCATGCCAGTGAGCGATGCATCCGCAGCTGTCATCGCAGCTGTGGTCATGTTTGTCTTTATGCGGAAATTTAAACTGAAAGCAACATCCCAAAACAATGGATAAGCAACTCATCATCAACGTAGGACGGCAGGTCGGATCGGGTGGTCTGATCATAGCCAAGATGCTTGCCAAGGCATTCGACTGCAAATTCTACGACAAGGAGATACTCAACCTTGCCGCACAGGAGAGCGGTTTCTCAGAAAAGTTCTTTGAAAAGAATGACGAGACGAAGGAGTATCTGCGCAGTCGGTTCCACATCCACGTGCCCCTGCTCGGCGAGTCGAGTTTCTACAGTAGCGACTTCTCGCAAGAAGGACTGTATAAGTTTCAAAGCGAGGCTATCAGAAAGGCCGCACAAGAGGGTCGCTGCGTCTTCGTGGGACGTACGGCAGACTACATTCTCCGCGACATGAAGGAGAAAGTAGATGTCTTCGTCACTGCCGACCTCAACGACCGTATCGAAGCGGTGGCAAAGAGACACGGGCTGAGTCGCACGGAGGCCAAGAAGTACATACAGAACAAGGAGGCCACGCGCGCCGGATACTACAATTACTACACAGGAAAGAAGTGGGGCGCGGCGGAGAGCTATGACCTCTGCGTCAACACCTCTGTCCTGGGCATGGAGCAGACGGCACAGTTTATCGAACAATTCATCCGCCAACGTCCATGAAGCGTATCGGTATCATCAGCGACACCCATGGCTATTGGGACGAAAGGTACGAGCAGTACCTCGGCGAATGTGATGAGATCTGGCACGCCGGAGACATCGGATCGATGGAGGTAGCGGACCGCTTTGAGGCGATGAAGCCCATCTTCCGTGCCGTGCATGGCAATATCGACGGAGGCGACGTGAGGCGCTGCTATCCCGAACGGCTACGCTTCCGTTGTGAGGAGGCCGACGTACTGCTGAAGCATATCGGCGGCTATCCTGGCAACTACGACCGGTCGGTGGCGCACACGCTCTATGCGATGCCGCCCGACCTCTTCGTTTGCGGCCATTCGCATATCCTAAAGGTGATGCACGACAAGACGCTGAATCTCCTGCACATCAACCCTGGAGCGGCAGGTCTGCAGGGCTGGCAACCAGAACGAACACTCGTCAGGCTGACCGTCGATGGCAAGCAGTTTAAAGACTGCGAGGTCATCACGCTGGGAGAGAGAAGAAAGTCCGCATGGACATAAAAGGAACCAATCGAAATATCAAAAAAAGACATAACAAATGAAAACCTATCTCGTGACAGGTGCTGCCGGATTCATCGGCGCCAACTTCATCAAATATCTCCTCCACGACAAGTATAAGAACGAGGAGATTAAGGTCATCGTGCTCGACGCCCTCACCTATGCAGGCAACTTGGGCACAATCAAAGACGACATCGACGGTAAGCGTTGTGTCTTCGTCAAAGGAGACATTCGCGACCGCGCCCTGGCCGACCAACTGTTCGGCGAGTATGATATAGACTATGTGGTGAACTTCGCCGCAGAGTCGCACGTGGACCGCTCCATAGAAGATCCACAGCTGTTCCTTTCCGTTAACATCCTGGGCACACAAAACTTGCTGGACGCTGCCCGTCGCGCATGGGTCACAGGCAAGGACGAACAGGGATATCCGACGTGGAAGCCAGGAAAGCGCTACCATCAGGTTTCGACCGACGAGGTCTATGGTTCTCTGGGCGACGAGGGCTACTTCACGGAGAAAACGCCCTTGTGCCCCCACAGTCCCTATTCGGCCAGCAAGACTTCCGCCGACATGATCGTCATGGCTTATCATGACACGTATCATGCACCGGTAAGCCTCACCCGCTGTTCCAACAACTACGGTCCTTACCACTTTCCAGAGAAACTGATCCCGCTCATCATCAACAACATCCTGGCTGGCAAATCGCTGCCCGTCTATGGCAAGGGTGAGAATGTACGCGACTGGCTCTATGTGGAGGACCATTGCAAGGCCATTGACCTGGTAGTGCGCGAAGGCAAAGAAGGAGAGGTCTATAATGTGGGTGGTCATAACGAGATGAAGAACATCGACATCGTGCGCCTGACAATCCGCACCATTCATGACATGATGGAGAAAGACAAGGCATTGCGCTCGATATTGAAGAAGCAGGTACGCGACGCAGCGACAGGTGACATAGACATCAGTTGGATCAACGACGACCTGATCACCTTCGTGGCCGACCGACTGGGACACGACCAACGCTACGCCATCGACCCGACGAAGATCAAGAACGAACTGGGCTGGCAACCGGAGACGAGGTTTGCCGACGGTATCGTGAAGACCATTCGCTGGAACCTGGAGCACCAAGACTGGATAGAGGAGGTGACATCGGGCGACTACCAGAAATATTACGACGAGATGTATGGCGACGAGCGGCATGGACGCACTCTCTAAGGAGTTGCACGACTTCCTCTGCCGACAGGGTGAGCACCCGGAACAGGTCAGCGACAAACTGCAAGGTTATACGCAGGCCCTCCTCCAACTGCTTACCCCTGCCGACGAACTGCTCGTCAAAGGTCGCTACGGCATCTTGGGCAGCACGAAAGAGAGCATGGCTCAACTGGCCACTCGATTCAACACCGACGAGAATACGGTAGAAGCCGTACTACAGCAATGCCTAAGGAAAATAGCCATCACGCCGGAATGGCAGGACATCAAAGCGCTGACGCAACTCAAAGCCATCCGATTGAAATAGGGAGTAGGCGACAAACTGGTCGTCCACTCCCTACGAACTAAAACAATATGGAAAAGAAAATCAATTACGAAGCCGCACTCTCCGAAATCGAAGAGATAGTCAACAAGATGGAAAACGACGAGTTTGACATCGACCAACTCTCCGTAAACCTAAAGCGTGCACAGACACTTATCAAACTTTGCCGTGACAAGCTGACCAAAACCGACGCGGAAATCAAGAAACTTCTCGGCGCAGAAAAGGAGTGAGCAGAGGGAAATGAACGGGGAAAAAATAGAGGGGAAAAAAGAAAACTGAAAATAAAGCCCTTATATTTTGCCCGTGTAATTTAAAATCATTACCTTTGCAAGCAAATAACAAAAACCAAAAAAATAGATTTAGCGTATTATGAAAGATTTGGATTGGGGCAGCCTTACCTTTGGCTACGTGCCCACAAACTACAATGTTCGTTGCTACTATCACAACGGAAAGTGGGGAGAGATTGAGGTTTCTTCCGATGAGTATGTCCACATCCACATGGCATCTACCTGCCTGCACTATGGCCAGGAGGCCTTCGAGGGTCTGAAAGCATACCGTTGCCCGGACGGCAAGGTACGCGTATTCCGCCCCGAGGAGAACGCAGCACGTCTGCAGAGCACCTGCCGTGGTATCGTAATGCCGGAGCTTCCCACCGACCTTTTCGTTGAGATGGTAGAGAAAGTAGTGCGCCTGAACCAGGACTTCATCCCTCCCTACGAGAGTGGCGCTACCCTCTATCTGCGTCCATTGCTCGTCGGTACGTCAGCACAGGTCGGCGTTCACGAGGGCCAGGACTATCTCTTCCTTATCTTCGCAACTCCCGTAGGTCCGTACTTCAAGGGCGGATTCAGCACCAACGCTTACGCCATCACGCGCGAGTTTGACCGCGCAGCACCGTTCGGAACGGGTAAGTACAAGGTGGGTGGCAACTATGCCGCTTCCCTCCGCGCTCACAAGATTGCCAAGGAGAAGGGTTATGCTTCAGAGTTCTACCTCGACGCCAAGGAGAAGAAGTACGTCGATGAGTGTGGCGCTGCCAACTTCTTTGGTATCAAGGAGAACACCTACATCACGCCGAAGTCTTCTTCCATCCTCCCCAGCATCACTAACAAGAGCTTGATGCAGATTGCCGAGGATTTGGGCCTGAAGGTGGAGCGTCGCCCCATCCCCGTAGAGGAGCTTGCTACCTTCGAGGAGGCTGGCGCCTGCGGTACCGCCGCTGTCATCTCTCCGATCTCTCGTCTCGACGATATCGACGAGGGCAAGAGCTACAACTTCGGTGAGAAGCCCGGACCCATCTCTACGAAACTCTACGAGACACTTCGCGGTATCCAGTATGGCACCATCGAGGACAAGCACAACTGGACGCGTGTCGTCATTGAATAGAAGATACTAAAAGTATAAGATAAAGATTAAAAACAATCCGATGCCTCTGACTTGTGACAAGCCGGAGGCATTTTTTATACGGACACGAGAACGCATCACATATTATAATAAGGTACAGGAGAAAAACGGATGGGTACAAAAAAAAGATGAGTAAAGGAAAAAACCTAAACTCATCTGCTAACTGTGTCGACACTTGGATTCGAACCAAGGACCCCCACCATGTCAAGGTGATACTCTAACCAACTGAGCTATGCCGACTCTACATTCTTCTTCAACCTTGTTTGCTTTGCAAACGAAGTTCTCAAAAGCGGGTGCAAAGATACGACTTTATTTTCAAACCTCCAAAACTTTTAGCCACCAATTAACTTATCTTAATATATGAAGAACAAAAGAGCATGATCGCCGGGCGCAATCTCGTAAAAGAATGGGCTTTTCTTGCGTGTAAGATTTTTAATTACTACCTTTGCGCTCTAATATCAAAATTATGGGAAAAGGAAAACTGGCTAAATTCGCAGAAATGGAGACGTTCAAGAACGTCTTCCAATATCCGTATTCAGTTATCGACGACGTGCCCTTCGAGATGAAAGGACACTGGCGCGAGCAGTACTTCGGCAATGACAACCCCATCGTCCTGGAATTAGGGTGTGGTAAGGGGGAATATGCCGTGGGACTTGCTCGGATGTTTCCCAACATCAACTTCATCGGCGTGGATATCAAGGGGGCGCGGATGTGGACTGGAGCCAAGATGGCCATAGAGGAAGGCTTGACCAATGTGGCATTCCTGCGCACGAACATTGAGATCATTGACCGCTTCTTCGCTCCCAATGAGGTACAGGAGATATGGCTCACTTTCAGCGATCCTCAGATGAAAAATGCACGCAAGCGCCTTACCTCCACCTACTTCATGGAGCGCTATCGCCATTTTCTGACCGATCGTGGCCTGATTCATCTGAAGACCGACTCCAACTTTCTCTTCACCTACACCACCTATATGGTAGAGCGAAACCAACTCCGTGTGTTGCTCCGGACGGAGGACTTGTACCATACGGAAGGCCTTGACGAAGCTACCCGCGAGATACTGGGCATACACACCTACTACGAGAACCAGTGGATTGAGCGTGGACTGAATATCCGGTATATGAAGTTTGAGCTCCCACACGAGGGTGAGTTGACGGAACCCGACGTAGAGATACCGCTCGACGAATATCGGTCTTACCACCGAACGAAGCGTTCGTCAAAGGACACGGCAAAATAGTTTATCACAAGGCCACAATCCGTTGTGGCCAGTTTGTCCTGACCGAGGGTGTGCCATCAACCGCTATGAAGCAATCTTGCGCATAGCAAAAAGGCACACCGTCTATTCATTTATATATATCCATACAACGATGAGGTATCACAACAAAAGCGTTTTCACACTCCTATTATTGCTCTTACCGACCCTTGTCCTCATGGGCAAAGAGACTTCCAACAGCCGACAAGCCAGAAAGATATTCGACCACACCTACCAAATGGTCTATGGGCGGCAGGGAAGCACGCTTAGCTATAGCGTCAACATCATCGGTCTGTACAAAGCAGCTGGGACGATATGGATGCAAGGGAAGAAAAGTCGTTCGGAAGAAAAAAGATATAGTATATGGAACGACGGGAAGACCTACTACAAAGTGGACAAAGTCAAGAAGAAGGTGGAGATCTACAGGGCAAACGATCCGGAACGTGACAAATACAGCGGAATGTTCAACTTCGACGCCGACAACTTCGTCTATAGCGTGAAGGCTGCGGGCAACACCTTTGTCGTGTCGCTGGACGCCAAAGAAGGCGTGAAAGGCATCAAGCACATCAAAGCCATCATAGACAAAAGGACGCGCGCCCCACTCAGCCTGCGTCTCAAGTTCGGAATCATCTGGGTAACGGTCAAGATCACCCACTTTAAGAGTGGCGGCATATCGGCCAGCACCTTTGCCTTTCCTAAACACCGTTACCATAACTATAAAGTGATTGACAACCGATGAGAGACGGGGCGCAAGCCTCCACCCTCCACAACATCAAACATCAGAGAATATGAAAGACAACAGAGACGCGCTGGACTACGGAGAAATGCGTGTATCGAAGCTGTTTTACAAACTGTTCTTCCCCACCCTTCTCGGACTGCTGTCCTCCGTACTACTCAACCTTGCCGATGGCATCTTCGTAGGACAAGGCGTGGGCAGCGACGCCTTGGCAGCCATCAACATCGCCGCCCCGATGTTCTTGGTCTCTACTGGCATAGCCCTGATGTTTGGGAGCGGAGCAAGTATCGTCGCCGCAGTACACCTGAGCAAGGGCAACCGGAAAGCCGCCAACATCAATGTGACCCAGGCCTTCACGGTGGGACTACTCCTAATGCTGACGATTGTCGTCATCGTCAATGTCTTTCCTCGACAGACGGCCGCACTCTTTGGTGGAAGCGAGGCGCTCTATCCTTTGGTGCACGACTACTTGTTTTGGGTCAGCCCATGCTTCTGCTTCATGATCATCAATATTGTGGGAACGTTCGCAATTCGCCTGGACGGATCACCCAATTTCTCCATGACCATCAACACACTGTCGGCACTGGTCAATATCGTACTCGACTGGCTATTCATCTTCCCATTGGATATGGGAATCAAGGGAGCAGCTATTGCCACCTCCATCTCGGGAATCCCGGGTATGGTACTCGTGGCATGGTATTTCTGGGAACATAGCAACCAACTAAGGCTCTACCGCCCTAAGTTCTCACAAACCGCCCTACGCCTCACGGCACGCAACTGCGGGTACATGCTCCGCCTGGGCTTCCCTACATTTATTGCCGAGACCGCCATCTGTTGTATGATCATCACGGGCAACTATATGTTTATCGGACGACTTCACGAGGACGGCGTGGCAGCTTTTAGCGTCGCATGCTACCTCTTTCCGATGATTTTCATGTTTGGCAACGCTATAGCCCAGACAGCCCTGCCTATCGTGAGCTACAACTACGGAAAAGGCAACCAAGACCGAATCCGTCAGACCCTCCATATCTCTGCTGGACTATCTGTCGGTCTGGGACTGGTCATGACGACCATCGGTATCCTGCTGGCACCACAGATTGTCAACCTCTTCATCGACGGCACCTCACCCGCTAACGCTATCGGCCATGCGGGTTTGCCGCTCTTCCTGACCTCCAGCCTACCGTTCACGGTCAACGTGGTCCTCATCGGCTACCTGCAAAGCCTAGAGCGCTACAAGGCCGCCACATTCTTTATGCTGCTGCGAGGCTTCGTGCTCATCATCCCCAGCTTCATCCTGCTTCCAGAGTTACTTGGCAACACAGGGCTTTGGCTCGCCGAGACAGTAGCCGAGACACTGACACTTGTCGTCCTCATCGGATACCTACTGTGGAAACGAAAATAAAGAGGCATCAGCAAGAGACAAAGGAGTCACAAACAAAGGCCAAACCCATCCTTTGGCGGCGTCAAGTTCATCATTGCCTACAGGCAACAGCTCACTACCGTCAAAAAATGGGCTTGGCCCAGTGTCATTATTATATAATGGATAGTTCTAAAGGGCAAGACGTTCTTCTGGAACTACCCCTATTGACACGCGTTTATCAAGTAAGAAAACTCGACTAATAGTCATCGCCATCATCGGAGACGCCCTCACGAGCCATCTTCTCCAGTTCCTCGGGACTAGCCTCGTAGGTAGTGCGGTAACTTTCCTCCGTGAGCTTATCCTCATCGAAATAATCGTCATCGTCGTCGTCACTATCAAAGCCCTTTGTCTCTGGCAACTCCTCATCCTCGTTGTCATCCTCCGGCATATCGTCGCTCCCCTTGTCAAGTAGCGAATCTTCGGGCTCGAAGCGCATTCTAACTCGCTCTACCGCAGGCTTAGCCTTGGCAAAGATAGCCTCGGTCCATCCACCCTTGGGCACTTCCAATACCTCGAAGCCGTCTTCTACCTTTTTCTGATACATACCGCCAGGGCGCTTGAGACGCGAAGTGGGCAGCGTGGTCGTAGAGATATCAAAACCACTTTCGATGATATCCTGGACCGACTGCGGAAGGCTCTCCCATCCTCCACCAAAATTGCCAGCCAGCACCTCGATCAATTTGGCAGCGGAAATGTGGCGAATATTCTCATAGGTGAGATCCGTAATACGGACGATGGGCTTCTTCTTGACAGCCAGCTTCACCTGCACATTCTCATCCATGCGGACTGGGGCCACCTTGAACCCACGGTCCTCATACTTCTGAACCACCTCCGGCGTGTCAATGGTCAACTCCTCCACATCGAACGCACTACGAAGCACGCTCAAGTAATGGCTGCGATTGTCCTTTAAGTCAGCATCGCGCGCTGCAATCTGCCAAAGATGGAACACGTCTGCCTCCTGCAAACCCCATGCGCTACTCTCCGTTAAAGTCTTCAAACTCAACTTGTTGCTTGATTTCATTCAGTATTTTCTTATTGTTTTTATCCTTGTTAGTTACCGAAAACCTCTGTTTCGTGCTGCAAAAGTAGCATTAAAAGCCAAAACATCAAACATTTCACGATGAAAAATTTAAATCGCGCGCATTTATTTTGGAGTATGCTCAAGAGTTTGTAACTTTGCAAGTATGGAACCATTAGCAGAGCGAATGCGCCCGCGTACCCTTGATGCATACGTCGGGCAGAAGCACATTGTGGGAAAAGGGGCGGTACTGCGGTCTATGATAGACAGCGGTCGCATCGCCTCTTTCATCCTATGGGGACCTCCTGGCGTCGGCAAGACAACCCTGGCCCAGATCATCGCCAACAAACTGGAGACCCCCTTCTACACGCTTTCCGCTGTGACGAGTGGCGTCAAAGACGTACGCGAAGTCATCGAGAAGGCGCGTCAGAACCGCTTTTTCACGACGGCTTCGCCCATCCTCTTCATCGACGAGATCCACCGCTTCTCCAAATCGCAGCAGGACTCGCTACTTGGAGCTGTAGAGAAAGGTATCGTAACGCTCATAGGAGCGACGACAGAGAATCCCTCCTTCGAAGTGATCCGCCCGCTATTGTCCCGCTGCCAGCTCTATGTGCTCAAGCCGTTGGAACGCGAAGACCTGGAGGAGCTCCTCCATCGTGCCGTGACAGAGGACGAAGAACTACGGAAACGAACCATCGTGCTGCAGGAGACTGACGCGATGCTGCGCTATAGTGGTGGTGACGCACGCAAACTGCTCAACATTCTGGAACTGGTGGTGGAGTCTGAGGGTAGCGACAGCGTCACCATCACCGACGAGATGGTGGCCAATCGGTTGCAACAGAATCCCCTCGCCTACGACAAAGGGGGCGACATGCACTACGATATCATCTCGGCTTTCATCAAGAGTATTCGTGGCAGCGATCCCGACGCTGCCCTCTACTGGCTGGCAAGGATGATAGAAGGTGGCGAAGATCCCAAATTTATCGCACGGAGACTCGTCATCAGTGCATCGGAAGATGTGGGCCTGGCCAACCCCAACGCGCTGTTGCTGGCCAATGCCGCCTTCGATGCTGTCAACAAAATAGGATGGCCCGAGGGAAGAATCCCCCTGGCGGAAGCCACTGTCTATCTGGCGACCTCGCCCAAGAGCAACTCCGCCTACCTCGCCGTCGACGAGGCACTGGCATGCGTACGCAAAACGGGCAACCAACCCGTGCCACAACACCTGCGCAACGCTCCCACCCAACTCATGAAGTCGCTGGGCTACCACGACGGCTATAAGTATGCACATGACTTCCCCGATCACTTCGTAGAGCAACAGTACTTGCCCGACCAACTGAAGGACTCAAGGTTTTGGCACGCACAACACTCGCCAAGCGAGGAGAAGCAGTATCAATGGATGCTGCGATGCTGGGGGGATCGATTCAAGGAGTGAGAAACGCCTTGGAAGAAAACGAAGCAAGAAACTAAGAACAATAATATACTAATCACAGAATAGAATAATATGAAAATCGTAGTACTCGACGGCTATGCCGCCAACCCCGGCGACCTCTCATGGGAGGACCTGAAGCAGCTGGGAGACCTTACCATCTATGACCGCACGCCGCAGGAACTGGTCGTGGAGCGTTCGCTGGAGGCTGAAGCCGTGCTTGTGAACAAAGTAAGTCTCACCCGCGAGCTCATCATGCAGCTCCCGAAGTTGAAGTACATCGGCGAGCTGGCCACCGGCTACAACAACATCGACCTCGAGGCCGCACGCGAGCGGGGCGTGATTGTGACCAACATTCCAGCCTATAGCACCGTGAGTGTGGCACAGCACGTGATCGCTCTGCTGCTCAACGTGACCAACCACGTCGATGAGTTCGCCCGTAAGAACCGAAACGGTCGCTGGAGCGCAAGCCCCGACTTCTGCTATTGGGACGAACCATTGTGTGAACTGTCGGGCAAGACGATGGGTATCGTCGGCCTGGGACATATAGGACAAAGCGTGGCACGCCTGGCCCTCTGCCTCGGCATGAAAGTCATCGCCGTATCGAGCAAGCCAGCCGACAAACTTCCCGAAGGCATCGACAAAGTAACAATGGAGCAACTGCTCAGCCAGTCTGACGTGATCAGCCTCCACTGCCCGCTGGTCAAGGACGGTCCCAAGGCCACCTACCACCTCATCAATGCAGAGACACTCCGCATGATGAAGTCAGAAGCCATTCTGATCAACACGGGCCGCGGCCCGCTAGTGGACGAGCCTGCAGTGGCTGAAGCCCTCCACAACAACCAGCTGGCTGCCTATTGCGCCGACGTGACGGCAGAAGAGCCGCCCCATATCTCCAATCCGCTACTGCGCGAACCGCACGCCTACCTCACACCGCATGTGGCATGGGCTACCGTCGAGGCGCGTCAAAGACTGATGGACATCTGTGTGGCCAACGTCAAAGCACTCATTGAAGGGAATCCCATCAATGTCGTTAACTAACATCTCCACTTCCGACCCAGCATTTGTCCATGCCGTACAACAGGTATTGGAGGTGCTGGGCACATTGGCTTTCGCCGTTTCGGGCATTCGTCACGCTGCTGCCAAGCATCTCGACTGGTTCGGAGGATATGTCTGCGGATTTGCCGTGGCGGTAGGAGGAGGTACGCTCCGCGACGTAATGCTGGGAACGACACCCTTCTGGATGACCTCTCCCATCTACGTGATTTGCACCTTTGCAGCACTGGGGTTCGTGGTTTGCTTCGGCAGGCATATACGCTGGATCGACAACGCCTGGTTTGTCTTCGACACCTTGGGCCTGGCGCTCTTCGTGATCGCTGGTATCCAGAAGACCGTAGCCTTCGAACACCCCTACTGGGTCGCCATCATCATGGGTAGCATGACGGGGGCGGCAGGAGGCGTGATACGCGACGTGCTGCTCAACAACGTGCCCGTCATCTTTCACAAAGAGATCTATGCCACAGCATGTGTGGCAGGCGGATTTCTCTACTGGGTGCTCATCCGACTGGATGCAGGCATTCCCATCACGACGACAGCCACCTTTTTCTTTGTATGCGCCATACGCCTGTTGGCAGTACGCTATCATATTAGCCTGCCATCGCTAAAGCAAAAGGAGTAAGAATGGTACTAAAAACAGGACGACAATCACACCCTACACCTCATGTAGGCCAAGGGCGTCGTCCTTTTTTTAGCCTCATCATGAAATAGGCATCTGCTTTTCACGAAAAAAACGGCAACTCACCAGTTTTTTCTTCCCCTAATAGGCGGAGTTTCAAAGAAAAAATCGTAACTTTGTGCCCATCCGAAAAAAGACAGAAAAGAAGCCATTAGAACGAAAGGCATAGTTAAAAACTAAAAGACACTACCATCTTATGACAAAGAACGAGAAGAAATGGGCGGAGAACTACGAGTTGTTGAAGGAGTACATCGCTGAGCATCGACAGCTGCCAGACAAGAAGAAAGTCGAACATCGTTCGCTACTCAACTGGTGGAAGTACAACCGCAAGCTGATCAGACAGGGCAAACTGGACGAGATGCGAACGGAGCTGCTGATGGAATTGGGCAATTCGAGAATCAACCACCGCTAAAATGACGGTCATGCCGTAAATGCGTTTAAAATCAGACTGCCGACCTCTCGCTACGCTACAAGTATGGAGGTCCAAACCGATCCTACAGGTTGAGGGTGCGCCAAGATTCTTGGTCGCACCCTCAACTATTTTCATCTAAACTATGGTAGCTTATATCTCAAGTACACACCTCAATAGTTATAACAACTGATCATTCAAATTCATAGCTGGAAATGGAAAAGCATGTTATTGCTCACCCGTCTTCAGATCCTCTATCTGTCGAAGAACCCCGTTGAGGCGTCTGCGTGACTGCATCAGAAAGTAGATGCCGCAAGCAAGACCGGTCAAACCACCAACTACGCCTCCCCATAGCATGCCGTTGGCCATATTTTCCTCCATACCTTGCCCACAATAGTAGAAGAAGCCAATGACCCAGACGATGAGAAACGGGATGGAGAACTTAAGCCAATTATTACCCAACCGCTTGTACTCGACAATGTGGCCAGCCACCTTGAGCAAATCGCCCGCCAGTAAATCCTCGCCCGTCAGGCGGCGCACAGACCATATCGAGAAGACAACAGCCAACAGCAGATACGCTATTGTCACCCACACGAACCACAAGGGCAGTCCCCACAACGGTTGCATGAAGTAGAAAAGCGGCAAGGTGAACAAAGAGGGCAACAAGGTCTGAAGCGTCACCCTGCGCTCTTTGTCCAGTTCGCTTTTCATCGCACGGCGCATCAATCGTTCGTTCACTATCTTCTGTTCACTGAGAAGCGATCGCAACTCACTCATATCCTGGCGCATCTGCTCCATTTCGTCGTTATAAACTTGATTCTTATCCATCATGATATTCCTTTCTTTTAATGTTAATGTCTCTACGAAAAGCCTTTCACCTGTCTTACGCTACTGTTTCCCAGCTGCAATCCATGGAGGAAATCTGCATGCGCAGACATTTGTCAGTCTTTCGAAAGACGGTTGGTCTATTGCTTCATTTTCTTCATCTGCTCCCGGATGCGCACTAAACGAACGGATACGTTTTTGGCGGTGATGCCGAGGATCTGGCCTATCTCGTCGTAGCTGAGGTCTTCAAGCCACAACAGCACGATGGCTCTGTCAAACGGTTGCAGACGCGCGATACGCTTATGAAGTTGGTCCACTCGCTGCGCTCGCTCCTCCTGCGGGTCGAAGAAGTTGACGTCCATAGTCAGCGGCACGGTCTTGCGACGACGCTTGCTGCGATCGAGCGAAATACAGGTGTTGAGCGCCACGCGGTATATCCATCCACGCAAGGCTTCGTCGCCCCCCTGATACTTCGGCAGTCCACGCCAGACGTTGATTAGGGTCTCCTGAAATAGGTCCGCCACCTCGTCCTCGTCTTTGGAGAACATGTAGCACACGGTATATATCGTGTCCTTATGAGAGCGCACAAGGCGTTCAAAGTTTTCTTTCTGCTTGTCCATTGTGTCTGTTTAAAAAAACGCTTACGCTATATAAACGCACAAAATGGTAAAAAACTACAGAACATCGAGAAAAAAAACAGATGGGTGGATTGAAAAAGGAAATGATGAGACCCATGCGGAGTTTCACTTTGCATAGATGAACGCTAAAGGCGCATTCCTCAAGCTATCTCTCGCTTCTCCAAACAAATACCTCTCATTTCATATAAGGGAAAAAGACAAACGCGTAGGTCGCAGGGCAAACGACCCGAACGACCTACGCGCTTGTTGAATGACGATGATTGGACGCCATCTTATCCGAAGAAGACGTAAGCAATGGCGATGGCAGCAATCACACCTGCCAAATCAGCCAACAAGCCGCAACTGACGGCATGGCGCGTATTCTTGACGCTGATACTTCCGAAATAGACCGCCAACACATAGAACGTCGTGTCGGTCGATCCCTGGAAGATACAACTCAGTCGACCGATAAAGGAGTCGGCACCATAGTTGTCCATGGCCTCCAGCATCAAGCCGCGCGCGCCACTTCCGCTAAGCGGCTTCATAAAGGCTGTGGGGAGCGCACCGACAAATTGGTCGTCCAGACCGCAGGCTCTGACACACCAGGCAATGCCCTCCACGAGCATATCCATCGCTCCAGAGGCACGAAACACGGCCACGGCCACAAGGATCGCCACCAGATAGGGGATGATGCGGACTGCTGTATGAAATCCGTCCTTGGCGCCCTCGATGAAAGCATCATAGACATTGATCTTTTTGAATGCTCCCATGGCTATGAAGGTGACGATAATACCAAGCAAGATCACGTTGGCCGTCACATTCGTCACGAGCGCCATCGTATCCTTGTCCATCTGCCCAAAACCCCAGACGATGACTCCCACAGAAGCGATGAGTCCACCTAAAGTCAGGAGAAGCAAAGGCTGAAAAAGATTGATCTTCTGCCAAAGAGCGGTAATGATGATACCGGCAAGTGTTGCTACTGTCGTGGCGATGAGGATAGGAATGAAAACGTCGGTCGGCATGGCAGCCCCCTTGGCCGCACGGAAGGCCAAAATCGTAGTAGGGATGATGGTCAGACCACTCGTATTGAGCACGAGAAACATGATCATCGGGTTGGTGGCCGTGTCTTTCCGCGTGTTCAGTTCCTGCATCTGCTGCATGGCTTTCAGTCCTGTGGGGGTAGCAGCATTGTCAAGGCCCAGCATATTGGACGCGATGTTCATGAAGATAGAGCCCATGACAGGATGGTTCTTCGGAATATCAGGGAAGAGTTTGGTGAAGACAGGACTGAGAACACGCGCCAGCACATTGACCGCTCCGGCTCGCTCGCCTATCTTCATGATGCCAAGCCATAAGGCCAATACGCCCGTGAGGCCCAAAGAGGTCTCAAAAGCGGTCTTGGAAGAGTCGAAGGTGGCCTGTACCATGTTGGTGAATACCTCCGTGTTGCCCATGAAGCACAATTCCACCAGCCCAAAGAGGAAGGCAATGACGAAAAAGGCTATCCAAATGTAATTTAATACCATAGTCGTTTTGTCCTTTAAGATTTGAATTTTAAGATTTGTATTTTAAGTTGTATTTTAATCACTGCAAAAGTAGAAAAAAAAATAATACGACGGGCAAAATCTGGCGTTTTTTTTGGTCTTCTCCTATATTTTTTATGGCAATGGCCCCAAGACTGTGGTTCGAAGGCAAGTAGAAGCGCTGGAAAGGACAAAAAAACCCGGCGACTTGTCTCAAGCCACCGGGAAAGTCTATGAAACCTGAACCATCGGGATGGTTCAGCAAGTATTCACTTCCAAATAATCTAACAACACTTTGTCAATCAACTAACTCTTATGTGGAAAACCAATCCATTTTGTTCACTAATGCTATATTATTATCTTTGTTACACTTCTATAAAGGCAAGCAACGTGCCATGACCGTAAACATGACAATTTGTCCAATACTATATGACACCTTGTCTATTGCAAGACAAGCCAGAACACCATGGAGAGGAGAAAAAACATCCGGACTATTGTCTTAGGCGATTCTTCGCCCCAGACAACAGTCCGGATGAATGGTATAATCAGCCTCATCCTGCCTTTCTCCTTATATATTATAAAGGGACAAGCCTACTTATATACAAGGCTCGGCATTACTTATGTATCAAGCTGGCCTTAACTTACGTACAAGCCTTGACCCAACTTAGGTACACAAGACAGCCTATCCCAAGGAGCTTAGGCACGGGAGGAAGAGAGAGACTACAGTCTTCTCAGTTTAACCGTGAAGTGGCGCATCAGCGGAGCCTCCCATTCGATGGCAACACCACGGGTCACCTGCTCGCGGCGGTCATAGACATTCTTGAGCGCAGCGGCGATGACATCCATGTGGTTGTCGGTATAGACGCGTCGAGGGATGGCAAGACGCAACAGGTCGAGGCCTCCGAAACGGTTTTCATGCGTCACGGGGTCACGGTCGGCCAGCATATAGCCAATCTCACAACCACGGATGCCTGCCTCCAAGTAGAGCTCACAGGTCAGGGTCTGTGCCGGGAACTCCTCCTTGGGCACGTGCGTGAGCACCTTGTCTGCATCGATGAACACACCATGACCACCCACGGGACGCTGGTAGGGGATGCCATACTCGTCAAGTTTCTTGGCCAGATACTGCACCTGGTGGATGCGGGTCTCCAGCATGTCAAACTCCGTATTCTCGTCGAGACCGACAGCTATGGCATTAAGGTCGCGGCCGTTGAGGCCACCATAGGTCAGGTAGCCCTCATAAGGAATGCAGAAGCTCTTTGCTCCCTCGTACCAGTCTTCTTTTCTCGTAGCGATAAATCCACCCATATTGACGATGGCGTCCTTCTTGCAGGACATGGTGGCAGCATCGGCATCGGCATACATCTCCAGAACGATCTCCTTGATGGTCTTGTCGGCGTAGCCCGGCTCACGGGTTTTGATGAAATAGGCGTTCTCGGCAAAACGGGCAGAGTCCATGACGACAGGCACGCCATAACGATGGCAGAGGGCGCAGGTAGCCTTGATATTCTCCATGCTCACGGGCTGACCACCGACGGTATTGTTGGTGACGGTCAGGACCATGAAAGGCACGTTGCCCGGATTCTCCTTCAGCACCTTCTCCAGTTTCTCCAGAGAGACGTTACCCTTGAAGGGAACTTCGAGCTGGGCATCCTTGGCATCGTCGGTCGTCACGTCGATAGCAAAAGCCTTGCGGGCCTCGATATGACCCTTGGTCGTGTCGAAGTGGGCGTTGCCCGGAATGACGTTGCCTTCCTTGACAAGGAAAGAGAAGAGCACGTTCTCGGCTGCACGTCCCTGGTGGGTCGGGATGACATAGTGGAGGCCGAGAATCCTGCGGACCGTCTCCTCAAACTTATAGAAACTCGTCGCACCTGCGTAGCTCTCGTCGCCCAGCATCATAGCGGACCACTGGCGGTCGCTCATCGATCCCGTACCACTATCGGTAAGGCAGTCGATATAGACCTGCTCGGCCCTCAGCTGGAACACATTATAATTGGCGGCCTTCAGCCACTCCTCACGCTCTGCGCGCGTACTCTTACGGATGGGTTCAACCATCTTGATCTTCCATGATTCTGCGAAAGGTATTTCCATTATGCTTATGGATTTAGGTTATAAAAATGACATATCAAATGTCTGTTAACGATGCAAATGTACAAAAAAGAATCGAGAATAGACGCAAAGGGAGAGAAAATTTTGAGAAACATTTGCATTTTATTATCTTTTACCACACTTGCCACCTCTTGTGACAAATACCCGACGAGTCCACACGAGCGGAAGAATGACTTCCCTGGGCTTTCCTCCCCTCTGTTTCCGTCCCTCTTCTCCTATAATAAATGGTTAAAAACGACAAAACATAGTGCTGTTAGGCATTTATTCCGTAATTTTGCACCTTCAAAGCTCATGAGAAAGAATACGGTTATCATCCTCTTGATGGCGGCAGTCGCATTGGCGGCAGCCCAATGGGTCATGCCTCTCACCTTGGGGGCGAGTTATTCGCTCTCCGCAGGATCAGGCCAGGACACTACCCTCCACAACGCGCTACCCGTGGAGGGTATAGCCGATGGACAGTCAGGAGCCAACGCCGCAACCGACTCCCTCACCCTTCCTACAGACACTCTGGTCCTGGACAGTCTCGAAAGAGCCATCCGGGCCTTCAACCAGCATATCGACGATTCGCTCCGTGCCGACAGCATCATGAAGGCCAGTCGCAAGGGCATTGACGCCCCCGTGAAGTTCTCCGCTGAAGACTCCATTGTCTATGACGCCATAGGCGGTTCCGCACGCCTCTTCGGTGACTCGAAGGTCGATTATCAGAACATGAAGCTCACCTCCGACAAGGTCTATATGCACCTCGACAGTTCCTTGGTGCGCGCCACGGGCACCAAGGACAGCACGGCGGAGAACGGCATCAAGGGCAGTCCCGTCTTCTCTCTTGGCAACACGGAGTATGAGAGCGACACGATGGCCTACAACTTCAAGACGCAGAAGGGTCTCATCCGTGGCGTCTATACCGCTCAGGATGACGGCTTTATGCGAGGCGAAATCGGCAAACGCGACTCCACGGGCACCGTCTATCTCAAGCACGGACGCTACACGCCGTGCGACGATCCACACCCCGACTTCTACATCGCCCTCTCTCGTGCCAAGGTGCGTCCAGGCAAGGACGTGGTCTTTGGTCCCGCCTATCTGGTCGTGGCCGACGTGCCCCTGCCCCTCGCCATCCCCTACGGCTTCTTCCCGTTCTCCAAGAAATACAGTTCGGGCTTCATCATGCCCTCCTATGGCGAGGAGAATGACCGCGGCTTCTATCTCCGCGACGGAGGCTACTACTTCGCCATCAGCGACAAGTGGGACCTGAAGTTGCTCGGCGAGATCTACACGGAGGGCAGCTGGGGCCTGAGCGCGGCCAGCAACTACCGCAGGAGATACCGTCACAACGGATCGTTCTACTTCAGTTATCAGAACACGAAGACAGGCGACAAGGGAATGCCTGACTACACCAAGCAGGAGAGCTTCAAGATCCAATGGAGCCATCGCCAGGACCCGAAGGCCAGTCCCTTCAGCCAACTCTCGGCGAGCGTCAACTTCGCTACATCGAGTTATGAGCGCAACAACCTCAACTCGATGTACAACCCGCAGACGCTGACCCAGTCGACCCGCACCTCTTCCGTCAGCTACAGCACGGGCTTCTCCTCCCTCGGCATGTCGCTCAGCACCACGGCCAACCTCTCGCAGAACATGCGCAACAGCGTCATCTCGCTCACCCTGCCAGACCTCAATGTGAGCATCGCCCGCTTCTACCCCTTCCGCCGCAAGAACAGAGCTGGCAAGGAGCGCTGGTACGAGAAGATCTCCGTCAGCTACACGGGACAGATGAGCAACAGCATCACCACGAAGGAGGACCAGCTGCTCCACTCCAACCTCATCGACGACTGGCGCAACGGACTGCAGCACACCATCCCCGTGCAGGCCAACTTCACGCTCTTCGACGTCATCAACATCACGCCCTCGCTGAGCTTCACCGACCGCATGTACACCAAGAAGATCAACCGGTCCTGGGACGACGCGGCCTCCAAGGAGCGCACCGATACCATCCACGGCTTCTACAACGTCTATAACTGGAGCCTGTCGCTGGCAGCCAGTTCGAAGATATATGGATTCTGGACACCGAGCAAGAAGATCTTCGGCGACAAGATCCAGGCCATCCGCCATGTCATCACGCCGCAGGTGACGCTCTCCTATGCGCCTAACTTTGGCGCGCGCCGCTACGGCTACTACGATAGTTACCAATACACCGACGCCAACGGCGAGGTGCATCTCGTGGAGTACTCCCCCTACCAGAACGAACTCTACAGCGTCCCTGGACGCAACAAGACGGAGATGATTGCCTGGGACGTGAGCAACAACATCGAGATGAAGATCAAGAGCGACAAAGACTCCACAGGCTACCGCAAGATCAGCATCATCGACGAACTGGGCTTCAACATGAGCTACAATGCGGCCACCGACTATCATCGCTGGAGCGATCTGGGCATGAGGCTGCGCCTGAAGTGGTGGAAGAACTACACCTTCTCCGTCAACGCCCAGTTTGCCACCTACGCCTACGAGCTGGACGAACACGGCAAACCCTACGTCGGCAACCATACCGAGTGGGGCTACGGCCGTCTGCCCCGCTTCCAGGGTATGAGCCAGAACTTCTCGTTCACGATCAATCCCGAGAAACTCAAGAAGTGGTTCGGAGGCGGCAGCAGCAAAGACAGTAAGGAGGAAGACAAGGACGACGAGGGACTGGACACCGACATCGAGTCGAACGTCGATGACGACATGGAGCGCGGCAAGCACGGCGCAAAGAAGCGCGGAAGCGGCGTGGCCGAAACCGACGCCGACGGCTACATGCGCTTCAACATGCCTTGGTCGCTCACCATCGGCTATGGCATCACCATGCGCGAGAACACAGAAGGCAAGTTCAACTACAACCGGATGCGCTACCCCTACAAGTTCTCGCAGACGCTCAACCTCAGCGGAAACATCCGCATCTCCGACGGGTGGAACATCAACTTCTCGTCGGGCTACGACTTCGACAATCACAAGATGAGCATGACCACGGCAAGCCTCTCGCGCGACCTCCATTGCTTCAACATGAGCGCCTCGGTCGTCCTCTCGCCCTACACGTCATACAACTTCACGTTCCGTTGCAACGCGGCCACGCTGACCGACGCACTCAAGTATGACAAACGCTCGGGCGTAAGCAACGCCATCCAGTGGTACTAAGCTACCGAAAGCCCTGCCCCTCTCTGCCGCATCCCGAACGGTTCCCGAAGGCATCCCGAAGGTAAACAGGGGGAAAGCAGGGGGAAAGCAGGGGAAAGGCAGAGGGCAACGACAAGCAAGGCCAAAACTGCGGGAAAAGTTTCTCAGAAAGAAAAAAAGTAGCTATCTTTGCAACAAATTAGAAAAATAAGAGTTATTATCTATAAAGAAAAAATAACAACTACGTGATGACAACGGATTTTGTTCGCGGTAATCTTAAGAAAGATTTGCTTCTCCTGATGCTGACATTCTGTGCGGCAGGAGTTTATGCGCAGTCGAGTATGTCCGACTCGCAAGTGATGGAATATATTGCCAAGGAATATCAGAAAGGCACTTCCCAGGCACAGATTGTCACCAAACTCATGCAAAACGGTGTGCAAATATCGCAGATACGGCGCGTCCGCGACCAGTATCAGCGCATGAAGAAGAACACCAGCATGGGTGCTGCAGACGGCGTGGAGCAAGGCGACGACCGCAGCCGTACGAACAACGGCCAGGTCACGCCGGGCAAGGACAAACTCTCGCGCCAGCAGGTGGCTGAGCAGACGATGCAGGACTACAACCAGGCGCAGATGGAGTCGAACCAGTATTCCACCCAGCGACTGAAGGACCTGCGCGACCAAAAGACCGCCAACAAGAAATATGATGAGACCGATCCCGAGTTTATCCTGATGCAACAGGAGCTCAACGGCATCCTGCCGGGCGACACGGCCCAGATGTACGAGGAGCTGGTCGAGGCCTTGAAGCGCAAGAAGAAGCAGGTCTTCGGCCGCGACATCTTCAGCAACGAGAACCTCTCCTTCGAGCCCAATGTCAACATGGCCCTGCCCAAGAACTACCGCCTCGGCCCTGGCGACAACGTCTTCATCGACATCTATGGCGCCTCACAGAAGTCCATCCAGGCCACCGTGGCCCCGGACGGTGTCCTCACCATCGAGGGCTTCGGCCCCGTTCAGGTGAGCGGCCTGACCGTGGCCCAGGCCAACGCCCGCGTCAAGCAGCAGTTGGGCCGCCGCTACAGCAGTTCGAGCATCCGCCTCTCAGTGGGTCAGACCCACACCATCTTGGTCAATGTGATGGGTGAGGTCAACACGCCGGGCACCTATACCGTCTCTTCCTTTGCCACCGTATTCAACGCCCTCTACCTGGCTGGTGGCATCAGCGACCTGGGTACGCTCCGCAATATCAAGGTCTATCGCAACAACAAGCTTATCTCCGTCATCGACGTCTATGACTACATCCTCAACGGTCAGCAACGCGGCAACGTCCACCTGGCCGACAACGATGTGATCGTGGTCGGAGCCTACGACTGCCTTGTCAACATCACGGGCAAGGTGAAGCGTCCGATGTACTACGAGATGAAACGCAACGAGAGCCTCGCCTCCCTCATCCGCTACGCAGGCGGTTTCTCTGGCGACGCCTATACGAAGTCCGTACGCGTCTTCCGCAAGACGGGACGCGAATGGTCCATCTACAACGTCAACGAGTTTGACACCTCCAGCTTCGGCATGTCGGATGCCGACTCCGTGGATGTCGATTCCGTCATCGCCCGCTACGACAATATGGTGGAGGTGCGCGGCGCCGTGTTCCGCCCAGGTCAGTATGAGGTGGGCGGCGACATCAATACCGTTAAGTCGTTGCTACAAGCTGCCGAAGGCGTGACCGAGGAGGCATTTACCGCCCGAGCCGTCATGCACCGTCTCAAGGCCGACCGCACCCTGGAAGTCGTCTCTGTCGATGTGGAGGGCATTCTGACAGGTCGTGCAGCCGACATCCCGCTGCAGAATGGTGACATTCTCTTCATACCAACACGTACGGACATGCAAGAGGAACGGACGCTGACCATAGACGGAGAGGTGCAATATCCCGGTATATATCAATATGCAGACAACGAGACGCTGGAGGACTTCATCCTTCAGGCGGGCGGACTGACAATGAAGGCCTCGACCGTACGTGTGGACGTGAGCCGCAGAATCATCAATCCCCGCGCCCTGGAGACGGACTCCGTCCTCGCCCAAACCTACACCTTCGCCCTGAAGGATGGCTTTGTCATCGACGGCGAACCGGGCTTCGTTCTCCAGCCGTTCGACCAGGTGTTCGTACACCGCAGCCCTGGCTACAACGAGCAGCAGAACGTGGAGGTGAGCGGTCAGGTACTGTTTGCCGGAACCTATACGCTCAAGACCCGCAACGCCCGCCTCTCCGATATCATGCGCCGTTGTGGTGGCCCGACCAATATGGCCTACGTCGCGGGTGCACACCTGGAGAGAAAGACCAACGAGACGGAGCGCATCCGTATGCAGGAGATTCAACGCATGGCGCGTGAGCAGCAGCAGAAGAATCTCCTGGAGATAGCCACCAGAAGTTCCAACGCAGCTGGTGCCACTACCGTGATGAAGCAAGCCAACGACGTGGAGATGCAACGCTACACCATCCCCGACTACTACCCCGTGGGTATCCGTCTGGACGAAGCCATGCGCAATCCTGGTGGCAACGCTGACATCATCCTCCGCGACGGCGACCGCCTGGTCATCCCCGAGTACAACGGTACGGTGAAAATCAACGGTGCCGTGCTCCACTCCAACACCGTGGGCTACGTAGCCGGCAAGAAAGTCTCCTACTACATCGATCAGGCAGGTGGCTTTGCGAGCGACGCGAAAAAGCGCCAGACCTATATTCTTTATATGAATGGTAGTGTGGCCCGCGTGGGCCATGACGCCAAGGTGGAGCCAGGATGTGAGATCTTCGTTCCGACCAAGGCCCAGAGCAAGATGTCGCTGGCTGAGACGCTGAGCATTGGCTCAAGCGCGGCATCCATCGCCGCCGTGATCGCCACCATCGCCAACCTCTTGAAGTAAACGATAGCAAGGAGCGAGCCGCACACGTCAGATCCATCAACAAGGACACTTTGAAAAATCATGAACAGATTCGATATCAAGCGTAAATGGGAAGAATTTCAGAAGAAGCGGGAGCAAAAGAAGGCAACCGCCTCTTCTGAAAGCGAATCCAAAGACACGATAGAGGAATCCACCTTGGAGACCTCTACGGAGGAGCATGTGGACACACAGGCTGAAAGCCCATCCACTCCTTCCGCCCCCACCATGACCAAGGACTCCACAACGACCAAGGACACCACAACGACCGACGAGGACGACACCATCGACCTGAGGGAGATAGGCCGTCGCCTCTGGAAGAAGAAATGGTGGTTTGTGGCCCTGCTGCCCGTAGCGGCGGTAGTCTCTGCCATCATCATCGTGGACGTGCCCCGCACCTACACGACCAGCACGACCATGGCGCCAGAGATAGAAAATCCTGTCAGCTCGGGTGGTGCTCTCAGTTCCATCGCAGCCTCCTTTGGCTTCGACATGTCAGCCGTCCAGAGTACAGACGCCATCTCTCCGACGCTCTATCCTGACTTGATGGAGGACAACGGCTTCGTGGCAAGCCTCTTCAACATCCGCGTCGTAACGGCGGACAAATCGGTCGATACGACCTACTACGCCTACATGCGCTACCATCAGGACCAGTCTTGGCTCTCGCAGCAGGGCGACACGATCATGAAGAAGATCGAGAAGATGTTTCCCAAGTCCAACAACGAATTCAAGGGCAACACCTCCAAGAGTCAGTTCAACCCCTACTTCCTCTCCAAAAAAGACGACGGCATCGTCAACAAGATGCGCGACGACATAGGCATCAGCGTGGACAAGAAAACGGGCGTCATCTCTATCACCGCCACGGCACAGGATCCGCTGGTCTGCCAGACGCTTGCCGACTCCGTGCGCGAGCGCCTGCAGAACTTCATCATCAAGTATCGTACCAACAAGGCACGCCGCGACGTGGAGTACTACGAGAAACTCGCCGACGACGCCCGCGCGGAATATGAGAAGACGCGCCGCCTCTATGCCAAGACGGCAGACGAGAATCTCGATGTGATCCTGGAGAGCGAGAAGTCGAAAATCGAGGATCTGGAGAACACGATGCAGATGCAATACAACACCTATACCGCAATGAACACGCAGCTGGAAGCAGCACGTGCGAAACTGCGCCAGTACACGCCCGTCTTCACCATGGTCAAGGGTGCCGACGTGCCTATCAAGGCCACGAGCCCGAAGCGCATGATCTTTGTTGCCTTCTGTGTGTTCCTGACCTTCTTCATTATTGCATTCTTCAGCGTCAAGGACCTGCTCTTCAAAAGCAAGCGATAAAGGACGAAGACCGTAAGCGCATCAATGGAAGCCAACAAGCGAATCATCCTCAACACATCCGTACAATATATCAAGGCAATAGTGACAACGATCTTGTCACTATTTTCCATGCGTATTGTACTGGAGGCTATCGGTGTCTCCGACTACGGCATCTTCTCCGTCGTCGGAGGCGTCATCGCCATGCTTGGCTTCATCACCAACGCCTTGGTCATCACGACCCAGCGCTATGTCTCCTACTATTATGGTCGCCACCGCACCAGCCAGGTGAAGCGCTTCTTCACCAATAGCTTGTTTCTCCACATCATCCTCGGTCTTCTCATTGGCTTGGCCCTCCTTGCCATCAAAGGACTGTTGATGAACGATTTTCTCAAGATCGACCCCGACCGCCTCGATGCGGCGAAGTCTGTCTATGACATCACGGTGGCGATACTCCTTGTCACCGTCGTCACCGCTCCTTTCAAAGCACTCTTCATAGCCAAAGAGAATATCGTCTTCATCTCTCTGGTCGAGATGGTCGATGCGATCCTGAAGTTGGCCTTAGCCTACCTACTGCTTTACATCCAGGCCGACAAGCTGCTGCTCTACGTCTTCATCCTCGCGGGCATCCAACTCCTCAACCTGCTGGCATTTGCTCTCTATGCCAACTGGCAGTTTCCGGAGTGTTCGCTCCTGATTCGCAAACGGGATATTAGCCGGATATACATCGGTCAACTGCTGGGCTTCGCAGGCTGGACCACCTACGGCATGGGAGCTGTGGCGGCGCGCAACCAAGGCATGGCCATCATTCTCAACATCTGTTTCAGTACAACGGTCAATGCAGCCTATGGCATCGCCAACCAGGTATTTGGAGCCATTTCCTTCTTGTCCACCTCGATCCTCAACGCGATGAATCCTCAGATCATGAAAGCGGAAGGCAACAAGGATCGCAAGAAGGTATTTGCCCTGGCGGAGAAAGAGAGCAAATACTCCACCATGCTGCTCATCATCATCCTCGTGCCGCTGATGTTTGAGATGCCTTCCATTCTCAATGTGTGGCTCACAAAGGTGCCAGATTACTGCGCCTTGTTCTGCAACGCCATCCTGCTGAGTTTCATCTGCGACCAACTGACAGCGGGCCTCAACACCATCAACCAGGCCATCGGCAAGATAAGAACCTATACGCTACTGATGTACACGCCGAAACTGGCCTACCTTCCCATCAGCTACATCCTTTTCCAAAACGGAGGTACAATAGCTGAGGCGATGGGCGTGTTCGTCGCTATCGAACTGCTGGTGGCCTTGGCGCGTATTCCATACATACATTGGAAAACCCAGATGAGCATGAAGGATTTCTTCCTCCATGTGATAGTCCCACTACTGCCCCTGGCCCTTTTGGCCTGTGCCACGAGCGGCGGCTGCCAATTGCTATTCCATTTCAAGTACCGCTTCCTGCTGACGGGAGTACTCTCCGTTTCCGTCTCCTTCTTGGTAAGCTGGTTCACGGTCTTGGATCGCAACGAGCGCGGATATTTCAAAGAGCAAATCCTCAAACGAATCATTGGTAAGTGCGCAGTATGAGACTTAAGAAACTTGACATTCAAACCATCAAGAAAGAGAAGTTAGTCCAGATATGCTTCTACGCAGGCATACTTCTGGCTTTCTTTGGCTCCCTGCACCCTTGGTTCTTGTGGCCTTTGGGCACACTGTACCCCTTGCCCTCGGGCTTGCTCATCGGTACGGCAATGCTGATATCGAAAACCACCAAGGACAACTGGTTCACCAACGACCATTTTCTGGCTCCCGTCATGGGCTATGTAGCCATTTCCACCTATATGCTCGTCATCAAAGAGACCAATATCAACGGCTACATCGTGAACGTCTTCCACACGGCCATCTTCTACTCGATCTTCCGCCTCAAAACGGAGAAAATGGAAGCTTTTATGACCTTCCTGTGCAAGGTTATGGGCGGTCTTCTTCTGGTTTCGATCCCCGCATTCTTCCTATACCTCGTTGGTTTCCCCTTTGTAGGTGTCGACGCTGTCTATGGTGACGATCTCTATTCATATACGAACTATTTCCTCTTTATGATTGACGATCGTACACTGTGGGCGTTTTTCCCTCGCTTCAGTTCGGTATTCCTTGAACCAGGCCACCTTGGAACAGCTGCAACCTTGTTGCTCTCCACGCAATTTGGTAAGTGGAAAAAATGGTATAATATAGTCCTCCTCGTAGCCCTGCTGCTCACGTTCTCCCTTGCAGCCTACGTCATCTACGTGGTTGTCATCTTCCTGAAGTTATGGGTTCAGCGCAAACAGTTTATCGGCAAACTGATCATGATGGTTGCTTTTATCAGCACCATCGTCGTGGGTTCTTTCTTTTATAATAATGGAGAGAATCTACTCCACGACCTCATCCTGATCCGCCTGGAGGTGGAGGACGGCGAGATGGCAGGCAACAATCGCGTGACGGAGGACTTCGACACCGACTTCGAGAAACTCTGTGAGTCATCTGCCGTCATCTTTGGCAAAAAGCGCGAAAACCCCGAGTTTGGTAACTCCGGCTACAAGGTCTTCATTTATGAAAACGGAATCGTCGGTACAGTGTTGACGCTCATATTCTATATCGCCTCACTTGGCAAAATCAGAGACCGCAGAGCAACGGCGAGTGCGTTTATCCTTGCACTCTTGGGCTTCATCGTACGCGGCTATCCGCTATGGTACAGCAACTACCTTACATATTACGACCTTGCCCATGAGGCACCACCCCTCCCTGATGACGCAGGGAAAAAGAAGAAAGAAAAGGAAAAATAGCTATGAACATCCTCTATATCCTCCACTCCACCTACCCCTTAGGCGGGGCATCCAAGTCTTTCCTGACACTTATCAAAGGAGTGCAGGAGCAGGGCCACACACCAATAGTAGTCGCTCCCGACGAAGAGGGTGTAGCAATTACGCTCCGGCAGATGGGTGTAGAGGTAATAACCATTCCCTTCCGCACCAATACCTACCCTGACTTGCGCAACGCCAAGGAAGCAATCCTGTTTCTTCCACGTCTCGTCGCACGGAGAATCCTCATACATAAAGCTGTCAACACCGTCTATAATCTGGTCAAATCGAAGAAGATAGCGATGATACATAGCAACGTGAGTGTCGTGGACGTAGGCGAACGAGTGGCTAAACGGTTGGGAATACCCCATATCTACCATATACGCGAGTACGCCGATGTAGATTTCGGCCTACACTACTTCCCCTCCTCCAAAACATTCCACAAGCAACTGGCTGCGAACTACACCATTTGCATCACGAAAGCCATCCAGCAACACCACCACCTAGAGGGTAATCCGAGGTCTGTTGTCGTCTATAATGGAATCGTCATGGAGAAGGAGCAAGATGTTAAGCAACTCCCTCCAACTCCCTATCTGCTCTACGCGGGCCGCATCGAAGAGACGAAAGGTCTCATGGATTTGGCCATCGCCTACACTCGATTTACAGAAAGAAATCGGTCTGCATGTTGTTCATTGGCTATCGCAGGAGAGGTGACTGATGCAATCTATTATCATAAAGTCACACAATATTTAGAAGATAAGGGCGTTAAAGATAAAGTAACCTTCCTCGGCCCGCGCAAGGACATTCATCATCTGATGCGCCACGCCATCTCCACCATCGTGCCCTCCCGCTTCGAAGGCTTCGGCAGATGCCTCCCCGAGGCAATGCTCTGCAACTGCGTCACTATCGGCCGCGACACCGCAGGGACAAAAGAACAGTACGACAACGGCTTCCAGCTGACGGGAGAGGAAATCGGTTTCCGCTTCCACAACGTGGACGAATTGGTGCTATGCCTTGAGAAACTCTGCTCTGCAAGCAGCCAAGAACTGCAAGCCGTACGTGAGAGGGCATTGAGAACGGTCTCCGAATACTATACGCAGCAACGGTACATTAACAGCATTATCCAGTTTTACGAGAGAATCGAACGTGAAAGGAGTCATTAAACCTATAGCAGAAGGAATAGGACGGGGATTCAGCCTCGTCTTTCCACCCGTTTTGTTCAAACTTGTCAACGCATTCGGCGTACACATCTATACGGGCTATTATGCCCGCCGTTTCAAGCGTTGGGGCAAGTGTTCCATTCTCGGCTACCCACTGGAGCGCACCAACCGTTTAGACTTAGTTTCCATTGGTGATGACTGTGAGATTGACAAACACACCGTCCTTACGGTCTTTCCACAAGGCAACGGAGAACCAGAGATAAAGATCGGCAACGGATGCCACATAGGGGCATACGCCCACCTAACTGCCACACGCGGCATAACGATTGGCGACAACCTACTGACGGGCACCAATATCATCATTACCGACAATGCTCATGGCGTCACTGACACAATTGAGGCACTCCAATGCGCACCCTCCAGCCGCCCATTACTGTCAAAAGGCGAAGTCATCATCGGCAATAATGTATGGCTGGCCAATAATGTTTGCATCCTACCGGGCGTGAAAATAGGCGACGGCGTAGTTGTTGCAGCCAACAGTTGTGTGACTCACGACTTGCCTGACTACTGCGTAGCCGCAGGCTGTCCAGCAAAAATCATCAAGAAAATAAATTAAGAAACTCATGAAAGCAAGAGTTATAGCATTTTACCTACCGCAGTTTCACCCCATCCCCGAGAACGACAACGTTTGGGGAAAGGGTTTCACCGAATGGCACAACGTCGTCAAGGGCAAGCCTCTGTTTAAGGGACACCACCAGCCACGCATCCCGACCGACTTGGGCTTCTACGACCTGCGTGTGCCCGAGGTGCGCGAAGAACAGGCACAACTGGCTCGTGAAGCAGGCGTAGAGGGCTTTGCCTATTGGCACTACTGGCGCGGCAATGGAAAAATGCTGCTTGAAAGACCATTCAACGAGGTCGTTGCCTCGGGTAAGCCCGATTTTCCTTTCTGTCTCGCCTGGGCCAATCACGACTGGACAACCAAGACGTGGCAGCGCGGCAAGGGTATGGCAGACTCTAAGGTCATCATCTCCAAACAGGAGTATCTCGGCGAACCCGACTACCGAATGCACTTCGAGTATGCACTCAAGGCCTTCAAGGACCATCGCTATATCACCGTCGATGACAAGCCCATCTTCCTCATCTGGGATCCATACCATTTCCCGGATGTGACACTCTTTATGGACCTGTGGCGCAAATGGGCAAAGGAGAGTGGGCTCAAAGGCGTCCACTTCGTTGCCATGGGCCACTCCACCTCTACCGTGAAGCGCATGCCCGACGGTAGCACCAAGCGCGTATTGCCCAACCTGGAGTCGAGTGCGGAGCTTTATAATGACTTTCTCAGTTTTGGCTTCGACGCGGTCTGCTCTTTCGGCCGTCCCCGTGCCGAGATGATCTACACAGGAAAGTACAAGCGTATCTCGCAGATCTTCCTGCGCAAGCTGATACCACAACTCAAGACCCTATGTCTCGACTATCCCGAGGTGATGAAACATTGTTTTGCTCCCGAGGACAGTTGGGAAAATGTCTATCCCAATATCATGCCGCAGTGGGACCGTAGTCCGCGCGCCGGCAATATGGACGGTGTCTTCGTCAACGCAACGCCGGAGAACTTCAAGAAGCACATTCTCCAAGCCCTGGAAGTCATCAAGAACAAGAAGCCCGAGCACAAGATTCTCTTCCTTCGCTCCTGGAACGAATGGGGAGAGGGCAACTATGTTGAGCCCGACGAACTCTATGGCCACGGATTCCTTGATGCCATCCACGAGACGGTCTGGGAATAACACAGTTTCCACAGAGCATCAGTTTTCTCCACACCCAAGGCTGACTAAAGAGCAAAAGAATCATGAAGCGCGTCTTATTTGTCTCTCGAGACTACAATGCTAGAAACGACGGCGGAAGCGCGGTTGCCAAACGCAACCTTGCCTTCCTCAAAGCCCTCGGCCTGCAAGTGGCGGAACTCACCATCGGGGTTCCGTCGCTGGCAGTTAGGCTGAAAAACGTCCTGCTCCGCGAGAGTTATGGCGACCGTCGGAGCTTGCGCAAACAATTGAAATACCATCTCTCACAACCCTATGACTTCGTCTTCTTCGACGGGTCTCACTATGGCGTTTATCTGCGAGAGTTTGCGCGCCACGGCTTCAAGACCATTTGCTTTTTCCACAACGTGGAAGTGGATTATTACCAGCAGAAATATAAAACCACCCATCAGCCTCAAGACAAGTTGATGGTGGGGTTCATAGCCCATAACGAACGCTGCTGCATCGACCACGCCTCCTATCTGATCACGCTCAACGAGCGCGACAACCGGCAGTTGCAGAAGCGCTACCACCGAGGGGCAGACTTCATCCTGCCCACCTCATTTGACGCCTACGATGCAGCAGAGCATCACGATCCCGTGAAATTGCCCGAACAATACGTGCTCTTTGTTGGCACCAATTTCTTTGCCAACAAGGAGGCGATGGATTATTATATAAAGGATATAGCCCCGTCGGTCCATATTCCCCTGATCGTCGTCGGCAACATCGCAGAGGCCTTTCAAGATGCTACCGCCATGCCCAACGTTCACTTCCTTGGAAGAGTGGACGATCTGGCGCCTTACTACCTACAGGCCACGGCTGTTGTCGCCCCCATCCTGTCGGGGTCGGGACTTAAGACCAAGACTGTAGAGGCCCTGCGCTATGGCAAATATGTCATTGGATCAGCAGAGGCTTTCGAGGGCATTCCCATCCTAAACTACCCAGGAGCAGGATGCGAATGCCACAACACGTCCGACTACATCTCCCTCATCAACTCCCTGAAGGTCGCCAAAACCAACGAGGCTTCCCTCCGACTATTTGACGAACAGTTCTCCACCGCCACACAGCTCAAGAGATTTAGCGAGTTCATCATGAGTACAGAGCAATAAGGCATACCTGGTTACTATTCGTGCGCCATCAACCGTTGCTCGGCCAGACGCTCATACTTCGTACCTGGCATTCCGTAGTTGGCGTATGGCCAGATGCTGATACCGCCACGGGGCGTAAATAGTCCAGTCACCTCAATATACTTAGGACTCATCAGCCGTATGAGATCCTTCATAATGATATTCACACAGTCCTCGTGGAAGTCGCCGTGATTCCTGAAACTAAATAAATAGAGTTTCAGGCTCTTGCTCTCCACCATCCTCTGGCTTGGGATGTAACTAATGCGAATTTCTGCAAAGTCGGGCTGTCCCGTGATAGGACAAAGACTGGTAAACTCGGGGCAGTTGAACCGCACCCAATAGTCGTTCTCTAGATGCTTGTTTTCAAACGTCTCCAGCACCTCGGGAGCATAGTCCATCTTGTATTGGGTCTTCTGCCCCAATGCACTAAGTCCCTCCTCTTCTCTTCTAATGTTCTCCATCATGTGATGATAGTCAAATGGTTCATTTGTCGGGCTACCCGTACATGGCTGTTGCTCAGACAAGACCATTAGCGGGAAGCCCGACGATGGGCTGGTTAGCCCTGAAGTTCAAAAATCTTAAAGATGTTGTAGTTTACACCACGGTCATAGACCTCCCCTTCGTGGCGTTTCAGCGCACGCACCACGCGGATGGTAATAGGCAATGCCACGACCTCATAGGCCGTCTTGAGCACCACCTGCCAGAGCATCAACTTGGGCAGTTCCGAGGCTGGTACCACGCCACCAAGCGCCAAAGGGAAAAAGATGAGCGAATCGAGGCTCTCTCCAGCAATCGTCGAGAGAATGGCACGAGCGGAAAAGCGGCGTGCGCCGTCGTGTAGCTTCATACGACTCATCACATAGGCATTGGCAAAACTACCGATAACGAATGCCACAAAAGAGGCAGCCGCAATACGAGGTGCCAATCCAAAAATGGCATGGAATCCCGCGTCGTTGTTCCAGTAGGGTGCACCAGGAATAGCGTCACAGATCGCACCCGTGGCTACGAAGAAGAAATTCATCGCAAAGCCTGTCCAAATGAGGAGGCGTGCCTTACCGTAGCCCCACACCTCGCAGACACAGTCGTTGATGATGTAGCTCACGGGGAAGACGATTAAGCCACCCGTTAGGCTGATTCCCAATACAGAGATTTGCTTTGTTTCAAGGATGTTTGCCGCAATCAGGCAAACACAAAAGAGAATGCTGAAAAGCATAAACAGCACACTCACCTGCTTTTTACTATTGTCCATGTTCTTGTTTTGTTAAAGGGGGTTGAGCAAGTACCCCTGTTTGCGGGTGCAAAGGTAGTGCAAATCGAAGACAATACAAAAAGAATTCCATTCTTTTTTATTGTTGAGATGCAGCCTACATTATCAAAAGGTAGTGCAAATCGAAGACAATACAAAAAGAATTCTATTCTTTTTTATGGTTGAGATGAAGCCTACCTTATCAAAAGGTAGTGCAAATCGAAGACAATACAAAAAGAATTCTATTCTTTTTTAT
>ENA-OPSJ01000238-OPSJ01000238.1-human-gut-metagenome-genome-assembly--contig:-NODE-238-length-49805-cov-2.383497_pt1 | contig 49805 bp, 51 predicted proteins | sample MGYA00241801_ERZ501893 | MGnify/ENA primary metagenome ERZ501893 (study PRJEB25962, sample SAMEA2042219) | human gut metagenome | biome: human gut; feature: human-associated habitat; material: faeces...
ATCAAGATCTGTCGATAGATTTAGCAAGATATAATAAAAAGATAATGAATCTATCACAGAATATGAAGTATAATGATAAAGCTAAATATTATTTGAATAATTATACTATAACTGATGATAGTTTATCATTATTAAAGCTTAATTATATCAATAATAGATTAGGTACTAATTTAACTTTTCAAGATTGTATAGAAAAGAAAATATTATTAAATTTATCAGATCTATTAGCTACTAATAATGTCAAATTAACTAGACATCAAAATATAGTAGAGCAATTAGACAAAAACTTTTTAGGATTTATATCATATGATAATGCTTTTATTAATATGAGAAATCTTGATATAGGTGAAGTATATATTACTATAGCTAAAAGATATGTAAATTATAATATCTTTGATAAGTATGATAATACGTGTAAATTCTATGTAATTCCTAATCAGATAAATCCTTTATCTATAGAACCTATAAAGATTCATATAGCTGAAGGTCCATTTGATATATTATCTATATTATATAATATGAATGATGGCATAATGGGAAACAATATATATGCCGCAGCAACAGGATCTGGATATGAATCATTATTAAGATTCTTATTACTGAATCTACAATTAATCAATATAGAAGTACATTTATATCCTGATGCAGACATCCCAGACTACAAGATAACACGTATAAAGAAAAATTTATTTCTGGATAAAGTTAATTTCTATATACATAGAAATACGTATCCTGGAGAGAAAGATTTTGGAGTAAGAAAAGAAAAAATAAAAGAAACAATAATCCAAGTATAGTAATATTACTATACTTGATTATATTTTTATTTATATCAAAGCCTTATAATAAAAATACAAAAAGGAGAAAGTAAAATGAGAAAACGAGACTACATAATCAAGAAAGTGAACAAATGTAAAAATGCAGAAGATATTTCTAAAATAGATTTATCTCCATTAGGACGTATGTACAAACACTATCATTTAGTTCCTGTATATCATGAAGGAATGATTGTTGGAGTTGATGTAAATAGTATTACATGTGCAAACGGAAAATCTTATTCCTTAGTTATACATCCAAATGGCCATGTAGATACAACATGGGAAAAGCTGAGATTTGCGGTGAAGAATAGATTAAAATTCAAAAAATAATTTTATACTCTCGAATATAGCAATGCTATATTCGAGTTTTATTTTAATAATAGGAGGAATAAATTATGAGTATTATTGATGACCCGATGCTATTATTTAGCAGCATATATTTCGATGTTTTTGTTGATGCATTTATAGAATACAAAAGACCAATAGTAAAAAAATATTTGATTGGACAGATTAATGTCATAGATAATTATATTAAGTTATTTAAAGATGCATTACATGACGAAACAGTTGAAGCTTCAAAATTAAAATCAATGCTTAATGATATAGAAGATAATATCAACGACTATGAAATAAAAGTTGATGCTTTTAGCTATGTTTTTAATAACGAAGGCCTAGAATTGAACAAAGACATTGTATCATTATATAGAGAATTACTGAGTTGCTTTAAAATAAAGGTATCAGATTTAATAGAATTACGCAAAAATAATAAGGAGGAATAAATTATGAGTATCATTGATGACGAATATTGCAGAGAGGTAAGTAACGCGTATTTTGAAGAGGAAGAAGAGATGAGATTAGGAATCCATCCTTCTCAGATTTTAGATAGTGTAGAAAACGAATTATGCAAAAGAAATATTAAAGGAAAAGTTACATTTATGGATTATGCTAATTATACAGGACATAAGGTAGGCGTATCGTTAAATGGAGAATTCTTCGGAGTGTATAATTACGATGAAGATGTATTTGAAAGTATGCCCAGTAAATATATGAAAATATAAAAAGAAAGACCTATTAGAGATATCTCTAATAGGTCTATTTTATTAATATGGAATATCTTTATTTTTTCTACGATACTAAAAAATAAATGCTGGGATAGGTTATATTAACCTATCCCATACATAAGGAAAAGAGAAAGTAATGGTAAATTTTATGTCTAGGAATACACTATTTACCATAAATCTATGATTACTTACCCATGAAATCATAGATTTATCTTATAGTTATTTCCTATGTAGTTACCATCATTTCCCAATTAAAAATTCTTTTTTACATCTTCAATTCTGGATAAACCATTAGAACCAGATATATTTATTAATCTACCAATATTCGGATCTCTTTTTACTTCTGCATTGAATATATATCCTGAAGCTAATCTATACCATCCATTATCCATTTCATAACAATGTACAATGGTACCTTTCTTGATATACGCTAATCCATATCCAGGCAGAGCTTCTGGTACATATTTCTTATCTTCTGGAAGAAGTTTACTAACAGAAAGGATCTTAGAGCTATTATCTGGTTCTTTTCTAATAAAAGCATCTACAGTAAGTTCAACATCAATCTGTTTATTATTAGGATTTATTGCGGCTTTCTCTACATCTTTCAGAAAAGCTTCTGTATCTTTCTCTTCAATTACTTCTTCATTTGTTTCATTTACTAAATCCATGTCTTTATACTCCTTTTCTACTTCTGGATTAGTGGGTTTGCTGTATCGTTTTCTACTCATTATAAACATATCCTCCTTTATATTTATTAATTTGTATAGTAAGTATTATTTGGTTTTACTTCCGGTAACTTATATTTATTTTTCTGCTTTTCATATTCCGGATCTAATTTTGGTACATCTATCCAAAAAAGCAAATTGTCTCTGCCGTGAGCATTTGGATTTAATATACTAATACTAACAGTTACATTTGAAAGCTCTCCTATATCATTATTACTTATTGAATATGATCCATAACTATCATCAGAATCAAAATAATTCATTACACCTGCATATAATTTTATCCAATCATCTGAAGTGAATGAATTTGCAACTTCGGGCTCATCTTTAAATAAAAATAATACAGTATCTCTCACACTGTCCATCAGTTTTTCACTAAAAGACCTATAATTACCTAATGGTGCAACCTGAATTATAGAAGATTTAACGTTACCTTTATATGATCTCTGAATACTAAGTAATGCAGTTTTTGTTTTTCTCATTATCACTTTCCCTCCTTATTACCAGGAATACATATAAATGCTCTATTTGTAGTTCCATGCATATACGCTTCTATTTTCATTTTAGTTATCTCATAGCTAATTATAGGATCAGATCTGTATTCTTCATTATATTTTTCCCCAAATTTTATAATGTCGGAATAATTTATCTCGAATGTATCGAAATAAGTAGCCACCCTATCAAGTCGAGGTTCTTCTATGATTTCTCCATCTTTAGAAAGATATAATCTTTTATTGTTTAAAGTTCTATATCTAATTACATACTTTTCAGTGTAATATTCCGGTTTTTTCATTGTTATTTCCTCTTAGTCTTTTTAGTTTTAATACCAAAATTAACTTTTCTGGTATTCTTAACTGTATTAGTTTTAATTGTATTCATAACTACAGATGGTTTCTTTATATATTTAGCAAAGTCTTTATCCATAGCCTGTCTACGTTTAGCATCATCGATATTCTTAGCAATACGTTTTTTATTTTTCATATCCTCTGCAGCATTCTGCCTTGCTTCTATCTTTTTATCTGCAGGCATAATCTCTTTTAAGATATTGCTTTTATTATATTTATTCACATAAAGAATTTTACTAAAGAGATTTCTCTTTTTCATCATCAAATATGCAAAATAAAATGATTTTACATAACCAGTACTTACAGTAGGGTTTTTCTCTACTGGTTTCTGAGCTAATGCTTCCGGAGACATCTTTTCTTTATAATCGTCAATAAACATTTTATTCTTTCTAAATGCGTAGCAGAAAGTAAATACAAATGCCGGATCATTGGAAAAGAATTTTACATCATAATTTCTTAAAGAAGCATCAGCAAACTTTTTATCTTTAGGCTCACTGAATTCTATTACTACATCGTAATAGAAGTTAGGTACCGTCTCTGACGGTACCTTTAAATAGCAATAGTATTTAGAATTTGATTTGGATAATTGATAATCCATTTTACCAACTTCTCTTACCATTACTTTATCAAACTTTTCTGTATACATCTTACGGTACATCTCTCTATTGGAGATGACTGCAGATTTAACACCCATCGGGTTATTAATATATTCATCAAATGTCATACATTATTTTCCTCCGCAACCTCTATTATTTTCAGATTATTTAATATAGTTTCTTTATAATAAGGTTTCAATGCGATTTTATATTCTTTCATCATCGATTCTGCTTCTTCTTTTGAAGAAAAAGAGTTAGTATTTAATATATCTGGTTTAATTGGAGAAATATACGGAACATCAGTTTCATTTAATGTAGTCATTCCTACATAAAGTTCTCCGATTTCTGTATCGACCCCTATAATATATTTAGTGAGTTCCATTCGTCTGATCATTTTACGCTTAGCGATTATTTCTTCTTTTATTAATAAGAAATTGTTTACCGATTCACCGTAACATTTTTTGAGTGTTTTGATATTTTTGATATAGAAGTCTTTTGCTTCTTCTTCGGAATCAAAATAACCATATCTTGTTGCAATTCTTAAACCATTTAATTCGAAATAATATCTGATATTTAATGTTTCTTTTCCGATCATATTACATCTTCCACCTTTCTATTTTTTAATTTCTGTCTACACGCAATAACAACAGCCTCTGATACGGGTTCGGCTTTGATTGTATTTATTACGTCTTCTTTAAATAACGCTCTTAAGGTTTTCTCATGTCTTTTGATATAGTTTTTAGCTAAAAATTCTTTTTCAAATAAAAGATCACCTTCGGCCATATCGTCGAAACTTTCAGTTACAATCAGCATACCACTTTTAGTTTTGGTTATGTAATAACGTTCGTCTGTATCTGGACGAGTGCATATTATCATATATTTTACATGGTTAAGATCCATATTAATGCTACTCTCAACCTTTGTTACTCGTTCTATTAATTCTGCTTTAGAAATATCTCCATACTGTTTTCGAAGATATGCTTGATTGCATTGAAACCATGAAATGGTTTCATTTCTTTCTGTTCTGCATGGTGCAAAAACTTTTTTGCGATTAATAAGAATATAATACTCCTTGGTTACTCCTGTAGTGACACTCATAAATGTAATCTCCTTCTTATTTATTTTTTACATATTTATTACGTCATTTATAAGAGCGTAATTTACATCTTTATCCCAATCTATGTGTAATTCTTTTTCACTCCAATACTGTTTTGGCTTAACAATCGGAATACCTCCGTTATATAATCCTATAGCTGATTTGGATAAATGGTTTGTTATATCTCTATTATTACTAATACTTAAAATTTCTTCTTCTACGATAGCTGGGCATCTATCTCTAAAGTATTCAGTTATTCTTTTATCAGAAAATGCATATAATACCCATCTATTACCATGTCTTTTGTTAGCTTTTGAAATAGTATATCCAATGTGATGCATATCTTTGTATTCCCAAAGATATGTGATATATGTCATGATATCCATATAGTTAATATCACGTTCAGGAATATCTATTAATTTTACTAAATTTGAGTGTCTTTTTCTTTTAATAAGTGATGGTAATTTAAACATCATAAATCCTCCTTTTAATAAAATACCTAGATAGAGAATATTCTCTATCTAGGTTATGTAATTATTTCATTTTGTCGATTTCTTCATCGCTCAGATATACATTATCTGTTGGTCTGAATAATAAACACTGAGTTGTATTGAAGATCATTGTTTCAATTCTAGAGATAGCTTCAAGAATAGCAATATCTGTTTCAATAGAACACAGTACATCGTTTTTATACTCCAGATCTCTTAAGTTAATCGGCTGGAAATGAATTTTCATTGATGCTTCCAGTTCTTCTTCTGCTCCATTTCCTAATACAGATTTATATAAGGTTAATACGACTTCTCTGAATGCACCATATATAATTTTATACATATCTAATTCGATACCAGTCTTACCATCGATTATGCTATTTGAAATACATTTGCTTGAAGCTATAAGACCCTCAAAGTTAGCTCCATAGCCAACCCCGTTATTAGCTGCAGATCTACAACTAAGAACTGCATCCTCTGCTAAATCTTTTACAGCATCTCTATCAGAAGATGCAATACCACCAATACTATATTTAACGTAGTTTGATTCCAATGAATGTAATCTACGTTTAAGACCATTAACAGTAGGAATATCAACATTATTATCTTCTGAATGCTTAATTTCGGCTTTTAACCAATTGACTAATTCATTGTATTTTCCGCCGATGATCTTATTACCATCTTCATCTAAAATAAAGTTACCATTTTCATCTGTCTTGTAGTATTCTTTAGGATTGATAAAAGATGTAGAAAGATTATCGCAAATGATTCTTTCACATGTACCATAGAATTCAGAGATATTTTCCATAGATGGAGCATCTCCATTTTCTACAGCTTTGTCATGGATATCTTTATTAATATATTTCTTAATACTCGGTGCTCCAGTGAGCATAATAAGATCTTGATAAAATGGAAGATCTAAACTGAAACCTGTAATAATACAAAGTGGTGGTTTCTGAGATGGATCACTAAATCCATACATTAACTGTTCTACCTGAGCAAGTGTATCACCCATATCTCTAGAGATAGATGGTGCCATAATAACAGTAGGAATCATTTCTTTATGCTGTGTAATAGGTCCAGTAATATTATCGAATATAATTTTTCCTACAAAAGGAATAAGTAAATCGTCGTCTACTGGATCTGTAAAACAATACAACCTTGGATTATTAATTTCACATACCCCTCTATCAGTATTAATAAATGCTGGAGATGGATATCCTCTATTGATAGTCATACCATCAAATGCTTCAATAGTATGATCTTCTGTATTAGAGATACCAAGTTCGATAAATACGCCTGCATCGTATTCATTATAGATATCTGCAATAGTACTAGAAACTTCTTTGTTACCATCAGTAGCGATCATGCAAATCTTATATACATCTCCTAATGTAAGATCTCTACTATTTGCCTTAATAGCGTCCTGAACATTTTTGATTGCTTCTTTAAAAGAATTAATAATTGTATGTCTCGGAATTTCTGGATGCTGGTCTTCATATTCACATAATCTAGCGAATACCTGATAAGCCATTTTAGTCATAGCTGTAGTTCCATCGCCAACAGTCTTAACGATATATCCTGTAGAAGAATTAACTTCTTCCATGATAGATCTTTCAAGTGGCTGAAGGAATTTAATATTAGACAGTACTTTATGACCATCTTTTGTAAATACATTGTTGCTCGCTTCATTGAGAATCATTACATAAGATCCTGCTGGACCTGCTGTTTCTCCTACTACTGAAGCAATCTTCTCTAATGTATCTAATTGTGCTTCTCTTAATGCTTTCTTTTTAACGATGTTGCTTTTTGTTGTTGACATATTGTGTCTCCTCCTAAAAATTTATTTTTATATTGATAAGTCTTCCGGTTGAGGATAGACGTCTATCACTTTTATCTTGTTGTCGCTGATCAAATCAACGACAATTTCTGGTTTAAGAATAGATACTATTTGTTTGGTATCCGGATCATCTACAAATTCATTATTGAATCTATAGTTTGCGATATAAATATTCTTTTTACTCATATACCTATAATCCAAAGCATCTTCTATATGCTTTACGTATATATGATTATAATTATTTATATCAATTTTGGTTAATTCGCTATTATCTTTACAAATAATGGTATTACATTTAAAATTTATTTGACGTAGATATTCTACGTCTAAATCATTTTTGCAAACTACTGTGATTCTAAATGGGCCATTACCACCATAATTTCCTACATTGAATATATCATAGATACTTGTAGTTTGAGAATGTCTAAGAATTTCTACGTATTCTTTTTCCATTAACTCTTTATACAAGTTATCTATAATATTTCTTTCTCCTAATGGTAAATCTACTTTAGTTATCAGAAATAATGGATTAGGTTCATTTCTATATTGAAATAAAAATGAATATATTTTATTATCTTCGTCACCTTCTATCTCCATACGGTCAGTATTGAAGTATCTGGTGTCATTATATTTCTCTGTGACGAGAGATACTATACCTACATCTGTATCTACTAACAGATCGAATGGTATTAAAATGTCTAGAAAATAATGATCATCTACCATATTAATTCACCAAATAAAATAGAGTAGATTATTTTTAAAATAATCTACTCTATTTATCCTTTCAGTTAATCTTCTGGTGTATTCATCGCAGTAAAATCATCAAGACTACCTTGCCTATATGATGGAGTATTACCTTGATTATTATTGAAGAAACTATTATTAGATCTTGCATAATTAGCTCCTCCATTTCCACCTTTAACGTACTCTACTCCAAGTTTCTCCATGATTGCATTAATTTTACCATCAGTTCTAGCCTGAGAATATTTAGCATTTTCGAGAGTATAATATGCATAAGCTCCAGTAGAAGCTTTCGTATACTCTTCGAGTAATGTAAGGAATTCATCAATCTCTAACTGATTGTAAATCTTTTTAGTAAAATCAGCTGGATTCTCCGGATTATAACCTCTTACTGTATAATGATAATCATGCTTGAATTCATAAGCATAATTACTTACAGGTTTACCATCTTCAGCAAGTTTTCTTAATACTAATACAGGATGATCTAAATTAAACGATGTACCATCATTAAATTCAATCATACCATCTTTACCAGTAAGTACAGAAACTGAATGATCTTCAATTTCATGATTAAGTAAAGCCTTAATTTCATTCATAAGCATAACAGCTTTTGAGTGCGTCAAAAAACACTCAATTGCTTTCTCATGATCGAAAGCAATCTGGTCTCCCGGTTTCTTAGGGGAGATACCGATCTTTAACATGTTTAAGCAAAATGTAAAATTAATCGCTGAAGGATCAATTCCTTCAGTATTGCTCATCTTATAAGGTGAGTATACATTTACATTGCTCTGATTTTTGTTGCTACTATTATTATTGTAACTATTTTGAGTTCCTAAAGCCATTTACTTTATCCTCCTAAAATTCATTTTTATTAATCAGTTCTTTACAATAATGTTAAATTATAGTAAATTATTATATCTGATCTCTATTATAATATATTACCATCTTAGACGTTACATTTTAATAATTGGAAATATATACTAATTAGGGGGTTGTTCATCATGAACAGAATAAAAGATATTAATGATTTAATAAATCTTCTTAAAGAAGATGCCATCAAAGTAGCAGTAGAAACTAATGTATATCCATCAGTATATATCGCTATAGCGATACACGAATTTCAGAAGTATGGAGAATACTTTATAGTAGAAAACAAGAATCCATATAATACATTTCTGAAGGAAAATACATATTTCGAGTATGCTGATGCAATGAGAAAATTATCTGCAATATTTACATTATATTCTGATAAATTGCTCACAGGGTATAATACATTGAAAAAGATATATAATGAAGATGAAGCCACGATCGGAAATATACTAAATATAGCTTTATCTTACAATTTAAATGAAATAAATAAAGAATTTATTTATAGATTATTTTCATTCAATAAGAATATGATAGATATAGATAGAAATTCAAAATTTGAAATATACTTTGTAAAAAGATTCAGCAATTCTTCTACATTATTAAGAACTATGGATTTAAATGAAGCTATACATATATCAAAAAAGAATCCTGGTACTATGGTTATTGATAGCAAAGGTAATAAAGTATATGGGGAAAAAGATACTATTAGAAAAGTATTTAAAGGCATTAAAGAAGTTAATAATATTAAAGATATTTATATCGGAAGTAAAGTAAATGTATTAGGTGCTAATTTATATGAGAAAAGCACAGATAATATTCCGATCAGAAATATTTCTGGAACATACATAATCTCCAGTAATATAAAAAATAATAAGTATAGAATATCTTCATTAAATGATCAGACTTTTGTGATAGGATATATAAACGCAAATGAAATAGAAAAAATAAACCTAAGACAATAAAGTCTTAGGTTTATTTTTATTTTATGTCTATGATATTTTTAATTCCCATAATTTTATTTCTACATTATGATCTTTAATATTTCGTAATTTATTATTATCATACGATATCTTTTGATGAAATAATTTTATTGATCCATTGTGATGCTTCATCCAATATAATTTTATTTTCTCGATATGATATTTTAGGATAAATAATTTTATTTGATACTTGTGATATTTACAATGTTATGATTTATACTAATTTCACATGATATTTTGTTTTTAGTAGTTTTATTAAACTTGTTTGATATTTTTCAAGGACATGATTTTTTTAACCATTTGATACTTAATTTAACCTGAATTTATATCCATATCTTGATATTTTAATTGTATTGGATTAATAAAAACTTTGCGATATTTTCTGTTGCTTGGCTTATATTATCATTATATGATATTTATTTTATGGTTGATTTTATTTTTCCTTCCATGATACTTAATGACACTGATTTTATTTCTCTAATTTGATATTTTATATACTATGAATTATTTTATTTATTCCACATGATAATTAAAGTATACTGATTTTATTTTTGTAATTTGATATGTATCCGATTATGATTTATATTAGTTTCTGTTGATATTTTGAACATCGTAATTCATTCTTTCTTCCTCCTGATCTTTCTACTTGCTTTTGAGTTAATGAAAATGTGTAAGGATTATCATATCCTTACACATTTATAATATATTATTGTTTTAATATTTATCATAGTATAATTTTGCCAATTTAAGATAAGAAGTTTTCTGAATCTCTCCGACTTCTATCTTTTTATTTGCTAATTGTTCGTTAAACCACTCTAAAGCAGTCCCTCCAAATTTTATACTCATAGCAGCATGATCACAAAACATCTCTACTACATATTGCCAAGGCATATCATTTGCTATATGTCTTTCTGACCAATAGTCCCAATGATGTTTATTATTATCTTTATGATGTTGCCAAGCTACCCCAAAATCAAATGTACTTTCTTCTTTCTCTTTTTCGTTAACTGAATAGAAATGCCTTCTATACGGTTCAAATTCTTCTTCACTATATTTAGACATATCATGCATATCAATATTCTGACTAATAATATGCTCAAATATAGTACCAGTTTGATTGCCGTACATACCAGCATTAACCATATTTCTTAATTCTGGACACTTTAAAATATTTAACCATACGGTTTTTACATTTTTCCTATGTTCCTCGATGTAGTCTCTATACTCTTGTCTTTTTCCCTCAATTTCTAATAAATTTAAATCGATTGGCATTTTCTATTTCCTCCCTATTTAATATCAAGAATATGTTGGTAGTACTTTCCAGCACTACCAACAAATGGAATTTTTACTCTTTTTTATCAACAGAGTTGGAATCTTTTGAATATAAGTAAATAGTCTTCCCACCCTGATGAATACCAACAGCTGCAGCTGCACTGGCAATTCCGACAATAACAATATGAATTGGATCATCAGCAAAACCTTTCAATGCAGAAATACCAAATGATATAGCAATACCGCACACGATAAGAGCTATCGGGATCCAATCGTTGTTAAATTTTGTTACAAGATGCTTAAGAATAGCACCAATAACAAGACAAATGATTACAATACTAATATCTACATTCTGTACAAGTACATCTGTTACTTGTTTCAAAATATCGTCTGTAGTCATTAATAGCCACCTCCTAATATGTTTTATATATAAGTTACTCCAAGTAGCTCTGGAAACATCATATTAATAAAAATATATAAGGGTAGATGTGATATGAATAAGATTAAAAACAAATCACCAAAAACTATAAAAGCATATCTAATGATAGTTACTTGTATATTTTTGGTAGTCATTATAGTATACACGGATACACTCTTTTCATTAAAACGAGCTAGTGATGACATTCTTTCTAGTTTTAGAGACCAGAAGTTTGAAACTATCGTAAGTTGTATTGATGAATTGAACGATGAAGCGTATAATAGTGCTAAATTGGTTTCCGAAAATATCGAAAAAGCAATTAAAAGTTCAGTAGATATGGGAGAATTAAAACAAGAATTAGATAACCAAGAACAGCCAGATTATTATTATGATATTCTGGAAAGAGAAACTAAAAATGTTTCTTTAAATAGGGTAAAGAATACTAGAAATGGTATTCTTATTTTAAATAATAACGGTATAGTTTTTGACAATAATTATGAGCGTATGAGTAGCGCTCCTGAAGGATTGGAAAGAACTTACGAAAACGAAAGAAATTGGCAATATAACAAACCTCTATTTGATACTGCTATCAAGAGTATATTCACCAAAACAAAAGGAAATATAGCTATAGAAAGTATATCTATGTCAGAATATAATGATCATTATAAAATACCTAATGCTTCATTTAATCAACTGAAAAGGATATATAAAGAAGAAGGTTTAGAAGGATTGGAATCTTACCAATTCCTTGTACCAGCAGATATTACTGATGATGGTGATATATTTGGACAAAAGGACGTTGTAAAAGGTGTAATCAAAAGAAACCACAAATTAGTAGTAATACAAGAATATAATTTATATGATCAAATAACTGCAAAATTTCCAGAACTAATCAATGATACATCTGAAGAAGAAATTTTAGTAAATCACGAAAATTCTCTCAATCTATCGTATATATTAGGCTCTGTACTGATTGCTAGTTATTTAATAATTATGATAATTTTAGTAAATGCCTATAATTGTGCGATAGAAGAGAACTAAATCGAAACTGATATGAAGGAGGCTTCGCCAATTATGAATGCCGATCAATCTATACTCAACGAGCTTCTTTCATATTTATATGGAAGCTTTTTAGTCACATATGTATTGTGTATTATCGGTACATTAATAAAGGAGATATTATCTTCTTCTAAGAAAAAGAAAAAGATATCTATAAAAGCCTTAATATTCGTACCAATTCCTGTTACAGCTATTATATGCGCAGCTAGAGATATGCATCATATAAACTTCTCTTTATATGTATTAATATGTCTTGCTGGTGGTGCAGGTAGCGGATACATAGCTAATATATTTATCAATAATAGAATTGTAGCTTATGCTGTTAAAGCAGGAGCTAATGTTTTGTCTGACAATAAACTTCTCAATGTTCTATCCGAAATGTTTGATCAACAAGAGGAAGAAGAAAAAGAAGAATCAGATAAAAGAAAAAAGAAGAAACAACAATCTAAAAATAAAGAAGATTCTAATGAAGATGGAGAAACAGAATCATGCGAAGAAGAAAAAGATGAGGCATCTACTGAATCAGAATCATCAGAAAGTACTGTACAACAAGACGAATCTAATGATGACGATGTAGATGAGGAAGAAAATGCTGCTAAATCTCCATTCAAAAGAAGACATTCTGAGGATGCAGATCCAGAGGAATAACAGAACCCCATATACCATATGGTATATGGGGTAATCTTTTTTAATAAACAGTATTTAATTCACCTCTCATGTACATCTGTTGAAGTACATTGTAATCTGCGAATAAACCGTACATTTTCTGTTTATATATGGTTTTCTTAGTAAGAGATTCTCTTAAAGAATAGTATTTCTCTAATACTTTATTCCATTTCTGATATACTCTTTCATCAAGTTCTTCTTGTGCTATATAATCTTCCAATATAGCTATTCTATTATTAAGCTGTCTCATTAATAATAGAGCATCATTTTCATCTTCGATATTTTTTATTCTCATTGTATATTCATATACGTCTTGCTCGATAGCTCTTAATCCGCTATCTTTAATTTGCATTGCTAAAGACTTTTTACCAGCAGCTTCAGTAAGAGACTTATAATATCTCTCTGTTGTATCTGTCATTGGTTCAAGTTCTTTAATAGCATTAAGCATATTGGCTCTAAGTAATCTAGATCCAGTTAATTTAAATCCTCTTCTCAATATAGAAGAAATATATCTGGTATCGGTAATAGAATCGTTTATTACTGAGATATACCATTGCATAGTAAGCAATTTATTCCCTAATTCATCAGTAAATATAGATTCTTTTAATCTTTTTACTTTATCCATAGCGCTATTAAATTCTTCATATAATCCGCATCCTACCATAAAATCATCTGCGACTATAATATCAGATGTAGGTGATCTAAATACAGATAATAGTGTAGCTACAGATTCATCGTACATGAATCTGAATAAATTAGGATGATTATTCATAAGCTCCAGATTAATACTGAAGTTATTCATTCCAATATAGAAATCAAAAGCATCCCTAAATTTTTCTAATGCTTGAACCGAAATTATATTTTTTATTTCATTAATTATAACAGCTGTTAATTCGACAGGGTTTAATACACTAGCTAATTTACTATCAATTTCTATAGAATAATTACATGGTGTATAGTCTAAATCTCCCTCTCTAGGTACAGCTTTTCTTGGAGTCATATTCGTATTCTTAATATATAATCCAAAAAATTCATTATCTGTATTATCAGTATATTGTACTGACGTACACTTTAAATCAGAAAAGAATTTGTCTAATTCCATAGATACATTATAACCTGATTTAGTACCACCATTTATAAGATATGACAAGGATTTTGTTAATCCACTAAAATCGTAATTTAAAGCTCTCATCTTATTCTCCTCTCGTAAAAGTCTATTTACGCTTTAATTAATATAATGTTTCGGGTATATCTAAGAACCCATTCAGAATGTAAAAATAAAGGTTCTGGATGATATATTATTACATTGAGAAGATAATAAGAATGTATTCTTAATAAAAACTAAATAGAGACTTGGCTAACCAAGAAATTATACGTAACACAAAACACATTTAGGGAGGTATTTAATATGAGTATTTTAATGAATGAAATCAAAAGTAGTTTATTTTGTTTCGGAGATTCAGTGGTAACAAATCTCCATGGTATTGGTTCTAGCATTAGAATCAGACATAATTTGAACAGCTTAGATCGAAAGATTAGTAAGCTTGATAGAATACGTGAATCATGTTCTAAAACCTATGATGCTGAAGAACCAGAAGTTGAAACTTTGAATCCAGAAGAAAAATCAAAAGTAGTATATACCGAAAAAGAAGTTTCTGAAACTGTAGAGTTCGAAGAGAATTCTAATATAATAAAGAAGAAACCTACTGAAGAGAAAACTGAACCGGTTGAAAAAGAAAAAGTTATTTCTGAACCGGTAAAAGAAGAATCCAAAGTAGAAGAAGTCGAAACTCCTGAAGAAACCCCAAAGACAGAGCCAGTTGAAACACCTACAAAATCTACCGAAGAAGACATGTCTACGAAACCTGAGGAGACCGAAACTCCTGAAGAAGCTTCAAAGACAGAGCCAATAGTAGAAAAGAAACCGGAACCTGCCGTTCAACAAAAACCTAAGGTAGAACTTAAAAAGGAGGATATTGATAAAATTATTGATATTGCAAGTTTTCAGTCCAAAGCTGAACACAAAGATACGGCTGCAATAATAGCCGATTCTATTATTAATAATATTATTAATAATCCAAATTCTGATTTAAATCAGAAGCTTGCTTCGAATATTGAACAGATGACCAAAGCAGAAGAAGAGCCAACCCAAAAGACAACTAAGCCACCAACATCTAGAAAGAGTACTACTAGAAAGAATAGTACGTCTAGAAAAAAGTAGGTAATATAAGAGGTAGAGGACATCATCCTCTACCTCCAATTAATGTAAATATTACTTTATTTTTTGCGTATTTTGTACGATCCAAAACAATAAAGTAATTAATAGTAAAGGAGTGTGAAATATGGATCTTGAAACCAGAATAGAAGATCTCCTCGAAAAAAACGATATAGAAGATAATAATCTTATCATCGTTGAAGATAAAGAAGACACTAAGAAAGCTACTATAGAAGAACTTAAAAAATCTTTAATTGGAGATAATAAGAGTCCGTCATCTATATTATTTTATTCAACCAAATATTTAGCTAGTAAGTTAGATAAAATTATTTCTTCTGATGAACTTACAGCTGTTAAACAGGAATTAGAAAAAACAAATAAAAGAGTTTCTCAAATATCAGCATCTGCTGGAACAGGAAAAGATACAGAAGTGGTAGATGCTAGAGATGGAGAATCATCTTTACACGAAAGAATATTAAGAGATAAAGAAGAATTAGCTGGAATAAAAATGGATAAATTATCCGAAGTTATTACAGTAAAAGGTAATCCTATAGTTATAAATAATCCTAAAAATATTGCTATAGGATTATGTACTATGAATATAATATATCCTAATATAACCGATATAGGCACATTAGTTATTAAAGATGGAAATGATACAGTAAATAAGGATATTGTAGGATCTAATGGAGCATTTGAGTATCGTTTGGAAAATGATGCTTGTGAATTATCTTGCAATATACCTAATAGTGAAATTAGTATTACATATACTGCATATGATATAGATTCTAAATATTTATATGACAAGTGTATGGAACTGCAAGATAAATTGTATGATGAGAAAGACAAATGCGGGTTAATTACCGATTATGGTACATATGTATATCCAAGAGCCGATCTTATATTTAATAAGAATGATGACGATGCTACATATACTATATCAGATGACCAGACTCGAGATAAAAAATCTTCATTGAAGATACATACAAGATTAGAAGCTGCAGCTAATCCAAAATTTACTATCAAATGTGATCCAGTAAATTTCGATCTTTGCACATTGGTATTCTATGTATCTAAAGATATTATAAAAGCATTCGATAGCACGGATGGAATAATCATTAAGTTATCTAGTGATTCTCCATTGATAATACCATCAAATTATTACCAATATAATATCAGTAATACAGAAATGATTAATGGCTGGAATTGTTTAAAGAAACCATTAAAAGACTTTATTAAAGTTGGATCTCCAGATAAAACTGCAATACAGTCTATCAGATTAGAGATAGTAAGAAATGATCAGATCAATAATTCTGATATTTATATTTCTTCTATCATCTTTAATCAAAAGATGAAACCTACGTTGTTATTAAACTTTAATGGCGTATACGATCATGGATTTGAATATACTTATCCTTATTTATATTCTAGAAATATTCCATGTACTATATTTACAAATTCAGGAACAACTTTAACCAAAGATGCTAAAGCTAAATTATCTAAATATCATTATACATATGGATGGGATATAGCTCCTTATGGATGCCATCCTAATAAAGAACTTCTTATTCAAGATGATAATGATTATGAGCAGTATACCAATTTATTATCTACCGATAGTTATATTAAAGCTCTTAGAGCTAATCCTATATCTTATAGCGCGCCGTACGGAAATCTTCAGGATAATACATGTAAGATATTGAAATCTATGGGATATAAAATTGCTCGTATAGAAAATATATATAAAAATACATATTGTAGTTTCTTCGGAAGAAATGATTTCTGTGTACCAGTAATCAAGGTAGGAAATAAGAATAATTCTGAAGATATTAACGAATGGATAGATTATATTATAGAAACCGGACAATGTATGGCATTATTCACTAACGATGTGACAGAATATGGAACAGATTCTTCATTAAAAGAGGTTACATTTGAAAATGTAATTGATCATATAATGGAGAAAGTAGATTCTGGTGAATTACAATTAATGACATTTGAAGGATTCTATAATAAATGTGTAAACGAATAAAATACTTATATAAGAGGTGTACTAATGTACACCTCTTGTTTTTGCCCTAGCTGGAACATCATATTAATAATTCTTCGAAGAAAGGACGGAAATATCTTATGTCAAATCAAGATTTTACTCTTGTTAATTTGGAAGAATTAACAGAACGTTTTAAAGCTTTAGATACAGATATATTGATGATCCAAGATAAAGATGATACGAAGAAAATAACTTTGCTTAATCTTATTCTTAGTATGATAAAAGACGAAGAAACTCCTGGTGAAGCTAAGTTATATTCATCTAAGAAGATAGATGAAATTATAGAAGCCTTCAAAAAATCAACTGAAGAAACTATTACTGGTATGGAAGGCGATGTAAAAGATTTAAAAGAAAATTATGCTACTAAAAAAGAATTAAAAGGTGTAGAAGATGATTTAGATTCTAGAAAGATAGAAGCAAAAGATCTTATTCCTATTAATAACGTATTAGCTAATAAAAGGGACAATAATGTACCTATAAGAGCTGACGAATTAGATACTTCTGATGATGCTTATAAAATAAAATTATCAAATTTAGCGCAAGAAGTATTAGATGCTATGGCTGGTGATACTCCGGTTTCTATCCCTACAGTACCAGCTGGTGGATGGTTAACTAGGCATATAGCAAATAACGCTATTATTTCTACTAAATTAGGACCATACTACAGATATAGAGGGTTTATTACTACTGATAGCGTAAATAATATAATAGATGATGGTATATATTTATTAGGACCGGATGTAAAAGATCTACCTAAATATGACGAGAAAGATACAAATTTAAGAATACTTGAAGTTACCAGATTTGGTGAACTTGGAGTATATATAAAGCAGGAAATAGAATATTTCAATAATCTAGAGTTAAGACCAAGATATGTACGATCTGGTGTAAGAACGCAAATTCATACAGTAGATTTTGATGAAGTATGGGATATTAACTCTGGATTTAAAGTATCAAATTACTTATTATCTGACGAATATGATAATAGGGGAATTATAGAAGATGGTAATATATTTGATGAAGAAGCCACTGGATCTTATTATGTAATGAAAGGAGTAACTGGTACTCCTGATATAGATAGACAGTATACATTAAATATATCTAAATATGGAAATACTCTTATGTATGTCTTAGCAGATACTACAGATGATTATTGCCTTATTTATGTATCTCAGAAATTTTTGAGATCTTCTGGAATGCCTACAGTTACACAATGGCATCAGATTAATAAATTGAATAAATCTCAATTTGATGGAGAGAAATTATTAATATATGGAGATGGTATTAGTTATGGCATAGGCTCTAGTGCTATAAGAACTAAATCATATGCTAATTTATTATCTTCTAAATATGGATTTGTAGTTGCTAATCATGCTCTTGGAGATGCAACAGTTGGTAACTATGATGATACTGTATGCACAAATAAATCTATATTAACTCAGATTAGTACTAGCTCTATAGATGATAGATGTAAATATTGTATACTATTTGCTGGTACTAACGATTGGTATCAAGCCAAAGGTGAACTTGGTTCTATAGATGATTTTAATGATACTACATTCTATGGATCTATGAATAATGCTATCCGAATGCTCCTTACTTATGCTCCTGCAATGAAGATTCTTTTAGTAACCCCATTGTTTAGAGCAAGACAAGATTATGGAGACGGAAAGAATAGTGACGATTATCCAAAGAATTATATATATCTCAATGACTATAAAGAAGCTATAATTAATATAGGTAAGAAATATCATCTACCTGTATTAAATCTATATGATAATTCTTGTGTAAATAAATATAACTACGAATCATATCTTACAGATGGATTATATCCAAATGATGATATGCATAAGAATATAGCAGACATGATTTATCAAAATATGAGTTTATACTTTTAAAAGGAGGTAAACTATGTCAATTTTAAGTGTTGATCAATACAAAATAATCAGAGAATTACCAGTCAAATCTACTATTGAAAATGGATATGACTGGGTTATTATAGAAGGAAAAGACGGTACTAAGAGAATGAAAGTAGAAGATTTTCTTGGTAACGTTTTAAGAGATAATTTATTTTTTGATAATGTAGGAGAATTATCTGCATCAGAATCTCTTACAGAAGGAAGCGTAGCATATACAAAAGGTTTTAATAAAGGTGGAGATGGTGGTGCTGCTAGATACGAAGTAGTTTATGCTCCAGCAATGGTGACCGATGGATATACTATTCTCCCTATCAATAGCAGAACTGTATTAAAAGCAATATTATCTCCAGACGGATCGGTTAGACCAGAACAAATCGGTGCTACCGGAGACGGTAATGCTGACGATATTGAGCCTATTACAAGATTGCTTAAATTAGATGAATCTATAGAGTTTGTATCCAATAAAACCTATAGGATAACTCAAAATATTACTATTCCGAATGGTAAATATATAGATTTTAATGGAGCTACATTATTCTTAGATAAGAATGCTACTATTAATATCAAGAATTGCGAAAATATTACATTAAGAAATTTAAATGTGAAATGTAATTATTCTGGTAGAGGAATTTATGTTAATAAATCTAAAAATATAGAATTCATTGATTGCAAATTTACCGGAATAAAAGAAAATGAAAATGCAATCGAAATATCTGATAGCTCTAATATTAAAGTATTAGATTCAGAATTTACCAATACAACTGTATCCGGTAAAGGGCTATATATTCATGGAGATACTTCTGAGAGTGTATTATCAGACAATATTTCAATTGTAAATTGTAAATTCGATAATATTAAAGAAGCTATTTCTGTAACTGGATTAGTTCCTGTCGGAAATGTAACCATTTCCAACGTAAGAATATTATATAAGAATAATAATTCGGGATTAGTTGGAATTGATAATTCTGTTACATCTTCTGATGTAACTATCGACAATCTAAGAATAGAAAAAGGATATACTGGAATATCTGTAGGATCAGGCTCAAGATCCAATATATCTATATCTAATATATCTGCTACTGATGTATTTGAAGTATATAATATTTCTGCAAATAAAGAATCTTCCGTATTACTTGGAGGAAATCACATATATTCATACTCTGGAAAAGATACTAGATATATCTTTAAGAATATGAACGCTAAATTATTTGTAAACGCATCCATCAAAAATACAGGATATACTCCTTTATCGGTATATACTAATCTCGGAATGGTTACAGATTATTCTGATCCGGAAAGATATATGGTTACTGATAAGTATACAGAGGATCTTTCTGGTACTGATGGTACTCTTATTATTAAAGACTTTAGAAACTGCTATATAGATATATCTGGAGATGTAGATTTATCTATCATAAATAGAGGTATCGAAGGCCAGACGATAGAATTAGTATCTAGTAGAGGTAGAAAATTAAAGAATATCTCTTCTAATATTGTACTATTGGAGTCCAAAGAGCTTACTTTACATAAATATAAAGGTGTGAAATTCGTTTATATTAATAATAAATGGACACAAATCTCATGAAAGGAAGTAAAGTTGAATGGCAGATACAAATAACCAATTCAAAATTGAAGGTGTAAGACTCGAAGATCTTGAACCTGTATCAGTGTTGAGTGACGAGACAATACTTCTTGTTGGCATAAATAAAGTTTGTAGAATAGTATCTTTAAAAAGCCTTAGAGAAGCTTTTGCTGGTGATCCATCCAGTCCAGATAAAGATAGTGTTTATTACAATGCTACTTATATAGACAACAAATTTACAAATGTAGAAACTAATTTGACAAATATGAAGCAAGATATTACTAATCTTACAAATGAAGTTTCTACATCTATTCAAAACTTAAATGGTAAGTTCGATACATTAAGTTCAAATCTTACTGATAAAGTAGATGCGCAGGTTAACGAAGCTGTAAAATCATTAAATACCAAATTTAATCAATATACTACTTCTACAGATCAGAAGATAACGAATCTTAATACAACTGTAAATAATAAGATTAAAGAAATAGATGATACTATGAAAACGGTAGTTACAAAATCTAAAAAGATCAGTACTAATCTTCCTGCTTCTGGATGGGTTGGTAGTGATAGAAACCCACCGTTTTCAATTACTATTTCTGTAAGTGGAGTTACAACTACGAATAATGTAGAAGTATTGCTTCCAGGTACTGCATCTCTGGAACAAGTTGAAGCTTGGTGTGATGCTGGTATTGTACATGGTACGCAAACAAATGGAAGTATTACATTAAAGGGTTATAACTGGAAGCCAGAGATAGATATACCTATTGAAGTAATTATTCGTACAGATATCTAAATAATAACGGAATATAGATTCGTCTATATTCCGTTTAATTTTCTTCACAAATTATTAATAATGAGAGTAGGAGGACTCTATAATGGCAAATTATGATAGTGTATTATCTCAGACTATAGATGATTTAAATGAACTAGGAGTTATAACTGGAAAAGAAAAAATGCTTATACAAAATCCTAGTAGCGATGAAACACAAAGTATTACTGTAGATTTATTATTATCTGGATTGGTTAATTTACTAAGAAATTCTGGAGTTATAGAAGTATCTGTTAAAGATCCAACTGTTCCGTCTTATATAAGAGATATAACTGAAGAAGATTTGGAAAATTGGAGAAACGATGTAGAAGAAGTTAAAAAATTAAGAGACGATATCTCTAGATTACAGTCTTCTACAATTAAAGTTACCAATTTCTCTGTAACTCCTAATATAGTAGAGATCGGTAGTGTAATTAATTCTATTACACTTAAATGGGATACAAATTTCAGAGTACTTACAAGGCAATATCTGAATGATGTAGAAATTCCTGATATTACAAAGAGAAGTAGAACATTGGATGGGCCATTTACATATTCACAGACTTATACATTAAGAGTCGAAGGTGATGATGGCAATTCTGATATTAAAACAACAGAACTTAAATTCTTGAATAATATATATTATGGAACGGAAAAACTTCATGATATTAATTCATCTTTTATTAATTCATTAAGTAGAGTATTAACCGAAAACAAACAAAAAGGTTTTACTGTAGTATCAAGAGAACAGGAATATATTTATATAGCATTACCTGTAAGATTCGGAGAACCTAAATTCACAATTATTTCAGAAGAAGCGGATTTTGAATTAATCACAAAATTTAATCATGAAAATAGTAGTGGATATGTTGAAGAATATGCTGTATATAGAACTACAAATGTTCATCTTGGACAAACTACTATAAGACTGGAGTGATAAAATATGGCTTTAGATCCTAAAAAAAGAAAACAAGTGGAGAATTTAATAATAAAAGTAATGGATAGAGTTGATACTTCTGGTACTAATACTAAATATTATAAAGATTTATTTAGTAAATTATCAGACACTCAATTCATGAATTGGATGAAGAAAGAATATCCGATAAGATTCCAAATGAGAACTGGTACTACAAATCCTTCTATGACAGATATTATAGAAGCTTTGAAGATTATAAATGTACCTTTAACAGAAAAAATATATACACCTGCATTATACAGAGATAAGAATGGTAGAGCTGTAGCATCTCAAGAATGTACAGTAATGTATTTACATCTTAAGAAAGTACAGCAGTTTATTACCCATAAAAACAAATGGTCTAGTAGTATTGCTAATAGAGATAATAAGACCGGACGATTAGTAGGTAGAGATAAAGGTGCACTGACCTCAGACAGAGAGTTTGAGTCTTTAGCATCCTGGGGATTAACTAATACTATGGAAGAGTTTGCTGGGTCTAGAGGTGACGATATGCAAGCTAAAAACTATATGTATAATCAGATTAGCAGTACGGGCATGTTTAAGTTAAAAGATATACCTAAGTCTGTAGATGGAGCTTCTTCTAAGAACCTTTTAAATACTTACTTATTAGGCGCTCATATTACGTCTAATCTTATCGATAAAGATAATTATACATATTATTCTTTACGTAAAAAGAAAAATCTCGTAACAAGATCATAATATGTAAAGGAGGTGTAATTATGGCACAGGTTATTACAGAACAAGGCGATTTAGGATTAGGAGTATTTGATTATCCAGACCAGCCTTTAAACGAATCTGAAAAAGAAGAGAAAGACGAAAAAGATAAAAAATAAAATAATGGGTAGTAAGGATTACTCCTTACTACCCGTATTATCGCTTTATTTGTATAAAATTGTTTTAGAAGAATATGAAATAAATAAATCCATAATACCGCATAATACTATTTTATTATCCGTATTCTCCTTATCATATTTAGTAACAAAATCATTTACTAATGGGATGCAAGATAATAACTCTTTGTTATAAAATAAAGCATCTAATGTAAACCTTTCAGATAAATAAACTTTCGTATCATTATCCATACAAACGAATCTTTCTGCTCCGGATGTTAATTTTACTTTTATTATACTTAACTCTCCGGATAAAAAATCATTACATCCTAACTCAGAAATTGACAGGCTTGGTGAACTATATGTGGAAGGACAATTTACCATTGCTGGTGGATATCGATATTCTGCATTAGTATTTTCTTTTGACTGAGATGAATTTAGATCGCGGCAAAAATAGCTATAATTGTCTTTTTTCATGTTCTTAATCCTCTTTTTCATAAATTCTTGAAATATTACTTGACGGGTTAATATTTACTGCAATAGTAAGTATTGTCTTGACTTTGTCTTCTGAATCATTATTAAAAGATTTAACAAATTCAAATATAGCGCCCATGTATTCTAATAAATTACTTGTACGGTATAAAGCGGCTGAACTGAAATCCTTGCTTTCATATACATTCCCATTATTATATGCACAGATGTAATATTCATCTCCAGATTCTAACACCATTTTTATTGTATTAAACTTTCCATAAAATGATTTTTCTTCTTCAGGAAAAGAATCCTTGTAATTATTAAACAATGGTGGTGTCGTTAATGGATGATAATAACAGAACTCGGTTCCATATGGGTGATACTGAGGGAATGGTCCGATACTTCCTAATGTTGAATACGGATTATTATTACCATACATTATGCAATTACTGTTTGCTTGTACTATTCTATCGTATACTAAGCTCATAGCTTGATCATCTGTTAAAGTATTCCCAAATTGCTCCTTTGTATCATCGATCATTAGACGTACATGCTTTTCTATACTACTATCATCGTTTGGATCTATTCTGTACTTTTTTATTAAGTTTGAATTTTTTAAGTAATCTTTGCATTCCTGAATTGTATGGCATTTTTCATCTTTTCCTGTGGTAGTGATTGAATCATTGTTTTTAATCATTTTCATTTTCTCCTTTATTTATTTTCGGTTTAGCGTTAATAGATTTTTCTAAAGAATCTATGTATCCTTTACTCATTATAACGTTACGTTTTGTAGACAAAGTAATACTCGTAACTGGTATAATTACGAATTTAATAATTTTGCTTGTGGAGCTTAAGTTATAATTATAATCAAGAATATATTTAGCTATATTTTTAAAATATTTGTCTACTATATATCTAGGTGTAATGACTAACGACCACATACAATCTAAGGATTTCAAAAATTCTACATGTCCGTCGTCATATACACGCACGATATATTCACTTTCGTCATCTTTTATAGCTTTACATATTACCATGCATTCATCTGCCATTTTGATAGTGTCTTTTGGTTTTCTCACATTCTTTTTCCTCCTTATTATCTTTAGTTTCTTCAATGTCTTCTACACTAATAATCTCAATCATTTTATATCACCTCCTTTTATTCATAAGTATTATATATCATCAAATTACATTTTACAGTATATGGAAACATATCCATAATGATGAACTGAATTCATCATATTCATAAATAAGGAGGACTTTAAAAATGATTACAAAATTAATTGGAATTGGCGCTGGAGGAAATAAAGCTGCTATTTGTGCAGTGAAAAATGATATTATCAGTGTAGAAAATACTATGCTGATTAATAGTACTCTAAAAGACGTTCCGAAAGACTACGATGGGCTTGTGATAGAATTTAACAACAGCTATGGTGGGGCTGGTAAAGAAAGAAAAATTAGCTACGATTTATGTGCTAATTCAATTCAAGATGGTACAATTCCATTAGAGGAATTCTTAAATGTCGGAAAAGAAGATCAAACAGAATTAGTAGTTCTTGTAAGTTCTACTGAAGGTGGAACCGGATCTGGTTCTACTCCTTTGCTTGCAAAATATATTAGAGAGGTATTAGGCATTAGTGTACATGTATTTCTCTTTATTGGATTCCAGGAAGATGTAAGAGGAACTAAAAATACTGTAGAAGTTTTCCAAGAATTACAGGATAACTTCGCTACAGAAGCTGTAAAGCTTAAAAAATATCTTCCGGAATGTAATAATAACAGAATCAAAGCAGAAGAAAAAGCAGATATTGATTTCTGCAAAAAGCTTTCTGTACTTATTGGATTACAGTTAAGAGATTCTGATCATAATATCGACCCTACAGATTTACTTAAAATCTCTACTACAGATGGATATATGGTTATTGAATCTGCTGTAATTGAAGATAAGATTAAAAATAGAGAGCAGTTTAGAAAGATCGTAATTGATATGATCGATAATTCTAAAACTCTTGATGTTGATGAACCTAGCCAGACTAGAATGGCTGTAATTATCAATATTAAGAAAGATTCTACAGATTATATTGATTATGATGATATTCTTACCGAAAGATTCGGTCAGTGTTATGATAAATTTGAGCATATTCAGGATGAATCTGATATGGATCAGTTCATTGCATTTATTTCTGCAGGTTCTAAAATGCCTATGGATGAAGTAGAATCTGTATATAATAAATATCAGAAAATGACTGCAATGGTAAATAAAGATAAAGATTCATTCTTCGGCAATATGCAGAAAAAGACATTTGCTAATGATGATAGCAACTTTGATATCGGAACGCAGAAAAAGAACAAAGCTGTTATTGATAAAGCTAATTTCTTTAATAAACTTTCAGAGGATAAAAAAGCTAAAGAGATTGATGATGAATTTTAATCACGATTATATATTATAAGAGTGACACAAAAGTGGTAAAGACTGGAATGGTCTTTACCACTAAAACTTTAAAAAACAAAGGAGAGATACTTATGACTAAACCCAAATACCGAATTTATTCAGTATACAGTACAGTAATAGGAGGAGAAGAACTATGAATCAAATTAACAACAATGAAACATTTGTACCAAATGATTTTATTTCCAATCAAGTGATACAGAATATTCATAATCCAGAACCTGTAAAAGGTGAAGATTTTGATGCAAGAAAATATGTAAAAGCAAAAGATCCAAAACTTAAAGATATTAATGTATTTTCAGATTTTGCTGAAAAGGTGCAATCTCAGCCAAAACAGAAAGTAGAATATCAGGAGGTAAACATGATTAATACTCAAACAAGTGACGATGTATTATTCTCTCAGTTAGCCAATTATAGAGGGTTATCTGATACAGATTTAAGAAATTTGATATGTGGAAATTTCAAATATATCTTAGATAGAGTAATGGATCCAGATCCGAATAATAAATATAGATCTATAGTACATGTATTTGTAGATCAGAGAGTTATTCAGATTATGATTGAAATGGCATATGCTCAGCCGTTATCTGATATCGAAAAAGTATATTGCAATAAACTTGTAACTGATTATATTAAGTTTGCAAGTGTTGAGAAAGGAGATACAAAGCCTACAATCTCAGCATTAACAACATTTGCATCTGTTGTAAATAGAGATATTATTCAGCAGATGGTAGGATTTGGAGCGTTTGATGATAAAACAGCAAATAGATTAGCAAGAGCCAGTAGATCTAGTCTGAATGCTCAGGTATGTGTGAGAAATCTTAATGATGTAATTATGACTTTACCATTAAATATACTATATGAAAGACTCATTACTGCTATCTATTATACAGTATGCGGTTCAAGAATCAAAGCCATTGATTTACTTGAGGGAATCATGTACGATGTAAAAGATGTAAGTACGATGACTGAAAGTAAAAGAGAGATTTATGGTTTAATAACTTTAGCATTATTTAGTATGCTGAATGAAATGGATGATGCTGGATTAAGTACAACTTTATTAAACTATTCTCAGAATAAGCAGTTGCTGTATATTGACAGACCAGTGAGATTTAATTTAAGAAGTTTTGCTCCATCTGATTTTCCAAGATTAGATATGATTATCAGAAATCTTGACGCTATGAATAAAAGTCCGTTATTATTATAAAAAGTCTAACTATACGGGAAGTGGGGCAATTAAGCTCCACTTCCTATTTTATTTTTTATAAAATTTATAACTTCTAAATAAAAAATAAATTTATTTGGAGGAAAAATAAATGGGACTTTTAGCAGAAAAATTTAGAAATACTGTTAGTAAATCAAAAGATATTAGAATGTCTAGAGAGTCTGATTCAGATGTATCTTATCCTACTGGATTTTTAGCTTTTGATTTCTTAAACGGTGTAGTAGTTCATGTACAAAAAGATGACATGAAATTTACATATAATAGTATCGGAATCGTGGATGGTTCTATGGCTACTGTAATCGGAAGATCCGGTTGCGGTAAAACTACTTTCTGTGTACAAGCCGCAGGTGAAATTATTAGACCTTTTGAAACTTCATGTATATATTATGATAGTATCGAGGGCGGTATTGTAGAAACACGTATCGAAAATCTTACAGGTTTCTATGGTCAAGAGTTCAGAGATAGAATGATTATCAGAAATTCTGGTGTTACAGCAGAGAACTTCTTTGAACGTATTAAAATGATTCATGATTTAAAGATCGAATCAAAAGATGAGTATATGTATGACGCTGGCTTACTTGATACTAATGGAGAAAAGATATATAAATTTGAACCTACTATATATATCTTAGACTCATTGGGAATGCTTATGCCAGATCAGTATGCAAACGAAGACGAATTATCTGGTCAGATGTCTACAACAGCATCTGCTAAAACTAATTCAGCTATCTTTAGAAGAATTATTGCATTGCTTAAATCCGCAAATATTATTCTTCTTTGCATTAACCATATCTTAGACGATGTAGATATTAATCCATTTGCTAAGAAACAACAGCAGTTAGCTTATCTTAAGCCAGGTGAAAGAGTTGGCGGTGGTAAGGTAGCATTATATGTATCAAATCTTATTATTAGAATGGATGACCATTCTAAGATGAAACCTACAGAAGGATTTTGTATCAGAGGTTCTTTAGTAACTCTTACTATTATGAAATCAAGAACTTCTGCAGCTGGTAATAGTATCACATTGGTATTTGATTACGAGAAAGGATTTGATAAAGATCTATCTCTATTCTATACTATGAAAGAATTAGGATATGTAAATGGAGCGGGTGCATATCTATACTTCGGAGATAGATCTGATATGAAATTTGCTCAGAAGAACTTTAAACAGAAACTTCAAGAAAATCCTGAACTTCAGGAAGTATTTATTACTGAGGGTTATAAAGCACTTATGACTCTTATTAATGATTCTGGAGAACCAGAAAACTATAAGGCTAAGTTCAATGTAACTACAGCTCTTATCAATAAGATGAAAGAATTTAATCAGATTGGCGTAGCTTAAAATAAAAAGGGTAAATCATAGGTATAATCATATATTATACCTATGATTTAATATAGCTATTTCAATAAAAATGAATTTAAGGAGGTTGTACGATGGCAAGAACGGACAACGACAAAGCGCTTCTTGAAAATGAAGCAAAAAGAATTACTAAAATGGAGTATGCATTAGGTAAAGGAAACTTAATGCCATTTAACAACAATAACTCTGGACCTCGAAAAATATTAGCAGGTATTCAGACAGAACACGCATTAGATATATTAAATTCAGAACCACCAATTATTCAAACTGGTTATGAAATCAGATTTGGTGATTTATCCGCATCTATTAAGAAAACAGATGGGGATTTACGTATTAGACGTAAAATTGAGAAGTTTGAAAAGGTTCCTGGTCATCATTATTTTCTCATTTGTACTGATGATAAGGACGATTCTATACAAATTATTGAAAGAAAGTGCTATAAGCATAATTCAGAATCTTATGGATATGCTATGAATAATTCACAAGTAGACTCCTATAGAGTTGAAGATACTATTCCAGAGGGAGAAATTATAGCTAAGTCCACAAGTTATGATCATTATAATAATCAGGGGGTTGGTGTTAACCTCGTAACAGCATACATAGCAGCTGCTAGTACGATGGAAGATGCTATCAATATCTCTGAATCTGCAGCTAAGAAATTAGCTGCACCGTTGTTTAAGAAAGTTAAAGCTATTGCCAATGACAATGATATCCCTCTTAATCTTAGAGGCGATGATGAATTTATCAAATCATTTCCTGATATTGGGGAAGAAGTCGGAAATGGTATTTTATTTGCTACTCGTAGAGAGAAGAATGAAGATGCATTATTTATGCAATCTAAAAAGAAATTAAGAGAAACTGTTATGTCTGATACCAAATGGATGGTTAAATCAGGCAAAGTTATTGATATTGATATTAACTGTAACTCTCCAGAGAAATTACAGGAGAAAAGAACTAATGCTCAGTTGCTTTATTATTATAATAATAAGCAACGATATTTGAGAGAAATTGTAGAAACTGTAGATCAATTAAAGGATCTTGGTTACACAAAGATTAAAGGTAGACTTGATGCTATTTATAATAGAGCAAAATCTGAGATATCAAATGCTCAGTATATAGAGAAAGGTAAAGTGTATTCAGGTACAGTAATTCATTTTACTGTAATGGAAGAATCCGTCCCAATGGTTGGTGATAAGATTACAAATAGATATGGCGGTAAAGGAGTTATCAGTAGAATAATTCCTGATGAATTAATGCCAGTATTAGAAGGATCCAATACAAGAGTTGAAGTAATATTAAATTCATCTACATGTACAAATAGACTGAACGATGGACAGTTAAAAGAACTTGAATTGAACTTTATCGGATCGGAAATTTTAAGATATATATCCACAACTCCGTTTACTGTGGATGAAGCATTAAAAGAAGTAACCGATTTCATTGAAATGTGTTCTCCGTTACAAGCTGCACAGTTAAGATATCTGCTTAATAGTTGGGATATTTCATATAAGAAAGAATATTTATTAGGAATGATCGAATCAGATCATATTGTTTTAAGTATGGAACCAATATCAGAATCTATAACTACAGATAGATTAGGGGAGATTTATGATAGATTTTCATATGTAACACCTAGGTATTTATATGTACCAATTAAAGGAAGTACTGGTAATGTACGAATGGTACCAAGTAGAAGACCTATTGTATGTGGAAGATTATATTTTTATAGGTTAAAACAGTACGCTGAAGATAAGTTCTCAGTAACATCATTGTCTTCTACAAATATTAGAAACCAGAACAGTAGAAATAAAGCTTCTAAAAACTTTAAATCTGTTCATCAGAGTACACCTATTAGAATGGGTGAAATGGAAAATGGTGATATGACACATATGCCTGTATCTATTGTAAAAGAAATGATGATGCTTTATTCATCATCGCCACACGGTAGATTATTAATGCAGAGTATATATACAGATGATCCGTATAATGTAGATATTAAGCTTGATGAAAAATCTGTGGATAGATCTGCCGAGATTTTCAATGTAAGATTTAAGACCATTGGTCTTAGACTGAAATTCAAGAAAGTAAGAAGAACTTGGAAAGATCCAGTTCAGAAATTCCCAATTTATCATGATTATACGTCATATAATCCGATATATCATATTTCTAATGAAGAGAAGTATGATTTTAATAAATCTATTAAACGTGATTTAGAAGTAGATAAGAAATTTAAAGCTAATCCAATTTATCATATACCACTTTGGAAAATGGATACAAGCACACAGAGTAAAGATATAGAAAAGTATTCAACAGAGGTTAATGATAGAGCAAATAAAGCTATGAAAGAGCTTCTTAAAAAATAATAAGTTATCGGAGTCTATATAATAATAGACTCCGATTCTTTTAATATAGATGACACAAAAATATACACTATAAAAAGGAGGAAATACATATGAGTGATATGTATTATTCGGTAACATTTGGATTTGGAGAATATAGAAATTTAATGGGTATTCTGTTTGAAGAAATACAAGTTGAAGGAGAAACTGAAATATCTAGAAAAACTATAAAGGAGATAAAAAGAGAAAGACAAGATAATAATCATGTAAATATTATTGAAGATAATACAATTATATTGAAATTGTATTATAACGATAATTGTAATACAATTAAAAAGATAGAAGGACATGAAACTCATATTATGTCAGCATCTAAATTCCAATCTGCTAAATATAGTAAGACTGGTAAAATTATTACATCTGAAAGCAACGGTTCACAAATTATAATAGATATGGAAAAAGAGACCATTAACGAGATTAAGAAAATAGGAAAGAAAAGTAGAAATAATAAAAGGTTTAACGTGTCGAATAGTTTATTGTTTGACGATAAAAAGACAAAGATTAATCCGATAATAGTTAAGCTAATTTCTGAATTATCTTCGATTAACTATACTTCTAATCTGTCATTTGATGATGGCATATATTGCACGGTGAAAAATGACAACGATTGTAAAAGGGTTACTTTAAAAACTAAATCTAAAGAAGCTTTTAAGCAAGAACGAGATATGATCTTAAAATATGCCGAAGAATTTTTAATATTTTTGAATTTTGGAAAGTAGGAGGTTTTTATTATGCTTTATTTATTAAATTTAATCAAAACTTATTTTATGAGATATCATTCTAGAAAAATTGGAAATGACGAGGGAGAAATTAGAAAGATAATTAAGTTTTTATCTTCAAATAAGAATAATAGATTAGAAGTTGAGGTCGCTGAAGTCGATTCAAATATATTATATTCAGACTTAAAGAGATACATCGATAAATTTGGTAGCAATATAGGAATTGTAAAAGAGACTAAAATGTATCACTATGATTTAGGCAGTATGAGATATACTAAAGTAATTCTATTCAAAGGTAATATATCAAAACAGGAATTAATATCAAGAGCAATAGAAATGCAATTAAAACACAATAGTGATAAAGTAGTTAGTATGAATGAATATAAGCTTAGAAAGGGTAGTACTGTTGCCGTTTAAAAAGGGGGTTTTACCCCCTTTTATTTTTTGTAATGGTGATATATTATATAGGTGACTTAAGAATATGAAATTTAGAAAAAGGAGGTTTATTCATGGATAACAATATTACTATACTTAAGTCTTTAAAAAACAGTCTGGTTACTAATTCGGGTTCATTAACAGATATCATATTCGATTCAAAAGAAATGATCAATAACGAAACAATGAGCCTAATGAGTAAGCCAGTATGGAATAAGGAGGATGTAGAAAAAGGTGTATTAATAATCCAAATATCTAATAATTTATATAATAATAGTGATTTAGATATATTATTATTAGATGATGGAGTATACGATTTATTATTAGAAAAGGTGAGAGAGTATGTACCAGATATTCAATCTGGAGCGACTCCACAAAATCTAGCAGGTTCAGCTTCCCAATTTATGGAGACTGAAGAAACTAAAATGTCAAATCCGATAATGCATGTATCGGATGATGAAATTGAAAAGATGAATAATATGATGTTTCCAAGCATCATAAACATCAGAAGAGAGTTTAATAGTAATGACGTTTTTGCAAAGGATTTATTACCAGAGAGCAATGATGTCACGAAGAGATTAAGAAATACTCAGCACGAACACCCAGAACTTGTTGGTACATTACACAAGTCTAAATTTGTATTAAGTGCTGATGCGATTGAAAGGGGTGTTTTCAATCAAAGTAATGTGGTAGTATTGGAGCGAGATTGGATTGCTCCGATGATAATGAGTAATTTAATAAAGCCTACAGATCAGTTAGATGTAATACTCAGCTTAAAGTATGATGGAATATCTATAGAAGCTGATGTAAATACAGAGGTAATATCTGCAAGGACAAGAGGTGATACAGATCTTGAGAAAGCAAGTGATTTGACACCTATATTTAAAGGGTATAAGTTTCCCAATGCTGTAGATTTAGGGGAAACTATCGGTATGAAATTTGAAGCGATCGTAAGTTATAATAACCTTGATAATATCAATAGATTAACAGGAAATCATTATGTAAATGGAAGAACTGCAATTATTGGTATATTGGGTAGATCTGATTCGTACCGATATAGAGATTTTATAACATTGGTTCCATTACAGACATCTTTAAAAGATGAGAATGGAGAACCATTAGATCGTTTAGTAGAAATCGAGTTCATGAATCGGTATTATACTAGAGAGATCATGTTTAAGCATCAGACTATTTCAGGAAATTATCAAAGTATATTATTCCAGATTAAAAGATATGCAGAAGAAGCTGAATTTGCGCGCTCGTTTCTTCCGTTCATGTATGATGGAATAGTTGTAGAGATGTACGATCCTGAGATTAGAAAGAAACTTGGTAGAAAGAATTCCATTGATCAATATAAGATGGCAGTAAAATTTAATCCAATGAGACGTCATTCGGTATTTAGAGGTTACAAATATAGTATTGGTCAATCTGGAATGATAGTTCCAATGTTTTATTTTGATCCTGTAGAGTTCTTAGGAGCTATACATGATCATACAACAGGATATTCTTATGAGCATTTCAATAAATTAAATCTCTATAAAGGAGATGTAATTGATATTGATTATAATCATGATGTAATGCCATACGTATCAAAACCAGATATTCAATTTAATAGAGATAATCATAATAGACCGCCAGAAGCAGATGAAGTATTTCCAGATAAATGCCCATTCTGTGGTGGTAAGATTACGATATCTAAATCTGGTAAAGCAGCTTATTGTATGAATCTTCATTGTGTCGGTAAAGAAGCAAAGAGGATTTCTAATATGGTATCTAAATTAGGAATCAAGGATATTGCTGAAGAAAGAATGGCAGCGTTAGGAGTTGGATCTTTAAAAGAACTATATGATTATCCATATGATAAAATGGTTGAAATTATAGGTCCTACAAATGCAGCTAAATTCAAAGATCAATTAGATTCTATCAAAAATAACGAAACTCCAGATTATATATTAATCGGAGCTTTAGGATTTAGTAACTTATCAGCTAAAACTTGGAGAATTATATTCGAAAAGATTGCATTAGTTGATATAATTCAATATTTAGACGGAGGGTATGTCGATGACGTAAAAGATATGTTCTGTACCATTAAAGGTATAGGTCCAAATACAACAGAAACTATTATAGAAGAATGGAATTCATTTAAGGATGATATTCATTTCATAGTAAATGAATTCAACTATAAGAATTCTTATGGTAGTTTTAAAATTCGTAAGAAGATTAGATTTACAGGATTTAGAGATAAAGATCTTGAATCTATCTTAGACGAAATGGGTTACGATGCAGATGGAAATGCAGGAGTAACAAAAGACACATCTATCTTATTGGTTCCGTACGATGGATATAATCAAGGTAGCAAATGTGAAAAAGCATTAAAATATAACATTAAGATGATGACAGTTAATGACTTTAAAAATTATATAGGGTTAGAAACTAAATCATTCTGATAGTACCTAATTATGATATCTGAGGGAATTTGCATATTGTAAATTTTTACAAATATGCAAACCTCAATATAAAATCAATAAAAAAGAAAAGATATGCCATAAAGTTGCATATCGAAAAATAAGGAGGATTTTTAAAATGAAATTAACAGACAGCAGCTTAATCGCAAACATGATCCAGGAGTGCAAAGGACTGTCATGGACAGTAAACTTTGGAGATGTAGTTGAAGTAATTCAGTTCAGTATTACTGGAACTGTCGATTTCTTAAAACAGGTAAAATCCAAGAAAGAAAAAACCGCTTTAGTATTCGAAGATATCAAAGGAAATATGGTAGCAGCTGCTACTGTAGAGTATATCGAGGGCGAAGATGGTAATCCGGGTAACTGGTCTGTAGAGTTTACATTCGATCCAGAAGATATCAAGGATTGTAAAACATACAGTATCTATGAATCCGGTCCAAAGGAAGTTATCGCAAAGCGTGGCTTTGATGACTTCAAAGTAAGATTTAGTGCACCAGATGTATTATCTCAGTTATCAACATTATTCTTCTCATTACTGAAAGATTTCCTCGATCAGAATGCTGTTGAAGGAAGTACATTCGAACTTAAGCATGATCCATATTTCGTAGCAACAGTTGATGTGATCGATGGTGAGAAAGTTATGTCATTCATTCCAGATGGAGCAGTTAAGAGACTGATTAAAGATGATGATAGCTCATCTGAAAATGCCACAGAATAATATATTATAAAAATAGTAAGGTACGAACTAAGTTGTTTAGTTCGTACCTCTATTTTATCACGAAAGGAGATTTTTTATTATGGCTGGCATTGCAGAATTAAATAAAAAGTTATATGATGTAGTTTCATTGGAGACTTACACTAAGAATCCAGATGCTTATGTATCTGGACATGTAGCAATTGAAGATGAGGATTATATATTACCTATATTAACGGGTAATACTTTAAACAATGTAAACAAGATTGGTATAGATGTTGGTCCAACGATTTCTAGAGTGTATTTACCAACCTCAGCAGAAGATAAAAAAGCATATAGTAAAGATAAATTAGTAGATTTCAGTAAAGCTAAAAGCTATGATGAGTTGGCTAATTTACAGCAAACTGCTATCAATATGGAAAAAGATGTATTGACCAATCCGGACAATACATCGGTATATCCTATCGATGAAAAAGATTCACCTGCTATGAGGCTTTTAAAAGAAGCAGTGAATAAGAAACATATTAACTTAGATAACTACGAGCATAGATTCGGATCTAATTATAATAATGACAAGCGTATTTTCAATAAAAATACGGTATCATTAACTATGATGGAACGAATGGCTGATGCTTTAGATATGAAGTTAACTCTTACATTACAGGATTCCAAGCCAGATGTTCCTAATCCAATTGGTACAGCAATGAGTATTGACGTTACAGGAGGCAGTTATGAATGTGAATAGAGAAGTGATCGAACCTAATCAATATTCTTTTATAAGAGAGTATAATGATAAGAATAGACCACAATTTAACCCAGAATTATTTAATAGATCTGATGATGCAATAATAGAAGTTTTAAAAAAGGTTATATTATCTATCGAGAGAGATCGTTACTTTGTCATTAAAGTAATGAATTTTTCTGTAGTGGATGATTATCAGCAAATACGTATATTATTGCGTGAGCAAGAGAAATTCAAATCTAAGAATAAAAATAAACAGAAAATCGACGATAAATATAATTATATCCCGTTAAAAGATTCAGATATAAGATTATTAATCGTTGACTATTATCTGGAGGTACCTAATCCTAAAGAGGGATCTCCTAGATCTAAAAATCTTAGGGTGCTTATAGAAGTACCTAAAATCGTTGACAAATATTATTTCAGAATATTTGGAAATATATATTCATCCCTATATCAGGTAGTGGATGGATCTACTTATAATAATTCCAATTCTGCAAATCCAAAGTCTCAAAATATAGCTTTCAAAACTTTATTTATGGCATCTAGAATCTATAGATATATAGAGAAGCTTAAAATGACAAATGGAGAAACCAAAGAATGCATCTGGTATATGAGTAATATCTTTAAGAAGAATTGTCCTCTTATGAGATACTTATTGGCTAGATTTGGATTCTATCAAACTTGTCAATTATTAAAAGTAAATGATCTGTACATTTCAGATCATGATATCGAAAAGGATGATTATTACACGGTAAAGAAAAATAATATGTATATTTCATTACCTAAGTATATATACGATAATGATCCTGTAGCTCAGAGTTTAATGTATACTGTATATAATTCAATATCAAGGGAAACCTCATTGAATAATGTATATACATTAGAGTACTGGATAGCAATGCTTGGAGATTCTTACAACAATAAGACTGTAGAGAAAGGATTAAATGTATTAGATTCTCTTGAATCTATATTGGATATTCCAACTCAAGAAAACTTAAAACTTCCAGAAGAATGTAAAAAGAATATATATGATATAATTATATGGATTCTTAGAGAATTTAATGAATTAAGAAAGAAAGATAATCTAGATATATCTACAAAGCGTATCAGATATGAAGAATATTTTGGAGCTATTTATGCTTTTAAATTAGCTACAGGTCTTTATAGAATATCTGATGAAGCTTCCAAATTGCAGATAGATAGATTAGAGAAAGCTATTTATACATTCCCAGATTTTTTATTGAAACAGATCTCAAAAGATAGTCTGGTAAACTATAATAATAGCGTAAATGATATGGATGCTATTACAGCTCTTAAATTCACTTATAAAGGAGTAAGTGGAGTTGGAGATGGTAATACTGCATCTATTCCAGTAAATTATAGACAAGTACATCCTACTCACTTGGGAAGATTGGATTTGGATAGCTCTACAGCAAATGATCCAGGATTATCTGGAATGCTTTGTCCGATGGCTTCAATTCATAATAACTTCTTCAGTGATTATAAAGAGCCAAATAATTGGAGAGCAGAAGTTGATCAAGTATTAGCTCAATACGCTCAGTTAGAAGGTCTTAAAAATGCATTGGAATATCAAGGAACTATAAATGGAGTTAATGTTGAAGAACAGCGTTTAGCAGTTATTCAAGATACTCTTAGTTCTATTGAGAAATTGATTACGCCTATAGCTCGTATTAACAAGGAAATTGATAATATTGAGAGAGTACCTAATAGTATAGCTGCAACAGCGTAAAAAGATTTTGTGATATGGATAGTATTAAGCAGCACATTATTATAAAAGATATGAGGAGGGATTCGAATTGTCAGAATCAAATGGACGTTATGTTTATTTTCTGTACTCTGCAACTCAGAGAAAGCAGAGAAAAGATATAGAATCAACAGTAAATCCTGCGGGTTATAAACCTAAAAAAGTTTTAGTAAATGGTAAATGGAAAGAGTTTACTGAAATGAATACAACAGGAGAAAGTAGATATTCAGATGCGGTAATTGTAGCTGAAGGGTATTATAGTCTTATGAAAATAAGCTAAGGAGAGAGTAATGAATATTCCAATACATCCAATTCACAGATTAGGTTTAAACCAGTGTCCAAAATGCGAAGGTATTTTGGTGCTGGTTGAGAAAAGTATTAGTATGATGGATTTAGATAAAAGAGGTATACCTAAATCTAATAATTTAGACGATGAGGTAGAGATCAAACTGATTTGTACTGAATGTAAATCAGTTTATGATGCAGATAAAGAAGGTATGCATTATCTTATTAAGAGATCCAGTAAGAAACTGGTAAAGGAAAAGAAAAGTAAAAGAATGAAAGACTTTAATCCATTCTACTCATGAAAGTTTGACCATTAAGGATTTTTATATCCTTAATGGTCTTTTTAAAGGAGAAACAAAAATGATCAAAACACTACCTAATGATTTAGTTATCTGTATTAAAGACTTTCTAGATAATTATGATGTAGATTATCCAGATATCGATAATATAATGAATATATCATCAGAAGATTATAAAGTATTTATTAGAATACGTTTAGAATCAAGATCAGAATCCATAATAATATATCTATCTGGAAATAACTTTATATACGAAACTGATAAAATTTTTGATGTAATAGTGCTACCATATGGATATATTTTAGACAAGCATGAATATCATATTCCGGATAACAAAGCAGATAAAATAGAAAATGAAATTACAGATAAAATAGTATTATCTATCAAGAATTATATTTCTGATACAGAGAAAATTATAAACTCTGATATAAAATTTAAAAAACCGTTTAAGAATATATTATCTTCTAAAGATGAAGAAATTATAAATCCATCTATAAAAATTGAATCAGAAATAGATGATTTTACAAAAAATAAGAAAGTTTTCAACGTTAGTGTATTACCTAAAGAATTACCTAATTCATTACTTAAATTGATAAAAGTTTATGATAAAATGCAAATAACTTTTAATATACATAACGATTATCTTAAAATGGATATACCAGTTAACTTATTTATAGAAAAAAGAAAGAATTTGGCCAATATTGAATACGTTCATACGTATTTAGTAGGGTCTATGGAGGATGAATACAAAAATAAAATACCTCGTTCTGCAAAGACAGATTATATATTCGATTGTAATAATCCGAATAATGACGTGTCAACTGTGATAGCTGACAAACGTAGTAAAGATAATCTTCTTAAAAATTTATATAACGCGGTGAATGCTTGTACTTCCTATATGAAAAAAGTAGGAGATGGCAAGATCACATATATTATCTATGTCTATAGGAGGACAGAATCATGATTTACACAAAAGTGGCAGAAACATTAAACCGATTAATTAAGCATGAACCAAACCCGAAGGAAACAATTGAAGTACTTGCAGATGATCAACTATCAAAAGCTGTATCTGTAGCGTGCTTATCAGCAGGAGGCATCAAATTATCTAATATCGGTAGAATTACAAAAGTAGAAGATAAGCATGTACATTGCATTATATGCGAACTTAATAAAGAATCTGTTGATAAATTTATCGAAGTAGCTTCCAAAAGTGGTGATTTAACAGATGAACAAAAAGCTGTTGCAGGATCTTTATTCTTATCAGTATGCACTGTTAAATACGGAGATGATTGCTACACAATTTTATTTACTGGAGAATTATACAACGGAGAATTTGCATTAATTACCAAAGTATATGAAGTACTTACCAATGAATATATGCATAGTTTATCAGCATTAGGTTTAATTGATGGAATGAGTGAGATAGATAATTATGTCGAAAGAGCATATAATCTTAGTTGCTTCTACATTCCAGCAATGCTGACACCTGTTTCTAAATTACCTGAGCATATTCGTGAATATGAACCTTTAAAACAGTTTGTTAGATACATAAAGGAGCATTGCAAAAATAATGTTTGGTATACATCATTATTCGATTACAATGAAATTACAACTATAGGAGACTGTTTAGGATACGAACAAATATTATTCGATGAAGAGGATATAGAAAATGACGAAGACGTTACGACCCTTGATATATCATGATCATCACGAGAGCTGTCCAAAGTGTAATGCTTTGGACAGTCTTGAATTGTTTGATAATTACAATAGACCTTTTAATTATCAAATGCTTTTAAGTACTCATGACACAAGTAAACTTAAAAACAGAAGTTTTAGATATTTCAAATGCAATAAATGTAAAGAAATATTTAAAATAGATTGGACTGGATGTGTTCCAGTACCAATGAAAATTTCAAAAATGGAAGATTTCGTAGAAGTATGCAAAGCACTAAAAGAAAAGGAGAAAACACTATGAGAAATTTAACAATTGAAGAAAAAATGGAATTCGCTAAAGAAATGAATAAATTTTGCACAGAGAATCAGAATTTTTGCGAAGATGTAAAACAGTTAGCACTTTTAATGAAAGGATCTATTAATTTTGATGATGGAATTAATATATTAGCTCCGAACTACGGAGATACTTTATCAACTGGCTATAAAGCTTTCATTATGGTAAATATTGAAACAGCTATGATAAAAGGGGACTTATTTAAAGAAAATAGATTTCTTCATGATTGCGGTAAAGATCGTAGAGAGGTATTTGTCAGTACATATTCCAACGCTGATAAAGATACTATAACTGTATTTGCTATAGATGATTCATTTAGAGATGAGTATATTGCACAGGTAGTAAATTTAGAAGATAATAAGAAAATTATTATACTTGCTATTGGAGAGAAATACAAAGACTTTCTTGACAAATTAGGAATTAATAATACAGAAATTATAAAATCATTTACTCATTTAATGAAAGAATTTGTAAATATTGCGTATCGCGATATAAATCAGCAATATGCTATACCATCAGCACTGTCTTCATTATTCCTTACAGTAGCATCATTTCATCCTACAGAATTTGAAAATAATTTATTTGCAGATGAAGAGTATGGATGGTTCTATTATAGTATACTTAACACGAGAGAATATAGAAGGTTATCTTTCAATAATTTAAAGAGCATGATGGGAGACGATGATCCTTTATCTAATTTATCATCAGATGAAGTTGATAATGAAGAATTAGTAGAGTTTACTAGAAACGTGATACCATGCATTACCAAGTTTTTAGATAAAAAACCTAAAGCTACAGATGAGGATAAACGTGCAATTAAGCGTTTTGATTACATGAATCCGAAGAAAGAAAAGTATATAAAAGATGTAGAAATTGATGAATGGTTAAATACACCATTATATTCATACATCTGTGAATATAATGGTGATAAATATATAATGGCTGTGCCAGAATGCTTTTCTATGTCTAAAATCACAAATGATTTTCCTGCTGGACGTTTAATTACTATTCCTGGAAATATTAATGGATCAGAGAAAGAGATTATAAAGATCGCATACGATATATTAAAATTTATCATAAATGATCTCTCTGATGACGAAGAATTCGAAAGAGATAGAATGGGAGGTATCTTTTCTATAGCTAATCTGCTAAATTTCAAAATGATTCCAGATACATTTGAACTTATCGAGGACGGATTTATTAAATCGAATGTGGAAGGTTATTTAAAGTTTCGTGAAAATGCACTTAAAATATTAAATGTAAATGCATAATAATAAGAGGAGTAGGTATTCCCTACTCCTCTTATTTTTTTAATTGATTCGAAACCTAATTATAATCTAAGAAAGAAGGTACTTTAAATGAAACTATTACGCTTATATATGAAAAATTATGCTGGTATAAAAAGAGCCAGTGGATTAGATGAAATCTGTATAGATTTCAGTAAATGTATTTCTAATATTGTGTTGATTATTGGTCCTAATGGATCAGGAAAAACTACTATATTGGACGCTTCGAGTCCATTACCGGATAGTAATAGTAGTATGGTAGATGGAAAAGAAGGGATTAAAGAAATATCATATATTGATAATGATGTAATATATAATTTAAGAATAGTGCATCCGGTAAAATACGATGGTACTAGATCTGTAATAAAAGGATTTATTACTAAAATAAATCCAGGAGGAGATACAGAAGAGTTAAATAGCAATGGTAATATTACTTCATACAAAGATACTATATACAATCTGTTCGGATTAGATCCTAATTATGTGTCTTTAACGAAATTATCTATGGATGATAGAGGTATTGTATCTAAAAGTCCAAATGAAAGAAAAAGATTTGTAACTGCTATTCTTGAATCTGTAGAAGTTTATAATAATATCTATAAAACTTTGAGTAAAAGAGCTTCCGCATTTAAATCATTGATAAATAGTGCAGCTTCTAAAATAAGTGCTATTGGTAATGAAGAAGAATTGAAAAACAGATTGGTTGCATTGGAAGAAAGAATTAAGTATCTTACTATAGAGAAAGAAAAATACTCAAAATCTCTTTCAGATAATGAAGCATCTGTTAAAGTATTGGATCCTGATGGTTCTATACAAGAAAAATATAATAATATAGTTATTCAGATTCAATCTCTGTCAGCAGAAAAGAAAAATCTTGAGCTTATTATTAATAGATACGATTATAAAGATAGAGAGGGTCTATTAAAGAATATCAATTCTTTAAAAAGTAATATTACTAATATAGAAAGGGATATTAACGATTTACGTAAAGAGAACGAGATAATGCTTTCTTATTTAAGTAAAGATGATGAGCAGTTAAAAGCTAAGAAGATAAAATTAAGTACTTTAACTGCTGATGGTAATTTATCTATATTACAGAATAAATTAGATTCTTTAATAAAGAAGAATGAGGAAATAAAGAAATTTATTCCAGATAATTTTAATATAAATATATCTGTGACAGAGTTTGCTGCCGGTATGAACACATTGAATCTTATTATAGAAGATATCAATAGAATAAAAGAGCAAGCTTTTATGGAAAATCTTAAATATATATATGATATAGTATCTAATGGTAAAAATATCATTGATATATTAAAAGAAACTAGATTAAACAAATTAGCATCTGAGGATAAAATCAGAGAGTTGAAATATAATATATCTTTATGCGATAATGATATAGAGCTAATGAAATCTCTGGATAAACGTCCATCTGGATGTAATGATGATAGTTGTCCATTTATTAAATCAGCAGTAGAAGCTCAGAAAAGAGATCCTCTAAAGAAAAAAGAATCTTTAGAGAAAGAATTATTTGATTCTCAGATGGATCTTACTATATATTCTGATACTATAGTAGAACTTGAAGACGATCTTGATATTATTAATAGACTAAATGTAATATTAAGATCAATAGAATCTAATAAAGAAATATTTATGCAGATAGGTGCTTCATTTATTCTTGATAATAATAACGTAATGAAGTATCTTATAAGCGAATTTGATTTAAATAAAGCTACAGAATCTGTCATGAATAATCTTGAAATAGTAAATCAGATGGAATTATATAAGAATAATCAGACAGAAATCGATATATTGTCAACTAAATTGGATGCTCTTAAAGATAAGATAGATCTTATAAACGAATTAAATTCTGATATAAAGAGCCTTTCTGAGAAATTGAATGATTATAATATCAAGATAGATGAAAATAATAAAGATATAGATTATTTATCAAAAGAATTTGTATCTAAGAGTACTCAATTAAATAACTTAGAAGAATTAAATAGGAGGTATGATGAATATGGTATGGTCTGTGATAAGATTAATACTCTTAGTAATAATGGTAGTGTGCTATCTAAAGATATAGAATCTATTAGAATTTGTTTAGACAATATAAATAAAATTCAATCATCTATAAATAATTTTAATTCTGAGCTTGAACCGGCACAGAAAGAACAAGAAGAAATTAAGTTCTCTCTCAAAATGCTCGATCAGTATCAAAAAGAATTAGAATTATTAAATTTAAAATATGAGAAGGTCGAAATGGTTAGAAAATATAGTTCTCCATCTAAAGGCATACAGACATTGTATATGGAGTTATATATGGGTAAGACATTAAAGATAGCAAATGAATTATTATCGATGCTCTTTGATGGTGATTTAGTATTAATGGATTATATTATCAATGAAAATGAATTCAGAATACCAGTAAAATCATTGTCATCTAGCATTATCAATGACGATATCAAAAGTTGCTCATCAGCTCAGCGATCTATGATAAGTATGATTATATCATTAGCTCTATCAATGCAAGGATCAGGAAAATGCAATATTATAAGATTAGATGAAGTAGATTCACCATTAGATGAAGGTAATAGAGCGTCATTTATTCCTACTATAAATAGAATGATGATGGCTATGAATATATCCCAATGTTTAATGATATCTCATTCATCAGAATCAGAGTTGTCTAATGTAGATATAGTATCATTAAATTCTAATTATGAAGGTCCAGGACATGTAATCTTTGAATATTAAAAATGATAATATATTATACATCTGAGTAAAGAGAAGACTAGTAGTAAAAAGTTTTAAAACATCCCTTCGTGTAACATTCTGCTAGTTTTCTCTTTACGAAGTATAACTCCTTCTTATTTATTTTTATTGTAACGCAGGATAGGAGTTATCCTATCCGGTCTTGATCTATGTCAATAGCCCCTTACTATTGACAAAATATATCCTGTATGATCGAATTGATCATACAGGATATTTATTCAAAAATATATTTTATTTTTATAGATGCGAGGGCCTAGACATACTATTAAGTATGTCTAGGTGGAAAAACAAAACTATTACGCACACATAAATACCATTCATAAACCACACATGGAAAGGCTTTACATAAATATAGAGTGGCAACTTCTATATTTAATTTAATGTTATACTTGTTATTTAAAAACGGAAAATAATAGATAGTGAATATTCACTATCTATTATTTCTCTGTAACCACTCAAAAAACAAAAAAAGGAAAAACTTTATGAAAAACACAAAACGACATGCCAATTAGATATTTCTATCTAATTATGAAATTGTTATACATATTTTAAAACAACTTAGCAACCCCATGCAAGACAGAGTTGCATGAGGCTACCAAGTACCATCGTTACAATTTTTCGGAGGAGGTGTTCATCCACACCAGAATTCAAGCCAGTAAAAACAGCTTCAAGTGAAAAATACAAGATGGTTTCATTTCAGCAGCAGGACCAATGAGACAATCTTGTATTTAATATATAGTTAATATTCATCGATAGCAGATTCTCCGATTACTACAAGAGGATATGATTCATTCAGTTTGATATTTCTAGCTGTATGATTTCTTTCATCTATAGTAGTATCTTCCATAAACATAATATCATGTTTATCTACATTCTGAAGAATTTCTCCAGTAGCCATATTCATAATTTCGAATGATTTAGCTCCTGTAGATTTGTTCCAAACTACAACTTGCTGTACATTAGGATCATTCTCCAATGCAATCATATGTTGCTGAGGAGTCATATTTTGAACATAATTATTATAAGCAGCAACATCGTCCATAGTATTATTAGGTATTGTACCTGCTATAATAGCATCATTACGTACAGTCATATCTCTGGATGTTGGTCCAAGTGCTGCATAAGGATTAGGAACTGATGCAGTTACAAAAGCTTTATACATATCTTGAATAGCTTTATCATCATCTACATTATCGTTTAGATGAAGCTCTTTAGCTCGTTTCATTTCAAAGTCTTGTGCCTTTGTAATAGAATTATTCATTTCCTTAATAGCATTAAGTTTATTGCTAAGCATTGATGCAGAAGCATCTGTTAAATTACTTAAATAAGTATATTTATTTCTAACAGTTTTAGAATTACGAAGTAATCTGATATCTTCATTGATATCAGCCATACTCATATTGGTTTGCGCAATTACTTCTTTAAGCATATTATTAGTTTCTTCATACTTCTTCTCAAATGGTTCTAAACCATTGTTATTAGAAGAAGATTTATTCTCAGAAACTTTTACTACTTTATTAGGGTCGACAGTTCTTCGTTTTCTTTTTGGCTTTTCTTCTGGAACTCCAACAGGAGAAGAAATAACAAGAGAATCATCTTGACCTATTTTAGAAAAATCTATTCCTATATCTTCATCTTTAACTCCTGCTACTATAGGTTGGTTTTCAGATGGGTTATATGAATCGGATGAGTAATCATGATATATTAAATCCATAGTATCTCCTTTCACTAAGCAAATTATGCATTCTTACCATAATGTGAATATATTGAAATTATACTAGTCTGAAAACTATATAATAATACATAATTGTACCAAATTACGTACGATTAGAAAGGTTGGTAATAAAAATGAGCAATGAATTAATTAAAGGATATCCTTTTAATAGTAATATTACTTTATTAGATAATAGGTATCATTATCCTCAAAAGAGAGAGGACGGAAAATACGATCCAGATTATATGCTTATGATATATAAAGATTTAGAAACTGGTAAAAAAGGTCATAGATATATTATGAAGCCAGATTTCGATTATTATAAATTAAAGCCTGAATATACAACAGATCATAATTTGTTTATTGTAGAGAAAGAGAAAGTAGATAAGATTACTTGTAAATATAAGGATTTATTAAAATCTATCGCTGAGAATACAGGTAACGAAGAATTCTTTTATGAGAATTTAAGAACTGGTCAATTTAGAAATAACCAATTATTACACGAATTACCTAATATATTATTTAGTGATTCTAATATAGAAGACAGATATAAATTCATGTTTGATTTATATTATAAAAATGATATCTGCCCTGTAACGAAGGCATTCTTCGATATTGAGGCTGATACTATAAATATGAAAGGAGACTTTCCAGAGATGGGAGAGTGTCCTATAAATGCAGTATCATGTATAATAGAACAAGAAAATCTTGTAAAAGTATTTTTATTAAGAAATCCAAATAATCCATTAATAGAAAAATTTGAACATGAAGCAAAAACCGATCCAAATTTATTTAAAGAATTAAGAGAGTTTCTAATAGCAACTGTAGGTGGACCAGAAAAAGCAAAGAAGTATGGAGTAGATAATTTGGATGTACGTCTTGCATTCTTTGATGAAGAGATTCAATTAATATATTCATTATTTCAATTTATTAATAAATATGAACCAGACTTCTTATTGGCATGGAACATGGCATTCGATATTCCGTATATATATGAGAGAATAATTAACTTAGGATATGATCCAGCAGAGATCATGTCTCATCCAGCTTTTGAAAAGAAAGTAGCTAAGTATTATATAGATGAAAGACATAGAAATGAATATGCAGAGAGATGCGATAGATATACGTTTTCTATGTATACAGTATTATTAGACCAAATGATTCAATTTGCTTCAAGACGCAAAGGTCAGTCAGCATTTAAATCATTTAAATTGGATGATATAGGTGAAGTTATAGCAGGTGTAAATAAATTAGATTATTCTCATATCACACATGATATCTCTAAATTACCATATTTAGATTATAAGACATTTGTATTCTATAATATCGTCGATACAATTGTTCAGAAATGTATTGAAGTTAAAACTGGAGATATAGATTATATCTTTGGTAAATGCGTAATGAATAATACAAGATATGATAAAGGTCACAGACAGACTGTTTATCTTACAAATAGAGGAGCAAAAGAATTCTATAATCAGGGATTTATTATTGGTAATAACGTTAATAGAAATAATAGTAACGTTAAATTCCCTGGAGCTTTAGTAGGTAATCCTAAGCATAATAGTGATTATTCCAAATTGAAACAAAATGGAGAGACTCTAAATATTATGGATAATCTTGTAGACTTTGACTATAAGTCTCTATATCCAAGTATTGCAAGAGAAAATAATATGGCTCCAAATACTCAAGTTGGTAGATTAGAAATACCTACACAGGTATATGAAAACGAAAATCCATTTAGATATGAATTTTATTATAGAGGTGGTAGATTCCTTATGGACTTTAATAACGGAAACTACCTTGAAGTTGGTAAACGTTGGTTCCATTTAGCATCTATAAGAGAGATGATGGAAGATTTTGAGGAATTCTTTACTAAAGTAAGATTCCCAATAAATCCAATGCTTGATATAAATAGTGATGGATTATATAACCCGATATATCATTATCCTGATATAGAAAGTGGATTTTATAATCCAATTTATCATGATCCAGAAAATACATTTAGACCTATTATAAGGGATTCAGATAAGTCTAAAGATTTTAAACCATATTTAAAGAAAATAAAATAAGGAGATTAAACCATGGAAAAATATGTAGGATTATCACTTGAAAACTTTTTAAAGATTTTTGAATACGTAAAGTATACAAAGAAAAAATGGTTTGCTGTGTCAGTAGAAATATTATTAGATATAGCACGAGTAAACGTATACGGAACAGATGATGATTTTTCATCTGTAACGTATATAGAATATATAGATTTCGCATTAAATGATGGGGATATTAATCATTGGACGTGGCCTGATGAAAAAGGAAATGCAGTTTCAGATTACACGTTATATTTTAATAAAAATGAAATCATAGCTTTGATGAAAGAAAATGAATTTGGATATATAAGCAACTGTAACGTGTACAACCAAATGGGCTATTCCAAGTTATGGGTAGGTAAATCGTTTGTAGGTGATAAATTATACAAATTAGCTTGTAATGCTCGTTTATTAGGCCATGGTTCAAATCCATACAGTATTGATAGTCCGACATTGATCTATCATTTGGATGATTTAAGACAGAATGTGGATATTGTAAACAGTTTATCTATGAAAGCTGGAGATGGAATGGAAATGGTTAATTTAGATAATAATATCATTACATTATATGGTGGCATGTATCCAATCACAGCTAAAGATAAAGTATCAATAACTTTATACGATTTACATGACGGAAGCAACGTTTCTATAGTAGAAATTATAAAAAGTAAACCAAAAGATTTAATGATTAAATGCTTATTAAGATATAGAAGTTTGTCAGAATAAAGGATGGAGTCTCCCTTACCCCGAATTATCGCTGGGACAATAA